>ENA-OQDT01000889-OQDT01000889.1-human-gut-metagenome-genome-assembly--contig:-NODE-889-length-18848-cov-2.890444_pt1 | contig 18848 bp, 20 predicted proteins | sample MGYA00242786_ERZ504617 | MGnify/ENA primary metagenome ERZ504617 (study PRJEB26092, sample SAMD00036337) | human gut metagenome | host: Homo sapiens | study: EMG produced TPA metagenomics assembly of...
CGATAAGGAAAAAAATGGTCGAAGCAATCACCGCACAGGAAGTTGATTTCGCACAGTGGTATACGGATATCTGCACCAAGGCAGAGCTGGTTGAATATTCCAGCGTCAAGGGCTTTGTTGTGCTGCGCCCCTATGGCTATGCAATCCTGGGAGAACCATCCAGAAAATTCTGGATGGCCGCTTTAAGGCAACCCGGCCACGAAAACGTGGCCATGCCTGTGCTGATCCCCGAAAGCCTGCTGAAAAAGGAGGGCGAGCTGGTAAACGGCTTTGCCCCCGAAGTTGCCTGGGTCACTGCAGGCGGTTCTGACCCGCTGGAAGAGCGCCTTGCTGTGCGCCCCACCAGCGAAACGATGTTCTGCGACCATTTCAGCCATGTGCTGCATTCTTACCGTGACCTGCCTATGCTGTACAATCAGTGGTGCAGCGTGGTGCGCTGGGAAAAGACCACCCGTCCCTTCCTGCGCAGCCGTGAGTTCTGGTGGCAGGAAGGCCACACCATCCACGAAACTGCCGAGGAGGCCAAGGCTGAGACCGAGCAGCAGCTGAACTGCTATGCCGACTTTGCCGAGCATGATCTGTGCATCCCCGTGCTGAAAGGCCGCAAGACCGATAAGGAAAAGTTTGCCGGTGCCGAGGCTACCTATACCATCGAAGCCATGATGAAGGACGGCAAGGCCCTGCAGAGCGGCACCAGCCACTATTTTGGCGATAAGTTCAGCCGCGCCTATGACGTTACCTTTACCGGCCGCGACAACACCCTGCAGTACCCCTTCCAGACCAGCTGGGGCGCTTCTACTCGTTTGATCGGCGCTATCATCATGACCCACGGCGATGACGACGGTCTGATCCTGCCCCCGGCCATTGCCCCGGTGCAGGTGGTCATCGTTCCCGTTGCCGCCCACAAACCCGGCGTACTGGACAAATGCCGCGAACTGGCTGCCGAAATCGGTAAGTATGCCCGCGTGAAGCTGGACGATTCCGACAAGCAGCCCGGCTGGAAGTTTGCCCAGTGGGAAATGAAGGGCGTGCCTGTTCGCCTGGAAGTCGGCCCCCGCGATATCGAGAACGGCCAGTGCGTGCTGGTTCGCCGCGATACCCGCGAAAAGCAGTTTGTGAAGTTTGAAGATCTGGCCACCGCAATTCCCGCCGCAATGGAAGCTCTGGCCAAGGATCTGTATGACCGCGCTTTGCAGAACCGCGAAAACCGCACCTGGAGCGCCACCACCAGGACGAAGTGAAAAAGATCGTGTCCGAAAAGACCGGCTTTGTCAAAACCATGTGGTGCGGTGACCTGGCCTGTGAGGAAGCCATGAAGACCGAAGCAGGGCTTTCCAGCCGCTGCATGCCGTTCGAGCAGGAACACCTGTCCGACGTATGCCCGGTCTGCGGCAAGCCCGCCAAGAGCATGGTCGTCTGGGGCATCGCATACTAAGCCAATCCCGGCAGTGCTGTTTTATGCGGCACTGCCGGTTTTTGTATGGGGAAACGGGTGCTTTTTGGGAAACTCAGGGTATATATAGGGCACCGCTGTTGTGCCACGATCGGTGTGTGGCTATTTTTGATTTTTGTTGCCCATTACAAAATAGTCCGTAGGGAACAGTCTATCTCCGGCCTAAGAGCCGGGATTAAAATCCGGGTTGGCCTCCGAAACGCGTCTGCGGGCGCAGTGACCGTTCCGGGACTTTGTGAGAGATGTCTTTGTGATTTTGGTATCAATCCGAATTTCTAATTAACGCCTCCCCCCTAACTTCTAACTAAAAAACTATGCTTCTTCTCCCTACATTGCTGCTCTATGCTCTGGGCTTGCTGCTGACTGGTATCGGCAGCAGGCTGGCTTCGCGCTGCGCAACGTGGTGCGGGGCGCTGTGCGGGCTGCCTATGTGGATGGTGGGCGGCACGCTGGTGGCGGTGTGTACGGCGCTGCCGCAGCTGGTGCTGGCGTTTCTGGCGGCAGGTATGTCCGTTACTGCGCTGGCCGTTGGTACGGCTCTGGCGGGCGCTGTCACCCAGCTGGGGGCTTGGTACTGGCGCTTTGCCTGCTGCGCTGTAATGTCACGGTGGACCGCGGCGAGCTGCTGCGCAAATGCGCCCTGCTGCTGGTGGCCTGCGGCGTGGTGGCCCTGTTTGTGCGGGACGGCACCCTGAGCTATACCGGTACCGGCCTGCTGATGGGCCTGTTTGTTCTGTTTGTCATGCAGAGCATCGCCTACCAGTACCGCTTTGCGTTCCGGGAGGGGCTGGAGCTTATCACTGTCCAGAAGGAAAAAGGCGAAAAGCCCCCGCCGGAAGACCCATCCGGGCGGACCGTCCTGTTCCCGGCTATGAGCATCCGCACCAGCCTGCGCAACCTGGCCGGGGTGGTGGGCGGCATGGCAGTGCTCTGCGTGGGAGCGTGGGCCCTGCTGAACAGCGCCGTGGCGCTGGCCAACCTGACTGGCACCATTCAGGCCCAGTGGGCGGCAACCCTGATTTCCTTTGGCCTCTGTCTGCCCCTGCTGGTGGAAGTGTTCGACCATCCCCTTGGCTCTGCCTGGAAGCGATTTGCGGAAAAATGCCGCATCTACCCGCCGCAGGCACTGCCCATGCAGGTGTTGAACAGCGCCATTTTGAGCATCACGCTGGTGCTGCCTGTTTCCAGCCTGATGTACCGCCGCCGCTTGCCGGTGGGTGAACAGTTCCGCCAGTATGATATCCCGTTCTGCGTTTTGATGGCATTGATCCTGCTGCTGCCGCCGCTGGTCAAAAAGCGGCTTTACCGATGGCAGGGCAGGGTATGCCTGATACTTTATGTTATGTACCTTGCCGCCGTGCTTATCATGCCGCGGGCAGGCGCATAACTCAAAACAAAACCGCCCGGCGGGAACATTGCAGTTCCACGCCGGGCAATATTTTTGTAATGTGTTTATTGGTTGTTGTCTGTATGATACAGAACATCCATCAGGTAGGTCTGGTTGGCAGCCAGGTCCGGTACCAGTACCTGCATGCCGCGGATTACCGCGCCGGTATAGGTGCCCTCTGCCGGGATGCGGTAAGAGTGCTCACTGTCAAAATTCATTTGCAAAGCTTCCATCGCATACCCCAGAATTTCGCCGGAGGTCATGTCGGTGGTCAGCAGTGGCAGAACCTGGTTAATAAAGTTGACGATGGAAACAGCATCCATCTGTTTCACTTTATTGATGATCGCCATCAGCACAGCACGCTGGCGGTCGGTGCGGGCATAATCGTTGCCCAGGGAGCGGTTGCGTGCATGGATCAGGGCCTGCTCGCCGGTCAGGTGGTTTACCCCTTCATGCAGGTTCCAGTCCGTGCGGAGCTGCTGTGGGTAGGTTACATCTCGCTTTCTGCCGCAGATATAATCTGCCTCGTCCTGGGTCAGTTCTAGGTCAATGCCGCCAATGCTGTCGATCAAGGTCTGGAACTCGCCAAAGTCAACTTCCACATTCCCAGCAATCTCTACACCAAAATTGGTGTTCAGCGTGCTGTCCAGCAGATCCATGCCGCCAAAGGCATAGGTTGCGTTGATGCGGTTGTCGCTGTAGCCGGGAATCTGTACATACAGGTCCCGCATAAAGGAGGTCATGCTGATCTGTTTGGTCTTTTTGTTCAGCGTGACCATGATCATGCTGTCGGCCCGCTGGCGGTCCTGGCCTTCGCGGCGGTCCTGGCCAATCAGCAGCAGGTTCACAATGTCTTTGTCCTGCATCACGCTGGTGTCGGCCCCGTTCCAGATTACATCCTCCGGGCTCAAGGTATCATCGGCGTTTTCGTCCGATTCAAAGGTCTCTTCCTGTTGGGAGACTGCCTCGGTGGCCGATGCACGCCGGATGCGCCCCAGCATGCCCTGCAAAGCGGCATAGCCAACGAATACCAACAAGAGGAGTGCAATGCCAAGAATCAGCAGTACCCGCCCCCACAGCGGAATAGCCGCCCAGCGCGTGGCAGGCTTTGCGGACGCTGCGGGCTGTTCCGGCGTTTCAGTCGGGGCCGGAGCAGAAACCTCAGGTGTGTCTTTTATTTTGCTTTCTTCTTCACGTGTAATTTTCATCTTTTGACCGTTGTTTTATACTTTCCCTAAAAGTGTTTTATACTTTTCCTAAAAGCGTTTTCCCCAATTACAGTGCTTCGATCATATTTGCCACAATGGTAGTGGCAGTTTTGATGTATTCGCCGATGCTGAACTTTTTCACGACAAGAACTTCATAACCGCTCTCGTCCGCGTTGTCGCTCATGGCGCGCAGGATGACGCAGGGTACGCCGTTGCGGGCGGCAACCTGGCTTACAGCAGCGCCTTCCATCTCCACGCAGTCGGGCTGGCATTTGTCCTCGATAGCCTTTTTGGTGGCGGCATCGCCAACAAAAAGGTCACCGGTGGCAATCTTGCCGGCAATGGCCTTAACACCACAGGCGTTGCAGGCATCCAGTGCAGCTTTGACCAGGGCCGGGTCGCCGTGGTACTCTGCGGTGAACGGTGCGCTCTGGGCAATCATGTCGTTCTGGGCGTCGTGATATACCACGGTTTCGCCCACGCAGACATCACCAATGCCGATCTTGCTGGTCATGTTGCCTGCAATGCCGGAGAAGATGATCTTCTCAGCACCGTACTTGGTAATTAGAACCTGCACGGTGGAAGCGGCGTTTGCCTTGCCCATACCGGCGCAGCACACAACGACCTGGCGGCCGTTCAGCATGCCCTGGTGGTACTCCACCCCGGCGTAAGTTTCTTTGGTCACCTGCTCCAGCTTGGCACACAGCTGGTCAACTTCATCGGGCATAGCGCCCATAATGCCAATGATCATGGTATTGCTCCTTTTTATCAGACGTTGAAGAGGAATTCGATCACATCGCCATCATTCACAACGTATTCCTTGCCCTCGGTGCGCTGCAGGCCCTTGGCCTTAACCGCAGCATAGTCAAAGTTGTTGTCGGCCAGTGCGTCATAGCTGATGACCTGGGCGCGGATAAAGCCGCGCTCAAAGTCGGAATGGATTTTGCCGGCAGCCTGCGGGGCTTTGGTGCCGCGCTTGATGGTCCAGGCGCGGCATTCCTTTTTGCCGTCCGTCAAAAAGCTGATGAGGCCCAGCAGATCATAGCTTGCCTTAATCAGGTTATCCAGGCCGGTGGATTCAATGCCCATCTCGTGCAGAAACGCCAGCTTTTCTTCCTGGCTGGAACCGGCGATATCTTCCTCGGTCTTGGCACAGATGGGGATTGCCTGTGCGTTTTCCTCTTTGGCGCGGGCGGCAACCAACGGATAGTACGGGTTCTCGTCCAACCCGCCCAGCAGGTCATCCTCGCCCACGTTGCAGGCATAAATCACCGGCTTGGCGGAGAGCAGACCCAGTTCTTTGCGAGCGGTGTTCTGGCTGTCGTCATCCGGGTCAAAGGCAAAGGAACGGGCGGGCTTGCCGCCTTCCAGATGAGCGGCAAGATCTGCCAGCCAGGCAGCTTCGGCAGCAGCGGTCTTATTGCCGGTCTTGGCGGCTTTCTGCTGGCGGCCCAGGCGGTTGCTGACAACTTCCAGGTCGGCCAGGATCAGCTCCAGGTCGATGGCGTCAATATCGCGGATGGGGTCAACGCTTTCCGGCTTGTTCACATCCTCCACAACATGGATGATGTTGTCATCGTCAAAACAGCGCACCACATGTACAATGGCATCGCACTCGCGGATATGGCCCAGGAACTTGTTTCCCAGACCAGCGCCCTGGCTGGCACCTTTGACCAGACCGGCGATATCCACAAACTCCACAATGGCGGGGGTCTTTTTGTCTGTCTGCCAGATCTCGGCCAGTTTGTCCAGCCGGGCATCAGGAACCGGAACAATGCCGGAGTTCGGCTCAATGGTGCAGAACGGATAGTTGGCTGCCTGAGCATTCTGGGTGCTGGTCAGCGCATTGAACAAAGTGGATTTGCCAACATTGGGCAAACCGACGATACCTAATTTCATTTGTACTCATTCTCCTTAACGCAATATTTTGACTGTCTATCATTATACCCAACCAGCGCACTGCGTGCAAGGGCAGGGCGCGGCCATGCTCATAATTTTGCGCAATTCTACACATTTTACCTGTTTTGACCACCGGTTGTTCTTTATTTTTCCACATTTATGCCTTATAATGTTAAAAGGTCGAATCAAAATACCCCCGTACCGGCCCTGTCCGGCGCGGGAAAACATAGAGTAGGAGGGCATAAAACCCATGTCAAACGAGAAAATTCTGGTTGTGGATGATGATAAAAACATCTGTGAACTGCTGCGCCTGTACCTGGTCAAAGAGGGATACGGTGTGACCATTGCCAATGATGGCACTGCTGCACTGCAGGAATTTGATAAGCTGCACCCGGACCTTGTGTTGTTGGATGTGATGATGCCCGGCATTGATGGGTGGGAAGTCTGCCGCAAGATCCGCCAGAACAACCAGACCCCCATCATTATGCTGACGGCAAAGGGCGAAACCTATGATAAGGTCCTGGGCCTGGAACTGGGTGCGGATGATTACATCGTAAAGCCTTTTGAAACCAAGGAAGTGACGGCCCGTATCAAGGCTGTTCTGCGCCGCTGCGGCAGCAAGGACGAAGAAAACAAAGGCGTTTATGACTTTGACAACCTGCACCTGGATATGAACCGCTATGAGCTGAAAGTGAAGGGTAAAGTGGTGGATGCGCCGCCCAAAGAGTTGGAACTGCTGGCCTGCCTGGCTGGGCACCCCAACCGGGTCTATACGCGTGACCAGCTGCTGGACGAAGTGTGGGGCTTTGAATATTATGGCGACTCCCGCACCATCGACGTCCATGTTAAGCGCCTGCGCGAAAAGTTGGAGGGAGCCTCGGAACAGTGGAACCTGAAAACCGTGTGGGGCGTTGGTTACAAGTTTGAGGTTAAAGAATAATGTGCCGCGCCAAAAAAGAAGAGAATAACGGGGCAGCCCCGCTGCGCAGCGTAAGCGGGGAAGTGTTTGCAACCTTTGCCTCGCTGCTGCTGGTGGCGCTGGTGTTGATGTGCATGCTGCAAACGGGGCTCTCCTGCGCGTACTTTGCCCAGGAGCGCAAAAGTGCCCTGACTGCCGTGCTGGACGGTGCTACTGCCATGGCGGAGACCTATGCTTCGGAAGGAAACATTGTGACCCTTCCCGGCGGGGACAATGAGTTGGTGGAGCGAGCCAAGACCGGCTTTGAACTGTTCAATACATCATCGGACGCACTTGTGTTTGTGGCGGACCGGGATGGCAACATCCTGATGCACACCGGCAAAGATGTAGCCGAAAGTGCAAAGATCCCGCAGAACTTGCAGGAAGAGATGGACAGCGGCAAGGATATCTTTCTTATGGGTACCATGGACGATACCCTGCACGATAAGTATTATATTGCGGGCCGCCGCGTGAATCTGGGCGGCAGCGAGGGTTATTTGTTTGCTGCAACACCGGTACATGCGCTGGCGGTCTATATCCGCTCCATCCTGACGATGTTCTTGCTGTCCTCGGCGGTCATCCTGATTGTCTGCGGCATTTTGTGCATGGTGCTGGCGCGGCGCATTACCTGGCCGATCGAACAGATCAGCCAGGCCGCCAAACGGCTGGGCGGCGGCGATTTCACCGCACGCGCCCCCGTAACTGGCTGTCAGGAGCTGGCGGATTTTGCCACGACCTTTAACAACATGGCGGGCCGCCTGCAAAACATTGATAACTCCCGCGGGCAGTTTATGGGCAACATTGCCCATGAACTGCGCACCCCCATGACCAGCATCAAGGGCTTTATTGACGGCATGCTGGACGGCACCATCCCGGAAAGCGAGTACAAGCATTATCTTGGCGTGGTATCGCAGGAAACCGGCCGCTTGGCCCGGCTGGTGCAGAACATGCTGGATATCACCAAACTGGAATCCGGCGAGGTGAAAGGTACTCCCAAAAATTACGATATCTGGTCCACCGTTACGGACGTGGTGCTTTCGGATGAGCGCCGCATTGAGGATGGCAAGATCGATATCCAGGGCCTTGGCCCCACGGGCACCATGGTGTATGCCGACCCGGACTTTATCCATCAAGTGGTCTACAACATTGTGGATAACGCCATCAAGTTTACCCCGCCGGATGGCGTCATCAAGTTTGATATCCAGCAGGAAAACGACATGGTGCGGGTGACCATCGAGAACACCGGCGACGGCATTGCGCCGGATGCCCTGCCCTTTGTGTTTGAGCGCTTTTATAAGGAGGACCGCTCCCGCGGTCTGAACACCCGCGGCAGCGGCCTGGGGTTGCATATCTGCAAGGTGCTGATCACCCTGTCCGGCGGCCAGATCAAGGCCGAAAGCGAGATGGGCAAATGGTGCCGCTTCACCTTTACCCTGCCTGCAGGCAAAACCGAGTAACAGCCCCAACCCCGGAATCGGATACCCGGCGACAATAGAATTGAAAAGGACCAAAGCCATTAGCTGAAAAGCGTGCGGCTTTGGTCCTTTGTTTATGGCCTATCTTGTGCAAAGAGCGTGGTGTGTTCCGGTGTGCTTCGCCTTTGCAGCGGCTGCCGGGGCAGGCAGAATTAAAAATAGGCTGGCACCATAAAAGTATATAAAGTTGGCACTTTAACAATGCCAGTTTGCGCGGTATGATCTTGTCATATCTTTTGACAGGGGGAATTTACCAATGAAAAACACATATACGCTTGCGCAGAAAAAGCCCGTTCTCTGGCTGACCATGACGGCGGTATTGCTGGCCATGAATGTTGCCTTGAGCTCTTTCAGCATCCCGGTGCCCGGCGGGCATTTGTACCTGAACGATGTGGTCATCTGCACGGCCAGTATTCTGCTGGATCCGTTCGCGGCCTTTGTGGTGGGCGGTATCGGTGCGTTTTTTGGGGGATTTCTTCTTCTATCCCACCCCGATGTTTGTTTCTCTCGTCACGCACGGTTTGCAGGCTGTGGTGATTTCTCTGTGCGCACATCACCTGTTCCAGAAAAAGCCGATGATTGGTGCGGGTATCGGCGTGCTGCTGGGGGCCATCATCATGGTGGTGGGTTACTCTCTGGGGCGTGCGTTTATCTACAGCACGGTTGAGTACGCGCTCCTGAAACTGCCGTTCCAGATCTTGCAGGCTGCCGTGGGTGCCATCGTGGCCATGGTGCTCTGCTTCGCACGGGGCCTGGCACTGCGCTTTGATAAGATCTGCGGCATACAGTAAAAAATAGAAACTTTAGTTTGGGGCTGCCCCAGCGCCGGATAGAAAGCGCGCACGGGGCTGGCCGACAAAAAGGTACAAAACGTGGGACGATGCACAAGCACCGCCCCACATTATTTTATATTGGCAGAAATAAGATCAGAAATAGCACTTGATGTTGAACTTATCCACGTTCTGCTTTTCTTCCACCACCAGTTTTTCATGGTTGAAGTCAAAATGCACGCTGCGGCAGTCATCCGTATTGCGGGTCAGGCGCAGCAGGGTGTCCACGCGCTTCTGCTCGTCCTTGGTATAGAACAGGTAGCTGGCGCCTTCGCGCTTGGCGCGGCCGGTGCGGCCGATGCGGTGGGTGTAATGCTCGTTCTCTTCGGGCACATCATAGTTGATGACGGCGTCCACATCCGAAACATCGATGCCGCGGGCGGCCACATCGGTGGCAACCAGCACATTGATCTCGCCGGCCTTAAAGCGCTGCATGATGCGGTTGCGTTCCGCCTGGCTCAAATCGCCATGCAGGCAGTCTACATTAAAATGCAGCCGGGCCAGCTGGTTTGCCAGCATGCCGGTGTTGTACTTGGTGTTGCAAAACACCATTACGCGCTTGTAATCCTTGCTGATGATGATCTGGGCCAGGTCAGCCAGCTTGTCGCGGCCGGTGGTCAGCAGCTTGTACTGGGCAATTTTGGGGCTGGATTCCTGCACCGGCTGAACGTCTACTTCGGCGGCGTTGTGCTGGTACAGCCAGCCGATATCCAGTACCTCGCGGCTGATGGTGGCGCTGAACATGGATAGGGACTCTCTGCTTTTCAGCAGGTCAATGATGCCGCGCACATCCTTGTAAAAGCCCATGTTCAGCATTTCGTCGGCTTCGTCCAGCACAATGGTCGTCACCTGCGAAAGATCCAGCGCATGGTGGCGGTAGTGGTCCATCAGGCGGCCGGGGGTGGCAACCACGATCTGGCAGCCGGCTTTCAGCTGTTTCTGCTGCTTTTCCAGCCCGGCACCGCCGTACACGCACACCACGCGGATCTCCGGCAGGAACTGCGCCAGGTTCGTCAGATCCTGTGCAATCTGCTGTGCCAGCTCACGCGTGGGGCTGAGCACAACGGCCTTGGGCGCACCTGCCGGGAAACCAGCGGCCTTTTGCAGAATGGGAATGCCGAACGCAACGGTTTTGCCGGTGCCGGTGGGGGCCCTTGGCAATCATATCATGCCCGGCCAGCATCAGGGGAATGGCCTTCTGCTGGGATTTCGGTCATCTCGGCTATATCCCATTGCCTGTGTTGCCCGGATGATCTCCGGCCGCACGGAGGAAGAAAGTTCAGTGAAGTTCATAAATTAGTGTACACCTTTCGTGTTAGTTAGGGGTCAGGAGGGAAGAGTTAATTAGGAATGAGAAATTAGAAATTGGAATGAATGATAAATTTATATGTAGGGCGGGGTCACTGACCCCGCCGGAACTTAGGTCGGATTGAACATTGAAAATATGTGACTAATCCACAAATTACTTGTAGGGGCGGTGTCCCCGACGCCCCGGACGGGCAATAATTATACCGCACATTTCAATGAATCTAACGTCTTATATGGCTTTCCGACTTTCCCGAAAAAGCGCTTTTTCCATTATAACAGCAAAAGCCGGGTGCGGCAAGTGCGCACCCGGCAAAATGCGGTGTGTTTTGCGTTTTACAGTTCACAGGAGGCAAAACCGTCCTTGCCCAGCACCAGAACATGGGTATAGCCCAGTTCCTTCAGCTGTGCGGCGGCTTCCTCAAAGCCAAAGGTCAGGGCCTTGGCTTCGTGGGCATCGGCGGTAATGGTCACATTGCCGCCCATGGTCAGCCATTCTTCCAGGATGGCCGGGGAGGGAAAGTAATCCTCGCGGAAGCCGCGATAAACCGAGCTGGTATTCACTTCCAGCACGCAGCCAGCCTGTGCAGCGGCTTCCAGTGCCTTGTGGGCAGCGGCGGTGTAGCGCGGGTCGGATTCATCAAAAAAACTTGCCGCTGCCGTTCACCTTTTTGATCAGGTCAAAATGACCCAGGATGGTGGGCTTTTGGCGGCAACTGCGGCTACGTTGGCAAAATACGTTTCCACCACAGCAAGGCCATCGCCGTCAAAGTCGTCCTGGATGCAGGCAGCCAGGTCCGCTTCGCGCCAGTCAATCTCGTAATATTTGCCGGTCTTGGGGCCCTTGACATAATGGGCGCTGCCGATCCAGTAATCATAGGCAGCCGGGTCGTCATCGCTGTACAGATCCCATTCCAGGCCGCACAAAATGTCCAGCTTGCCGGCATAGCGCTCTTTCAGCTTGGCTACCTGGGCGCGGTACAGCTGGGTGCGTGCATTGGTCATGCAATACTCAATGTCGTGCGGGGTGTGGCTGTGGCCAGAGAAGCCCAGCGTTTTCAACCCGGCTTTCCAGGCGCTCAGGGCAAGCTCCTCCGGGGTGTTTTTGCCGTCACACAGCTTGGTGTGAACATGAACCGAACTGAGCAGATACTCTTTAGCCATTACTGCATCCTCTCCTGTTTCACTTTATGGTCAATAACATGGCGCTTTTCCAGCTCTTTGGTGATGTCTTCTACGGAAATGCCAAGTTCAATCATCAAAACCATCACATGGTAGGCAAGGTCGCTGATCTCGTAAACGGTTTCCTCTTTGTCGCGCTTGCTGCCTGCAATGATCACTTCGGTGGATTCCTCGCCGACCTTTTTCAGAATCTTTTCCAGACCCTTGTCAAACAGGTAGGTGGTGTAGCTGCCCTCTTTGGGGTTGGTCTTGCGGCCTTCGATCAGCTCATACAGCCCCTGCCAGGTGAACTGCTTCAGCTCATCGGAAACATAGACCGGGTTAAAAAAGCAGCTTTCCGCGCCGGTGTGGCAGGCGGGGCCGCTCTTGATGACATCCACGACCAAAGCGTCCTTATCGCAGTCTGCGGTGATGGAAACCACGCGCTGCACATTGCCGCTGGTTTCGCCCTTGCGCCAGATCTCCTGGCGGCTGCGGGACCAGAACACCGTGCGGCCCTCGGCAATCGTCAAAGCCAGGGTTTCGGCGTTCATATAAGCCAGGGTCAGAACCTCTTTGGTGTAGTGATCCTGCACAATGGCCGGAATCAGGCCGTTGGCATCAAATTTCAGAGTTTTGGAATTTTCGGTGATTTCCATGGCGAACTCCTTATCTAAAACGGCGAAAGGCTGGGGACACTCTGCCGGGCCGCAGATTCATGCGAACCGCACAGCCGGATTCCCAAAAGCTTCCCCATTCTCAGTAAAAAATTATAAGTATAGTTTAGCGTGTTTTGCGTTGTTTGGCAAGCCCCAATTATATGGGCTGCTTTTGCCTGTTATACCCGCATCTCCACGCCGTTTTCACGCAGGTAAAGCTTCAAATCGCGGATGTCCACCTGCTTCGTGTGGAAGATGGAGGCTGCCAGCCCGGCGTCCACGCGGGGGTGGTTCAAGAACAGCTCCTTGAAGTCATCCATCTTGCCAGCACCGCCGGAAGCGATGATGGGTACAGCACAGCGCTGGGCCACGGCGTCCAGCAGCTCCAGGTCAAAGCCGTTCTTTACGCCGTCCGTGTCAATCGAGTTGACAACCAGCTCGCCCGCGCCGTTTTTCACGCCATGCTCCAGCCAGTCCAGCGCGTCAATGCCGGTGTTTTCGCGCCCGCCTTTGGTGAACAGCTTAAACTTGCCATCCACCCGCTTGATGTCCGCCGAAAGCACCACGCACTGATTGCCGTAACGCTGGGCAGCGGCGGAAATAATGGCCGGGTTCTTGATGGCACCGGAGTTGACACTTACTTTGTCGGCACCGCATTTCAGCACCCGGTCAAAATCTTCCAGGCTGCCGATGCCGCCGCCAACCGTCAGCGGGATAAAAATTTCGCTGGCAACGCGGCGCAGAATATCGGTAAAAATCGTGCGGCCCTCCACGCTGGCGGTGATATCATAAAACACCAGCTCATCAGCCCCGGCCGCGTTGTAATAGCGGGCCATCTCGACCGGGTCGGCCATATCCTGTAATCCGGCAAAGTTGACACCCTTGACCACACGGCCGTCTTTTACATCCAAGCACGGGATAATGCGTTTGGTAATCATGCGCCCAACCCCCTTATTCCTGATACAGTGCCACAGCCTGTTTGAGGTCGATGGCGCCGGTGTAGATGGATTTACCCAAAATTGCGGCGTGGCAGCCCATGGCCTGCAGCTCCGCCAGCTCTTCCATGCGGGCAATGCCGCCGGATGCCGTGATCTCCAGGCCGGAAATCTGCAACAGCTCACGGTACAGGTCCATGTTGGTGCCCTGCATTGTGCCGTCGCGGGAAATATCGGTGGCGATGATCGCCTGCACGCCAGCTTCGGCACAGCGGCGGCAGAAAGCAACGCCCGGTTCGGGGGTGACTTCTTTCCAGCCGTTCACAGCCACAAGGCCATCGCGCATGTCCACGCCAACGGCAATTTTGGGGCCGTATTTCTGCGCCATGCGGGCGGTAAAATCAAAATCCTTTACGGCAATGGTGCCCAGGATGCAGCGCCCTACGCCGAGGGAAAGATACTGTTCAATGCGGGCTTCGTCACGGATGCCGCCGCCGACCTCGATAAACAGCCCGCCCTGCTTAGCAATGGCGGCAATGGTGGCCATGTTGGCGGTGGTGTCATCCTTGGCACCGTCCAAGTCCACCACATGCAGGTACTTGGCCCCGGCGGCAATAAACTCCCGTGCCTGGGCGGCGGGGTCTGCATTGTAAACGGTCATCTGGTCGTAATCGCCCTGGTACAGGCGCACGGCCTGCCCGCCGCGCAGATCAATGGCAGGATATAACTTCATGGCTGCACCTCACAATTCTGCAAAGGCCCGCAGCATGCGCAGGCCGGTATCGCCGGATTTTTCGGGGTGGAACTGCGTGCCATATACCAGGCCGTTTTTCACAGCGCCCGTTACCGGGATGCTGTACTCACTGGCAGCCAGCGTGTTGGCGGCACAGTTTTTGGCGTAAAAGCTGTGCACATAATACACATACTCACCGGGATTGGTGTACTTGAACAGCGGGTCGCTTTCCCGCCCCGGCACAATGTCCAGCCGGTTCCAGCCGATGTGCGGCACTTTCAGGCTGGGGTCTTTCAAATCGTCTGCCAACGGGCACACTTCGCCGGGAATCAGGCCAAGGCCGGTGTGTTCGCCGTACTCATAGCTTTTTTCAAACAGCAGCTGCATGCCCAGGCAGATGCCCAAAAGCGGTTTGTGCTCCACTTCCTGCTTGATAACGGGCACCAGGCCGGTGGCTTCCAGCTTGGCCATGGCATCGGAAAACGCGCCCACACCGGGCAGAATGATGTGGTCCGCCGCGCGGATGGCGGCAGCGTCGCGGGTCACTTTGGTTTCCAGCCCCAGGCTTTTCAGGCTGGAAGCCAGACTGAACAAGTTGCCCACGCCGTAATCAATAATTGCGATCATATACGTTCACCCTTTTTGTATGCTGCTGTTGCAGCGCCCCTCTTAATACCTGGGGTTAATGTAGCCCAGGGCCAGCCGGACCTCGTTCATTTGGATCTGGTCCGTGTCATATTGGTAAACCGTTCCATCGGCAAAGGTATAACGCACAAAAACGCCGGTGGGGTTTTTGGCGGTCTCTTCGGGTATTTCCACTTCCCACAAGTCCAGCACCGCGCCGCTGTGGTAGCGGACGGTGAGCGGCTCCCCCTGCGGGCAGCTTGGCTGCACTTTGCCCGCCCCGGCGGCGCAGATCAACCGGCATAACCGGCTGCTGGCATCCGGGTCCAGGGAGGAGGTTTCGCCGTTGCGGGTCAGCGCAGCGCCGATCTTGCCCGCGTTTTCCACACTGGCGGCAAAATCGGTGGAAAACCTGCGGTAGCGCTGGTGGTAACGCGCCGCCCAGCCAATGGTGCCAATGCAGATTACCAGAACCACACAGGCCGCCGCCAGGAACACCGCCCCGCCCCAGCCACGCCGCCGTTTGCCGGGTTTAATTCTGTCATACAGGTTCATGGTGTTCCCTCCTGATACAGTGGGTCCAAAAACCATTTGCACTGTAATCATACCCCTTTAACCGGTTCCCTTTGCGGTCTGGTAATTCCGTCCCCATGCCACTTTATCCCAAAATCAAATCCAGCTCCTCAAAGAATCGCTGCATCTGTTCCGGGGTACCGATGGTGATGCGCAGATAATCGGAAAGGCGCGGGGCGCTGAAATAGCGGATCAGCACGCCTTTTTGCCGCAGGCGCTCAAAAATCTGTTTGCAGGGCATGCGGCTGGTGGTAACGAACAAAAAGTTGGTGGCGGAATCCGGCCCGGTAAAACCGCGCTCCCGCAGCTTGGTCATTGTGTCGGCGCGGGTGGCGCAGATCTTGCCCACCGTATTACGGAAGTAATTCTCATCCTCCATGGCGGCCACGGCGGCAGCCTGGGAGAGGGAATTGACGTTGTATGGGCTGTAGCTGAACTTGATGCGGGTTCATATCGGCAATCAGCTCCGGGTTTGCCACGCAGAAGCCCACGCGGGCACCGGCCAGATTGTGGGATTTGGAGAAGGTCTGCACCACAATCACATTGTCATATTTCTTGGTCAGCGGAACGCAGCTGGCGTTTGGCCCGGCAAAATCAATGTACGCCTCGTCCACAATCACAATGCTGTCGGGGTTGGTGCGCACCACTTCCTCAATGGCGACCACCGGCTGCAGCAGGGTGGTGGGGGCGTTGGGGTTGGCAATCACGATGGTCTCATTCAGGCCGTGGTACTTGCTCAAATCCAGCGAGAAATCTTCCTCCACCAGGATCACATGCTGCGGAATGTGCAACAAATCGCACAAAACCGGGTAAAAGCTGTAGGTGATATCGGCAAATGCCAGCGGGTGGGTTTCATCGCAGAAAGCGCGCAGCGCCAGCAGCAGGTTTTCATCGCTGCCGTTGCCGCACAAAATATTTTCCGGCTGCACGCCGCAGTGGCGGGCAATGGCGGTGCAGAGCGCGGCTTCGGTCAAATCGGAATACAGCCGCAGCCCCGGCACTGCTCCGGCCACCGCCGCCGCCACGCCGGGGGCAGGCGGGTAGGGGTTTTCGTTGGCGTTCAGCTTGACAAGGTCAGGCAGTTTCAGCTGCTCGCCGGGGGTATAAGGCTCCAGCGCAGCCAGCGTTTTGGTAAAATAACGGCTCATTTGGGTCACCTCTTTGTTGGTGCAGCAGCCGGGCCGCCGCACCGGATCAGGAAAGTCCGTGACATAAAGTGTATCCTGCGCCCATTTGGCGGGGTTGGTGTCGATGTAGTGCCAGATGGTGTTGTAATCGTCCGGAGAGCGGATGATGTGGTCGTAATATCCGCGCTGCCAGAGTGCATGCCCGGCAGTTTTGTTGGTCAGCCGTTTCAAAGTGGAGATAAACATCGGGATGACCTGGCTTGCGCGGGCGGATGTAGGGGGCGGCGTCCTCGACGCCCCGGATGGGCCTTGCTGAATGGCAATCAATAAATGGATGTGATTGGGCATTACAACATATTTTTCAATCCGCACATGGGGATAAAATGCAATCATATTCCCCAACTGCCGTGCAACAATTTTACCGGTTGGTGACAATCGGGTTCGCGGGGCGTCGGGGACGCCGCCCCCTACAATCGTTCCAAAGGTGCAACGCTTGTTTTTGGAACAAATCGTAATGAAATACACACCGGATTGGCTGTAATTATATGTTGCTAAACGGTTGGCCTTCCGCTCCGGTACCCCATCCTTCACTGGCTCTTCAAAACGGATGGTAACGCTCTTGGCGTGGGCGTGTAGGCCCTCATGCTCGGCAAAATCGGCAATGCGGGATTGAACTTTGCCCAGGGCATCGCGGGTGTAATAAATGAAACTGGACTTTTTCACAAAATCGTCCACGCCCAGCGGGCTGGAAAAAACGTGCCGTGCCGCTGGTGGGCAGGGTGTGGTTGGGGCCGGCAAAATAATCGCCCAGTGCTTCCGGCACATTCTTGCCCAGGAAAATGCTGCCCGCGTTCTTTACGCTGTTCAAAACGGCGAACGGGTCGTCCACACAAATTTCCAAATGCTCCGGGGCAATGATGTTCACGGCGTCAATGGCCTTGTTCATATCGTCCGTCACAATGATCTTGCCGTTGGTGTCCACGCTGGCGCGGGCGATGGCGGCGCGGGGCAGCTGTGGGATCTGCACTTCCAGCTCGGCTTGTACGGCCTTGGCCAGCTCGGCGCTGTCCGTTACCAGCACGGGGCTGGCCAGCTTGTCATGCTCGGCTTGGCTCAGCAGGTCAGCTGCCACCCAGGCGGGGTTGCAGCTGCCATCCGCCAGCACCAGAATCTCCGAAGGCCCGGCGATCATATCAATGCCCACCTTGCCGAACACCTTGCGCTTGGCGGTGGCAACGTAGATGTTGCCGGGGCCGACGATCTTGTCCACCGCCGGGATGCTCTGGGTGCCGTAGGCCAGCGCGGCCACGGCCTGTGCACCGCCGGTCTTGAAGATCTTGTCAATACCGGCAATCACCGCAGCAGCCAGGATGGAGGAATTCACCTTGCCATCCGGCCCGGCGGGGGTGGTCATCACGATCTCCTTCACACCGGCCACCTTGGCGGGGATCACATCCATCAGTACGGTGCTGGGGTAAGCGGCGGTACCGCCCGGCACATACACACCGGCTTTTTCAATCGGGGTATATTTCTGGCCCAGCACAATGCCGGGGGTATCGTTCATCACAAAGTTCTTGTGGACCTGGTGCTCATGGAAGGCGCGGATGTTGGCGGCGGCCATCTTCAGGGTAGTCACAAAATCCTCACCGGCGGCTTCAAAGGCTTCGTCAATTTCCGCCTGGCTCACCCGCAGCTCGTCCAGCTGGGCGTGGTCAAATTTCAGAGCGTAATCTTTCAGGGCGGCATCACCGCGGGCGCGCACATCGGCGATAATGGCATCCACGGTTGCTTCTACGCTGGCTTCCGCACGGATATCACGGTTCAGGATTTCTTCAGGCTTCAAAGCGTCAAACTCAAAAATGCGGATCATTTGGCAAGCGCCTCCTTCATCTTGTTCAGCAGTTCGGTCAGCTGCGCGTACTTGAATTTGTAGCTGGCTTTGTTGGCAATGAACCGTGCCGAAATGGGCATGAACTCTTCCAGTACGGCCAGATTGTTTTCTTTCAGGGTGGTGCCGGTCTCCACAATATCCACGATCACATCCGAAAGCCCCAGGATGGGAGCCAGCTCAATGGAGCCGTTCAGTTTGATGATGTCAATATCGCGGCCAATGCTCTCGTAATGTGCGCGGGCAATGTTCACAAATTTGGTGGCAACGCGCAGGGCGCGGCTTTCATCGTCCACAAAGTTCCTGGGGCCTGCCACGCACATGCGGCACTTGCCCATGCCGGTATCCAGCAGCTCGTACACATCGGCACCGGATTCGGTCAGGATATCCTTGCCCACAATGCCAATGTCGGCAGCGCCGTGCTCTACATAAATGGCAACGTCGCTGGGCTTGACCAAAGAAGTACCGCACCCCGGCTTCGGGGGTCTCCACCACCAGCTTGCGGGTCTCGTTGGTAGTTTTCGTTGGCTTCATACCCGGCGGTGGCCAGCAGGCCATAGGCTTGCGCCAGGCGGCCTGGCAGGGCGATGTTCAGCCACTGGTGCTCGGTGCCCTGCTGCTGTACCGGCGGTA
>ENA-OQDT01000890-OQDT01000890.1-human-gut-metagenome-genome-assembly--contig:-NODE-890-length-18828-cov-3.734399_pt1 | contig 18828 bp, 25 predicted proteins | sample MGYA00242786_ERZ504617 | MGnify/ENA primary metagenome ERZ504617 (study PRJEB26092, sample SAMD00036337) | human gut metagenome | host: Homo sapiens | study: EMG produced TPA metagenomics assembly of...
CATCGGCCAGCGCCTTGATCCGCTCTTGGTTGGGGGTGTTCTTCCCGGAAAGATACTGACTGATTGCGGCCTTGGAAAATCCCGGCCTGTTCGGAAAGGGCCGATTGCTTCAAATCAGCCTGTTCCATTGCGTACTTCAAACGCTCTGCAAAGGTGTTCACACTTATAACCTCCTATTCATTTAGTTCGCAAGATGAAATATCCCATCGTATCTTGTCCAATTAGGTAACAAGAATCTGGATATGCTCTTTCCAACTTGGCTTTCCTTTTTTGTGGCTTGCCGGTAAGATTTACACATTACCCGGACTTTTCCGCCCACAACAGGATTTAGGTTCAGATCAATCCTCATTGGTTTGACCTCCCCAATACTGATCCACCAGTCTATGGGCCATTTCCTTACCCATAGCCAAACCCATTCTTTACGGGCTTGCTTGGCTTCAGCTTCCTTTTCGGCCTGTTCCGCCACATAATCCCGGTTCAGGGTGTCGGGTAGTAATAGCGGATAATAGGGGTTCCGCCATCCACATTGCCAATGGTCAGCTTGATCCGGCCATTGTGGTTGAACCAGTCATTTTCACATCTGATTTCCAGCCCTTCAGGGCCGGTGGAAGCCTTGAAGATTGCCACATCAGACGGGGTGGCTTCCTGCTTGATGTTCAACCGGGGTTGAATCCGGCTGATCAGCTCCCATGCCTTTCGCTTGGTCAGTTTCACATTCATTGAGTATCCCTCCCATCACAGAACCTTAAAGGTAACTTCATGGCCGGGATTTTCAGCAATCAACTTGGCCTTCAGATCATCCACCATCATGTTGTTATCAAGGGCCGCTTGAACAACATCCACCAGTTTCTTCCCATCAAGGAAGGCCCACACGGTTTTCCTCTTTTTTCTCATTTAGATTTCCTCCTGAAATTCACAATCACAATCCGCACAGATTACATGAACTTCTTTGGTGGCTCCGGATAATGGCCCCACAACAGGGACAAACATACTTCCGGGAACTTGATACCCCCCCCCTTGCTGGAACCCTTTAGGCCAATGGGCCGGGGCCGTACAGGGTGAACCCTGTTTTCCAAGGCTCTGAACAAATTCAAGGGCTTCCGGGGAAAGGGCTGTTTTTGTGCCAGCCGTACTTCTCGCCTTTCTCCACGGTCAGGCCGTGGGCTTCAGCGGTTTCCTTGAACTTCTTGTTGTGGTAGGTGCCAGATCGTGAAGTGTCTTGAACACCGTCCTGAAGGTTCTGAAGATGAACCATTTCATGGATTAGGGTTCCACAGGTTTCTTCAAAGGGCCGGTTCAGGTATTCGGCGCACAGATTGATTTCATAGTGGCCTTCATCTTCCCCGGCCTTCCAAGCCTTCCAGCCAGTACACCAGCCATAGGCCCCACGGGTATGATCCGGGGAAACGGTGATCACGGGCTTTTTCCAGCTTGTCAGCAAAGAACCGGGCGTTGAACTTTGAAAATAAGTTTTCAAGTTCTTCAATGACCGGCTTCAGGCTTACTTCATTCATTGATGTTCTTCCTTTCTTATGAGCACTTATAGTGCTCAATCGGGGTATAAAAAAGCTCCTGCACCGTCTTACCAAAAAAGTTGGCAATCCGAATTTTGACTTCATCACGGGGAACTCTTTCATCCCGTTCATACATGGCCCAAGAAGATTTCGTAATACCAAGAATGGCGGCAATTTCTTCTTGGGTTCGATCCCCACGCAGTTTGCGAAGAATCATTCCCGTGGTTTCCTTCTGGATCATGTTCTCACTCCCTTTCTTGTTTTCGTGCACCTTTTGTGCTCGTCTGCTATTATAGTACACCCAATGTGCTCAAATGTCAAGTTGAATCGAACACTAAAAGTGCATAAAATAAAAAGACACAATTTGTGCACTATGCTGGATTGACCTTGTGCACAAATTGTGTATAATATAAATGAAAGGGGTGTTACTAATGGCAAAGTTCAATGAGCGTTTGAAACTTTTACGCCGGGAATCCGGTTTATCTCAACAGGATTTTGCAAAGCAACTCGGAACTTCTAAAAGTAGCGTCAATATGTATGAGCGTGGAGAAAGAGAACCCGGTATAGAAACCCTCGAAGCCATTGCTGATTACTTCAATGTTGATATGGATTATTTACTTGGTAAATCGGATCATAGAAGTAAATCGGCATGGTTAGAAGATATTGATAATTCCATTGATCTTGATATTCTACGCTCCCAAGTAAAGTTTGAAAATTTGTTCCCGATTGAAAGAAAAAGATACCCTTTGATTGGAACAATCGCTTGTGGGAAACCCATCACCGCCAATGAAGAAAAAGAATTGTATGTAGAAGCCGGGGCGGAAATTGAAGCTGATTTTTGCTTACGGGCAAAAGGTGATAGCATGATCCGGGCCAGAATTTATGATGGTGATATTGTATTTATCCGAAAACAAAGCATGGTTGACAATGGTGAAATTGCCGCCGTGGTCATTGATGATGAAGCAACTCTGAAGCGGGTCAACTACTATCCAGAAAAAAACTTACTAATCTTGAAGGCTGAAAATCCTGATTATGAAGATCTGGTCTATACCGGGGAACAACTGGATCATATAATTATTCTGGGGAAGGCAGTTGCTTTCCAAAGTGATGTTAGATAAAGGGGATAAATATGAAAAAGAAAATTGGTTTAGTTGTGGCAATTATTTTTATAGGGGCTTTAGCTTTTGGTATTTCAAGGGTAGTTCAAAACCCTGAACAATATCAAAAAACTGATCCAAACATCGAAGCTATTATGAATTCCTGTGAAGTTACTGAAGCACAGGCCGAAACCATTTGGGGTATCCTTCAGGAATGTGGTGTTGGCAGTATTGAAATTATTTCCCGTGACACTATGCTTGATGGACTTTATAACACGGATGATATTGGATATAGGATTAGAACAGAAGATGGGAATAATCCTGTACTTTATCTAAATGGCGCTGGGGAAGTTTCACAAATACGATGGGCAAATCAAACACTTTATCCGAAGTCCTAAATTAGAACAGATAGAACACATCTTTTTCCCATTCTCTTTTAATGTTACTTTCTTATATTTTTTTTACTTTTTAAGTTTAAGTAATATAACATCTGTTCTATCTGTTCTATTAGATAAATACCAGATAGGATAAAGGTTTTTGATAGAACAGATCGTAACAGAAGGCAAAAAAAAAGACCGCCCCCGGTGGTGGCACACCGGAAGCGGTCAGGCGAAACAAAACCCGTTTGAAGTTAATGTTTCAATCCCCATTGGACATTATATCACATCGGGTTTGGCTTTGCCATACCCATTTTCCTGAAAGGACAGGTGATATAATGCGGAATCCCAATGGGTATGGGACTGTGGCGAAGCTGTCGGGCAATCGCCGCCGCCCATTCATTGTGAAAAAAGTGATTGGCTGGAATAACAAGGGCCATCCCATCTATGATATTGTGGGTTACACAGAAACCCGTGAAGCCGGGAATTTGCTATTGGCTGAATATAACCGTGATCCTTGGGATGTTGACCGGGCCAAGATCACCATGAAGGAACTGTTTGAACTTTGGAAAGAAAAGAAGGCTCCGAAGCTGGGAGAATCCAACCGTTCTTCCCTCTGTTCAGCGTTCAAGCATTGTTCAGCGTATGTGAACAAGCCTTATAAACAACTGCGATCCTACCAAATGCAAGAAACCATTGATGGTTGTGGGAAAGGGTATTAGCACCCAAGCGGCCATCAAGAACTTGTGGGGCCACCTTGACCGGTTCGCCCTTGAAATGGATATAATAAACCGGTGCTTCTCCGAACTTCTGACTTCTGATCCAATACCGCCCACCAGCCGCCTTCCGTTCACCAACGATGAAATCAAAACGGTGTGGGAACATCAGTCTGATCCTTGGGTTGATACTGTTTTGATCTTGCTATATTCCGGGTGGCGTATCTCTGAATTTTTGAACCTGAAACCTGAAGATATAGACTTGAAAGAAGGCACGATGAAGGGCGGCACCAAAAACGAAAGCCGGTAAGAACCGCATTGTTCCCATCCATCCAAAGATCAGGCCATTGATTGAACGGCGGCTTGCCGAAGGTGGCCCCCGGCTGATCAGCTACAACGGGAAGATTTGCAATCAAACCCAATACCGGATATTTTGGGCGGATATTATGAAGGCCCTGAAACTGAACCATACCCCGCACGAATGCCGCCACACCTTTGAAACCCAACTGGACAGCGCCGGGGCAAACCGGAAGTGTATTGATCTTCTCATGGGCCATGTGTCCAAGGACACAGGAAACCGGGTCTATAATCACAAGACTTTGGATGAACTGAAAAGCACCGTTGAACTAATTCAGTAAGCCCTTGAATTTTGTCAAATCCTATGGTATTCTTTTGATGGTGCTACCGATAAACGGCAAGCGGTTAGTTCCCCTGACCAGATCAGGGGCGCTTCTTGCCCCCTGATCTTTATAGAAAGGGGGGCTGTCAAATGGTTACATATTCTGATCTGATCCAGACAGGTATTTTAATCGTTGGCATTATTGCCCTGTTCATGCAGGCCAATAAAAAGAAGTAATCGCCGCACCCTCTCACAGATCGGCGATACTTCAAACATCTCATAGGGGGCTAACCGTTTGCCGGTAGCACCCTCGTTCTATGTTCAGTATAATTCAAAGCCGCTGAAATGTCAATAGGGGCCGTTCAGAGCGGTGAACATTATAGGCCGCTGAACACTGAACTATTAACACGATAGTAACAAGAAAGGCGGGAAACCCCGGAAAACCGGGACTTCCCGCCTAATCTGTTTTTATTATACCATAAATATTTCTACTCTGCAACGCTCCGAAACGCCCAAATACTGAACAGTTTCAGCCCTTTGAAGTTCGGTGAAATCGGGGTTATTAGTAACATAGTAGAAACACGCAAAAAAGGCCCTTCCAGCTTGAACCGGAAGGGCCTTTTCTCATGGTCAGGTTTTGGTGGCGTAGTCAAGGGAAATCCACCCGGCACCGCTTTTCAGTTTGCCCCACTTGGCCGCACCTTTGCCGGTGCTTTCGGCCACGATGGTATAAATACCGGGCTGGATGTAGCCGGTTGCACTGTAGTTTGTGCCGGGGCCTTTACGGATATTCAGGTTGGTGATCTTCACCCGCACAAGGTAAGGGGTCACGGTGGCCCCTGTGGTGCCGCCTGTGGGCTTTTCTGCGGCTGGGGGTGTAACTACTACCCCACCACCATTGGAAGCGCCCTGAAGCCTCCTGTTGACTTCTGCGGCAATCTCCCCGTGTCTGGAATAAAGATATTCCCCCGGACAGGCTTTGTTGGCGAAGTCACGGTGAACGGTCATGTTGCATCCGTTCCGATGGTTCACACGGTCATTCTTGTTCGTACTCCATACCAACTTCTTGATCCCGTTCCGCTTGCAAATATCCGTTACCAAATCCAACAGGGCCGCATAAGCCTTGGCGGTGACGGCGTAAGGGTGGGTGGTGTCGGAAGCAACTTCAATGGTGATTGCCCGGTTGTCATTGGTGCCGTTGCTGGAACACCAAGAACGATCCTTTTCATCCACGGAAAGGCCAATGGAACCATCCTTACCAACAACATAGTTGGCGGAACATTGCCGGTTTGTGGTGGCGAAATAATCACACCCCTGTTTTGCTGTCCATTGCCCAACGATACAATGAATCGTGATGGTGTCAATGGCATGGTTCCGGGGGCTGGTTTTGTTTTTCGTGATCCGGGTATAGGTTGCAAGAGGGGAATTACTCATTTTCTGTATCTCCTTTCACCTGAAGAATGGCTTTGAACTTGGTGAAGGCTTCAGCAATGTATTTGCAAGAAACCATCAGGACAGCGCCCACAATAACCAAATCTGCAAAAATTTCTGTGTATTCCTCCGGGATTGCCCACCCAAGCTGATCCGCATAAATCGGAAGGGTGGTGATTGCTACACAAAGCAAGGTCAGGCCCACAACGAAGGTGGCAACCTTCAGCCCGGAATTGATCATCTTCTGTTTGTCGAAAGGCTGAAGCAAAACCTTGATGTTGTAGTAAAGGGAAAAGGCTACATTGGACAGGTACGCACACAGGAAGATCAGCATAGCCCACCCAATATTGATCAGGTTGTTCAAAACAGCGTTCAGCATGGTTCAAATCTCCTTTGCATCGTTATAAATTTCAGGGCCGTACAGTTTCCGAAGTTTGATCCGGTTTTCGGCCTTGGCTTTGGAATAGTAAAACCCGGTTGCGGTTGCCAATTCTGCGAATACGGCGGGGATCAGATAGGCCAGCGGTTCAAGGTTTTCCGTGCGCCAAATCATAATAAGGGTGAAGGCCGTAACCCCAACGGTCACGGCCCCCACCACATACAAGATCAGTTTGGAAAACTCACGCTTTGGCTTTTTGGTTCGTCTGCTCATTCTTCCGGGGGATCGGTGGGCAACTCCAAGAATTTTCTGTGAAGATCGTCCATCACCCCATTCACCCCCAAAGAATGATACTGCTTCCAGCAATTTTCAAAATTATCCCGTGCATAGATCGGGGCATAGCCTTTTTCGGAATACTTATTGAAATCGCTGATCATCTGCGCCCGAAGAAGGGCCTGAATACCGGCCTTCAAAGCCTTGGAATCCTCGGTGTTATGCTTGATTTGGCTCCACAGGTATTTGAATACCGCCAAAATCAAGGTGGGAACACCAATCAAGCACAACACCTGATAAATTGTCATGGCTTTCCCCTCCTGTCAGGCCCCAATCAAGACGGCAATGTGGCGCAAATCTTCAACGGGGCCGTTATAGAAGTCGAAGTTCCAAATCCAATGTTCTTCCTGATCCGGGCGCTTGTACTTCTGACAAAGGGCATCTTCCCAAATCTTCCCCCACCGGGCCTGATACCCGGCATCACGCTTTTCCAGCTTGGGAATGATCCGGTTCAACAGTTCGCCCCGTTTCTGCCCCATGCCATCATCATTCTGTGTGAAGAAGTCATAGGCGTTTTGGCTGGTGGCCGAACACACCGGAAGATCATTCAGGATCAAAAAACCACCCTGACCATTCAGGGTGGTTCCATACGGAATGTTCACTTGTCCGCAAATCGCCTTGAACCTTGCCCGTTTACGGCAAACATAGGTTTTATACTCCATCCGTGCTTTCCTCCCACCCGTACACACCGGGTTCCCACACATTGGAATCCACCGTGGAAATCCAATGCTTTTCCTTATGGCTCACCTTTGCCCCCTTGGAATAAGCGTCATGCGCTCCCACCGGTTGGCTCCATTCGGGCCATTCTTCAGCGGGATCACTCGTTTTGCTCCACAGGCTGGAAGCCGTGTCCGGTGTCCAATCCGCTTGGGAAGTATGGGCCTGAACGCACTTGTAAAGGGTTCCGTTATACCGGCGAATCTGCCCCACCGTGTAGCCAACAGGGAAAGCCCATTCAGCGAACAAATCAGCGTGTTCCGCCGCCGTTTCAGCGTCAATGCTCCCGGCTTCCGCCAAGGTTACAAAGACGATTCCACCGGCTTCCGTGGCCTTGGTGATCTCGCTTCCTGCGTCCGTCTGTTCCAAACTCACCGTTTCCAGTTCATCCATAGCGGCACGGCCCAACAAATGGTAAGCTACACCCTCAAAAACAATGCCCGAAGCATCATGCTCCGGGCAAAGGATGTAACAACCATTTTCGGCTTTTTTGATGTAGTTCAGGTTCTCGGTCAGGCCGATACCGGCCCCGGCTTTGATGATTCTAAACATTGTCCACCTCCGAAAAAGATTGCATGGTAAAGCCGCCGCAACCGCAACAACCGGCCATGATCGTTGAAGTTCCGGTAATAGGCGCTTTGGCATTCCATGTATTGTTCTATGTCAAAGAAGGATCGTTTTCCCTCTTTGAACTCCCTGTGAAACAGCTTCAGTTTTCGCCTTGCCCGTTTCACTCCATCCCGGCTTCCATTCACCTTGATCTTGCCGGTTTCTGTAAGTGTGAACCGGGCTTTGCAGAACCGGAACGGCTTTGTAAGCGGGATCACCTTACATTTACGCTTGTTCACTCGGATTCCAGCGGCTTCAAATCGCCTTACAATTTCATGGCCCATCAGCTTTGCTTCATCCACCGTGGGAAAGAAAGCATAGTAATCATCCATGTAATGACCGGCGCAATGAACACGGGCCTGACACTTGATCCATTGGTCAATTTTACTTGGTAACGCCACCATTTCCTGTTGGGAAGGCTCCACGCCCAAAGGCATCCCCCGGCCCGGTGTCGGGCATGGGGAATACTGGATTACAGTATCAGCCAAGTTTTGAAGTTCAGGATTCAAAATCAATTCCCGGTGCCGCTGATATAATAGGGCGTGGGAAGCGTTTGGAAAGAACCCTTTCAAATCCAACAGCAACACAGCACCTTCCCGGCCATAGCGCCGGTAATGCCATCCAAGCTGTTGTTTGATCCGTTTGAACTGCCAATGAAGGCCCTTTCCTTTTTGGCTTGCCCCGTTGTCATAGATCATGGAAGGTGAATATAGCGGGATCAGAACTTCATTGCAAAGGGTTTTGTGGATTTGTCGATCCGTAATGTGTGGGGCATCTATTGGGCGGATTTTGCCCCGTTCCCGAAGGGTGAAATGGGAACAGGCTTTGGGTTTCCATTGCTGTTCCAATACCGTTCGCCGCCGTGTTGCCGTACCAGAAAACAGGTGGCCTTCAAAGTTTTGAACACTTTGCTTCCACCGCACCCCGTTACAGCACTTTTTCCCATAGAAGAACATCTTCCGGTAGGAAAAGACTTTATTCATCGGCCCAAGGCTATTACACCGGGCCTGTTTCCGTTCCAACCGCTTTGCTTTGCGGCGCTGGAACCTTGCTTCATGCCGTTCTTGGCTTGTCATAATAAAAGTATTCGCCCCTCGTACAAATATCTTGTAGGGTGCCGTCTAAATTGCTTTGCCCTCACACATGAAATGGGATAAGGCACATTCACCCACCATGCAAGAAGCGTCCGTGTAAGGGCATCAAAGGGCAGTTTTAGGGATTGAAACCCAAGGAAGTACAACTCCTTTTACATCGGTCGTCTTTCACCTGAAAAGCCGTTTGCCTTCTGTTACTACATTTGACCGTGTATATTTGCAAAATCCGGGCCGCACACCAGCACAGTAATTGGCATTGTTATTGTTGTTGTTGCCATCCGTGTTGACATTCTGGAAATTATTGTTGTTGTTGTAATTAGGGGAACGAAGCCACCACCACACCGCCAACAGGCTCATTATCAGTTGCACACCTAATGGGAAATTATTTCTGTTTTGCTGTTACATTTTTGATCGCCCCTTTCAGAAGTTCGTTTTCTTTGTCGATCAGTTCACCCAAGTTTTGGGCCATCTTATCCAGTTTTTCCATTGCATCCTGTGACTTCACCGGGTTCCCCTTGGAAGTGGTAAAGGCCCCTTCCGGGTTCTGGTTCAGAATCAGGTAAACATGGGTCAAGCGAACATCCAGCGCCATCAGGGAAGCCCGTGCTTCAAGAAGATGGGCCTTCCTCATTTCAATGCGCTGGTTGTCCGAAGGAAAGATACTGTTGGCCTTCTCCGCATGGTCGATGATCTCACCGGCCAGCTTTGCCACCGGCTCCGCAATCAACCGGGAATACCGGGCTGAAAGACGGGTCAGGAAGTTCAGGGTTTCAACATAAATCTGATTGGCCGTGTTGATGAACTCGGCCTTGCTTGTGGTTCTCTTTTGCTTCAGGACAGACATTTTCAGTTATACCCCTTTGGGTGAATTATCGACATTGATCGTTCCTTCCGCCTTTTCCACTTCTTCCAAGTGTTTCAGAAGAACAAATTCAATGTAATTGGTAATGGATCGGTGTTCACGGGTTGCAAGCGCCCCGATCTTGTCAAAGACTTCATCAGATAGGCGCAAGGTGAAAACACGCTTGTTTGTTGCCATACAATACCCCCTTCAAACAGGCTTATGGATATTGTATGGCTGATTTTGCCCGGTGTATGCACTCAAAAGACAGTCAAATGATAGCACTTTACCGGAAAACCCCCATTTTCAAAAAATCGTCGGGCGGCTTACGCCGCCATTATTATTTTTATTTGGGGTTCCCTCCCGGAACCGCCGCCTTTCGGCGGCGGGATGAGGGCGGGATCATCCTGCGGGGGATTAGGCGGCAAAGCCGGGCCGCACACCAGCACAGTAATAGGCATTGCTACTGCCGGTGTGGCCATCCGTGCCGACATCCTGGAAACGATAGTTGGCGCCGCAATAAGGGGAACGAAGCCACCACCACACCGCCGTGGACACGGCGGAATGATTATAGGCTACTCTACTATTACCGGCTTTGTAGTAATCGTATTGTGCCTGATAATTCTGTTCATAGCTATTTGCATAGCTTCTTGTTCCGAACACTTCAAATTCAGCAAGCAAGAACAAGTAATCGGTGGTGGCCGTCACATAAGACTGAACATTGCCGCCACCGTTGGCGGTATTATCGGTGTACTTGGTCACGGGTTGCATAACCGCCCTCAAATCGGCGGGAAGCGCCGCCATCAAGCTATTCGCCAACGGGCTTGTGGGGGTGTTACTGTTGCCCAATACAGTTTTTCTCATGTGTGAAGCGTTCCAACCGCCGCTGTTCGTCTGACTGGTATTCATGCGGAAACCATCACCGGTGTTGTTATAATTGCTATCACACAAAGCAACTGCCGTGGAACCGATCTTCCCGATCTGGAAATGAATCTTGTTCGCACCTTCCTTGGCGGAATTGTGGTTGAAGCCCAAAATAAAGGCGTTCACGGTCAAGTTGCTGAAAGTGTAATTCCTCACGGTGCCATTCAGAACGATGGATTTCACATCACCAACGGCCCAATAGTTGGCCCCCAAACCTGCGGAACTGACTTCCCGGATGGTTGCCCAACTGTTATCGTTCAGAACCTTGGTGGGCAATGTCACTTCAACGGAACAGGTCTTATTGGCCGGGGCCGTGTGGTTGGTGCCAGCGGCCACGCTGACGGTGATTGTAGCTTTTCCTTTACTCTTGGCGGTAACAGTTACCACCGAACCGGAAACACTCACAGAAGCCACCGTGGGGGCGCTGGAAGTGGCCGTAATCTTACCATCACCCGCCCTTGTCACGGTGATGGTGTCCGTGGTCTTTGCGGCGGTCAGTTTGATGGAAGTCTTATTCAAAGACAAACTACCAGCGGCCTTGGCAATGCTCCAAACAACCGTTTTGGCCCCGGTGCTTCCATCAGCCCACTTGTAGTTCGTTTTCGGCGTGAAGGTGGCATTGTAGGAACCGGCGTTCGTGCCGCTGGTGGTTCCTCCAAGCGTCATTTTCCCGCTGTCATAGTTGTTCCAAGTGGGGCTTTGGGCCGAACCGGTATAAGTAAGGCTGTTGCTCTGCGTGGGGATCGTCATGGTGGCGGCGCTGATCGTCCAAGTCACTTCCTTGGCGGCCTGTGTGCCGTCTGCCCACTTATACTTCCCTTTAGGGGTGAAAGTGGCCGTGTAGGTTCCCGCATTGGTGCCGGTAGTCACGCCGCCCAAGGTCAGCGCATCGGGGTTATAAGCGTTCCAAGAAGGGCTTTGGGCCTGTCCGTTATAGGTCAGGGTGCCATTCTGCGAAGGAAGAACATTGATGGTATAGACGATACCGGACACAGCATCCAAGGCCGCATTTGCGGCATCCTGTGCGTTCTGTGCGGCTTCCACACAGGTTCCGATCTGGTTCAACAGATACGGGTGGGCGGTCTGATCAAGGTTGTGTTCGCTCACCTTGTTTTGGGCCGTACCTTTGGGATCATAGTTCATGTTGGGAAGCTGTTCGGCGGGAACCTTACCATCCACCAGATCAGCCTTCCCGGATTGACCTTTCTGAAGGGCTTCAACGGCATCCGCATTGGCCTTCATTTGGGTATCAATCTTATCCATGTTTTCATTCTGAACCCCTACATCATAAAATTCAGATTCAAGGGGTTTAGTCAGCTTGTAATTGGTTGTTTTATTCGCCATTCTTCAAAACCTCGTTTCTCAACTGATTATGGGTATAGGCGGCAAGCTGGGCATGGGTGAACCGCCCAAGTTCCGCATGGGTGTTATAAAGCTGAAGCAAGGTCACAACCATGTTTTGGGGAACAACCCGGTTCAGCAAAGATTCAACATCATTGAAGTTGTTCTTTGCGGCCAACCCGATTTTCACAAGAAGCTGATAGGTGCCTTCTTCCACATCAGCGGAATAGTTACCCTTCCCGCATAGCGTTTCAAGGATGTTCCGAAGCTGGGGCAAGGTGTACGGAAGTTCTTCATTGATCCGGGTCAGAATACGGAACCGGCGATCTTCAAGACTGTCCGTGCCTTTGGGGGTGATCCCCAAAATCTTTTCCCACCGGGAAAGGCCCATGTTTCCAGCGGTGGGAATGAACTGATTATCAAGAAGATCATCCGTGGTATTCCACGCCTTTTCAATTTCCGGCTGTTCGCTCCCCATGATCCCCTGAAACTCCGCATAATCACGAATGACATAGGGAAGATAATCAATCAGTTTGCGTTTCATGCTCCCGGCCCCCTTATCCGTTGATCACGATGGTTCCCGGCTCAATGGTTCCCAAAACCGGGATGTGGTCAAGGGTCAGGGTACAGTTCGCCGCTTCACCGTTGATCTTGGTGTTGGCAATATCCAGAATACCGGTGATTCCCAACAGGCGGCTTTCCACCTGACTGATACGAACCACAAGGGCTTCATTCTGGTCTGCCCAACTTTGGGCCAGTTCCAAGAAGTAACCGTTGATTGCTTCCGTGACATAGGCGGAAACATCATCCCAACTCCATTCCCGCTGATAGTACAGATCGAAGGAAAGGTTGATGGTATCTTCACCCACGCCTTCAACCCTCACCACATGGCCGATGGGGGCAATGCCCACACCTTCACCGGCGTTCTGAAGCGGGTCAACTGCGGTCTGCACCTGATCCACAAGGGCTTCCGAAGGCTTCTTGAAGGAACTGTTGATGATCACCAGCTTCACGGTTCCGCCCACGGTTAGCTTGCTATTGGCTCCCGCCGCATACACGGCATTCAACCACGCCTTGATTTCCTCGGACACACCAGAAAGGCCGCTGATCCAAGTGTCGGTTCCCGTGGGCGGGATCAGCTTGGCCGGGTTCAAATCGCTGTTCCAAACCCGATATACCTTTACACCGCCCACGCCGGGAATGGCGTTCACCTTTTCCAGATAATCCGCACGGTTGCCGCCGAAGGCTTGGGCGTTCAGGCTATCCATGTAACGCTGTCTGAAAATCTCGGTATCTTCTTCATCCTCACCGGGGATCACCACGGTGGAAATGGAACAGGTTTCAAGCCCGTCCACATACTCAATGGGAATCACCGTTCCGGTGTAGTCATTACCGGCTTCACCAGCGGTTTCACAGGTGATTTCATACTTACCACTTCCACGGTCAGCCGAAACATAATAGTTCAGTTCTCCAATGGAAAAGCGGGTGTTCATGGGAAGGTGCAAGGTGGTTGGTGTAATGCTCAACTGCAACACGGCGGGGCTTGCCGGTTGCGGTTTCAGCCCCCTTTCTGCCGCCCTCAAAATGAGATAAGGGCGGGTTGCGGTGTCTGCAAAGGTTTCATTCAGCACCGTATCAAGGGCAATATAAAGATTCTGCAATTCCACGGCGGCGGGGGCATCACCGCACCAAACCAACGAACCTTCACGGGTGTCCAAATTGCCATTGATAGAAAGCGCCTTCTGAAGCATCCGGGAGAGGATTGCTTCATAGGTCTGTGCTTCATACATCAGATTTCAACCCCCAATTCTGCATTGATTTCGCCAAAAATGCTGACCACCGTGAAGGTAGTCAGCACTTTCTTTTTGTTCACCGTAAATTCAAAGTTCTGAACCGCCGTGATCCTATCATCCTGAAGCAAGGCTTCACGAACCCGGCGTTCAATTTCGGGAATACAGTATTCCACATCTTTCCCGATCAGATTATGAAGTTCAACCCCATAATCCCAAGAATGGATCAACCATTCATAGCGTTCTGTGTTCAGGATCAGAAAAACCGCCTGTTCCACAGCTTGGATTTCATCAATGGTGCCGATGATGGTCAGGTTGTTGTGGTTCATCCTGAAAGTACGGCTTGGAAGGGTTTCAATGGTGAAATCCTGTTTAATATCATCCTGCACTTGCGGAATCATCATCAAGCCCCCTTTACTCGGTCAATAACCACGAATTTCTTTCCTTGCTGAACCCGGATCAGAAGCACCTTTTCACCGGCCTTCAAAGCGTTGTGAACCTTGAAGGTTTTCTTGCCAACATAGGCGTGTTTGTGGGCTTCATAAGCCGCCGCACCAGAACCACCGCCTTTGTCCTCGGTGCTGTGGTTCACCGTCATATCAACTTCAAAATCAGTCACATTCCGGGTCAGGATCAGCATTTTGGAAGTGTAGATGGATTTCTGATCCACCTGAATTTTCAAGGGTGAAGCGGAAAGGACAGTTCCAAACAGGATGTTCACCGGCTTCCCGGCTTCCACAGCTTCCACCGCCGCCCGTTTCACAACTTCAACAGGATTAGGCAATAAATTCACCCCCGATCAGGTCAAGTTCCATCATGTGTTCATCACCCCTGAAGGTGTGGGTGACTTTGTTCACCACCATGTAATTGTTGGTGACAATATCCCCAAGGTTCAGGGCCACCACCACGGCGCTTCCCGCACGAACCCGCACATCACCGAAAGCGTTCTGAATGGTCAGCTTGCGGGTTTTCTGATCGTACAGCTTCAACAGGGCATCCGCCTTGGCGGAAGCGCCCGTTTTGGTCTGAACTTCTTCAAAATATTGAAGAACACCCCATTGGTTCATTTTCGCCCCGTCCTGTGCAATGAACAATTCCCGCTTACCGGTTTTTTCATTGTTATAGGCCAGCTTGATCTTGTTATAGGTCTGTTCATCAATACTGGATTCATAGCTGAAGTTTTCCCCGGTTTCTTCATCAATCAGAAGGTTCAGCTTCATGGTATTGATGTTCTTCAGGGTCAGCTTCCCGGCATCGTCATACAGAACATAAAGCTGTTTGGTATTCATCAGGGTTTCATCAAGGGCGCTCTGGATCATATCAAACAGGGTTTGGTTTTCTTCCACGATGGTTTCAAGGGTATAACCGGTATCTTCCACCGTGCCAAGGTTCAACCGGAAATCTGTTGCAATGCGCTTCAGAAGGTCGGAAGCCTTCAGCCCTTCTTCCGTGATGGTGTCCTTGTTCTTCAAATAACGCAACTGATCATAGGCCACAACATCAATGGTGCCGCCCTTGTCACGCTTCTTCTTGAACACAAAGCCATAGAACATGGCGGTTCCGTTCACAGTCAGCTTCACCGGATCACCTTCAGCAAAGTTCAGCCCCGGCCCCTTGACAACGGTGAACTCCAACTTGCCGGGGGTTCCCTTGCGTTCCAAGGTCAGCCGTGCGCCTTCCTCGACAACGGGGAATTGAATGGTGCTGTTATGCTGGATGAACAATTCAACTGCCAAACGGAATCACCCCTTTCAGGAAGGCAAAGTAAGAACCTGACCGGGATAGATCAGGTTCGGGTTCTTGATTTTATCCTTGTTCAGATTATAGATTTTCGTGTAATCGGCCCCGTTGCCCAACTGCTTCTTGGCAATGTTCCAAAGGCAATCACCAGATTTCACAGTATAGGTGGCGGCTTTCGGGGCCGTTGTGGTGGGCCGGGGTGCCGCCTTAACCGTTGCGGTGGCGGTTCCCCCGGAAGTCTTGGCCGGTTGCACGGTCACGGTCTTGGTGCCATAGGCTCTGTACTGTTTCAGGTTGATCTTCACCTTCACATCAAAACCTTCACCGGCATCATCGGTGATTTCATAGGTTTCAAGGCCAACGGTCAAATTGGTGTAATGGAACATCCCGCCACCGGGCTTCTGCCGGTTCAGGATGAATTGGAACGGGGTCTTGCTTACCTTCAGCCGTTCAAACAAGGACAGGTAATAGGCGGCGCTTTGCGCTCCACCGTTGCTGAAGGGATAGGACACTTGGGGAAGAACCAATTCAAAGGACACATCCGAAAGGCCAGCGGCCTTCAGAATGTTGATTTCTTCCCCGTTGATCAGGTCATGGTCTTATTCTGGTTGTTGATCTTCACCGTCACCTTGGAAGGGGTGATGGGCATAAGCGTTCCCGCCATATACAGTTTATACGCCATTACTCATGCACCCCTTCTTCAGAAACTTCCAGCTTTTCAGCAAAGTCATTGGCCCAAGCATCCATGATCCCATCCAAATCAGCATCTTTGGAAATGTGGTTTTCATTGTGCTGTTCAACCTTGATTTCAGCGGTAGTGAACCGGTTGATCGCTTCACGCTCCGCAATGTCACGAAGATAGGCCAAATCTTCTTCAGCAATATCCAAGGCATCAGCGGTGGCCGCTGTGTTGGCGGCGGTGTCACCGGTGTTTCCATAGATTCCATCAAGGGTGTTGCTCAAATCGAAAGCCCCCATAGAATCCAAACCGGAAGCATCAAACATTCCGCCAATCTTATCATCAATCCCTTGGCCGAAGTCATACCCGGCATCCCAAGCCCCGGAATAGGTGGCCCGATAGTCGATGGTGGGGGCGTTTTTGTCCAAGGTGATTGCGTTTTCATTTTTGCCCCAAGAAGTAACCGCACTTTGAAGGCTTTCAAGGCCAGAAGTCCAGTCAGTTCCAAAAATAGCATCAATGATGGTGGTTACAACTTTACCAAGGTTCAGGAACCACCCGATGATTTGACCGATCAGGTTTGCCACGGCATCACCAAAGCTGTTGAAGCCGCCGTTGCACACATTCAGAATCCATTCCACGATTCCAAGGAACGGGGCCACAAAGATTGTCCAAATGGCCTGAATGATAGCGTTCAAAACGCCAATGGCACAGTTCAGCACAAATGCACCGGCCACGGCTACCACACCACAGATAATTCCAGTTGCGGAAATGGTGGAACCGGTCAGCTTATTGATTGCCGCCACAATCATATAAATGGCCGCAATCACGGCAATGATGATCAACAGAATCCAAGTCAGCGGACAGGCCAGCAAAGCGGCATTGAAGCCGTATTGGGCGGCTGTGGCGCTTGCCTTTGCCATTGCTTCCGCCTTCTCGGTAGCGGCAAGGGTAGTGTTTGCAACGGCGGCTTTGTACGCCTGAACCGCCGCAAGGCCCTTCTGCGCATTGCTGATAGCGGTGATTGCATTGTTGGCAATCAGATAGCCGTTATACAACAGCATTGCCGCCGCAATCCCCAAAACAAGGGGCTGAATGATCCCCCAATTATCCACGAACACAGAAGCAATGGCAATCAGAATATCCAGCGCCGAAGAAGCCACATTCGCAACAGCGGCAAGGCCATTGATCAGGCCGGTGGTCACTTTCTGGAACTTGGTGCTGTTTCCAATTTGGTTGATTTTGGTCAGGATCGGGGCAAACATAGAAAGGGCCTGATTCTTCATCCCGGCCCAAATCTGCGCCCAAGTCTTGGGCATGGAATCGAACTTTGCGTTGGTTTCGTCCGCCATAGCAAACATGGCGTTCTTCACCACTTCAGCCGTTACCTTGCCTTCCTGTGCAACCGTCTTGATGGAACCTTCCGCAATGCCCATATATTTTTCAATGGCTCTTGCGATACCCGGCGCACCATCCAGAATGGAATTTAGTTCTTCACCACGAAGCGCACCCGCCGCCATTGCCTGTGTAAGCTGGATCATGGCGTTGCTCTGTTCTTGGGCCGTAGCGCCGCCAATAACGAACTGCTTGTTCACCTGTTCCATGAAGGCAATGACCTGATCCATATTGCCATCGAAGGCGTTACCAGCGTTCAGGCCAAGTTTCGCAACGGCGGAAGCTGTGTCAAAATAAACGGATCGGGAACGCTGGGCGGAAGCCATGATCTTCTGTTCCAAGGCTTCAACGGAACCGCCATCATCCACAAGCAAATTCAATCGGGCCTTGGTGCTTGCCAATTCATCCGAAATATTCAGCACCTTATTGATCCCGGCGATACCACCAGCGGCAATGGCAACTTTCTTGATGATGGACAGAAGCCCGTTGGCGGAATTGCTACCCCCACGGATGGAATTGTTGAAATTCTGCTGTTCGTTGTTGGCGTTCCTGATATTTTCTTCAATGGTATCAAAGGCGGTTCCCGCTTTCGCCCATTCTTCACGGGCTTCCCGGATTGCCGCCGTGTCAACGGCTCTACCGGAAGCCTGTTGCATGGCTTCAAAGGTGTTCAGCACAACCCCCATTGCCTTGTGCATACTCTGAAGGGGGCTGGTAACACCATCATAAAGGGCAATAGCGGCCCGGATGTTTCCCACAGGGATCACCACCTTTCTTGGAGAATAGAAGCCGGGGCCTTAATGGTGGCGGCCCCGGCGCTGTTTTCGTTCAATTTCCTTCTGCTTCTTCTTTTCAGCTTCCACCCGAACATCAATGGCCGCAATGATGAAGGCCCGTTCACGGCGGGGCAAAGCATAAAAGGCGGAAGGTGTCAAATGAAGTTCGTGAAGGCAATAGTAAGCAATGTTCGCTTCACCATCACCTTCACAGATTAGTTTTTTTGCTTCATCAACCTCATCCTGCATGGTGGTATCAAAACCACACACTTTCTGAATCTTGGTCAGGTATTCGGCATATTCGCCGGGGGTCAGCATGGTTTTCAGAAGGGCATCAGCGCCCATGACCTTGTAGCTGTCCTGAAGTTTCCTTATCATTCAGATTGGGGAACACAGTACAAGCCACGGCCAGCTTGCCAAGGTAAAGATCATAGTCGGTTTCCTTCTATACTGGTT
>ENA-OQDT01000891-OQDT01000891.1-human-gut-metagenome-genome-assembly--contig:-NODE-891-length-18804-cov-5.033464_pt1 | contig 18804 bp, 12 predicted proteins | sample MGYA00242786_ERZ504617 | MGnify/ENA primary metagenome ERZ504617 (study PRJEB26092, sample SAMD00036337) | human gut metagenome | host: Homo sapiens | study: EMG produced TPA metagenomics assembly of...
ATTGTATATAAGGCTGCAAATATTAGACCTTTTTTTTCACAATTCTTACTTCATACCGCGACTTTTTTAACATCGGCTCTAATTGCGGTTCTGACCCTCTGAAATTCTTGTAGAGTGTCATCGGGTCTTCGCTGTCTCCTTTTTCCAGCACATTGCGGCGGAAAAGGTCGGCGGTTGCCTTGTCGAAAATGCCGTGTTCCTTGAATGCCTCAAAAGCATCGTTGTCCAGCACGTTTGCCCACAGATAGCTGTAATAGCCTGCGGCATAGCCGCCTATGATGTGATTGAAATAGGTGTGTGGTAGCGGGGAGCTATTTCGGGGATTAAACCGAGTTGGTCCATAGCTTCTTTTTCATAGGCTACGACATCGATACCCTTCGTATCCGTCAGGTTGTGCAGGTTCATGTCGAGAATGGCGGCTGCCAGCAGTTCGGTAGTCATGAAACCCTGGTTGAAGGTCTTTTGTTTCAGTATCTTTTCGATGAGGCTGTCGGGGATGACTTCGCCGGTCTGGTAATGTCTGGCGTACATCTTCAATACCTCGGGTTCAGTGGCCCAATGTTCGTTGATTTGTGACGGAAGTTCTACGAAATCGCGCACTACATTCGTGCCGGAGACGCCCAGGTAGTTGCATTTGGTCAGCAGTCCGTGCAGTCCGTGGCCGAATTCATGGAAAAGGGTTTCCACTTCATCCATTGTGAGCAGGGAGGGGGTATCGCCAACGGGTTTGGTAAAGCTGGCTACGTTGCACACCAACGGACGGATGTCGCCTTTCTGTTCGCGGTAGTTGCTCATCCATGCTCCGCCGCTCTTGCCGGGACGCGGGAAGTAGTCTACGTAGAAGATGCCCAGTTGCGAGCCGTCTGCATCTTTTACCTCGAAGACTTCTACATCGGGATGATAGACAGGGATATTGTTGAGCTTTGTCAGCGTGATGCCATAGAGCTTGTTGGCAACGGCAAAAGCGCCTTCGCGTACGTTCTCCAATTTGAAGTAGGGTTTGATCTGGTCCTCTTCGAGGTCATACTTCTCTTTGCGGAGCTTCTCGGTATAATACCACCAGTCCCAGGCTTCCAGTTTCTCGCCTTTGCCTTCTTTGTCCATCAGCTTCTGGAGTTCGGCAGCTTCGGCCTTGGCCTTAGGCAGGGCATAATTCCACAGGTTGTTCAGGAACTCCATTACAGTGGCCGAATTCTTTGCCATCGTATTGTCCAGTACGAAGTTGGAATAGCAGTCGAAGCCTAACAGGCGGGCTTTTTCGAGACGCAGACTGACGATGTCGGTAATGATTTTCTTGTTGTCATTCTTGTCGTTGTTGTTGCCGCGGTTGATGTAAGCTTTGTATATTTTCTCGCGCAACGGACGGTTGGCTGAATATTGCAGGAACGGGAGACGGCTGGCGTTGTGCAGCGTAAACAGCCATTTGCCTTCCTGTCCGGCAGCTTTTGCTTCTTCGGCAGCGCTTTGGCGGAACCATTCGGGAAGTCCGGCAAGGTCTTCCTGCTTGTCTACAAAGAGCATGAACTCATTGTTTTCGTTCAGGATATTGTTGCTGAAAGTGATGCCCAGCGTGGAGAGCTGCTTGTTTATCTCGCGCAGGCGGGCTTGCTTTTCGGCAGAAAGATTGGCGCCGGAACGTACGAAGTCTTTGTATGTTTTGTCCAGAAGTCTTTGTTGTTCGGTGGTCAGGTTTAACGAATCCTTTTTCTGGTAAACGGCCTGTACTTTATTGAATAGCGCCTGGTTAAGCGATATATTGTCTCCATGTTCGGACAGTACCGGAGCGAGCTTTATGGAAAGTTCGTTCAGGGCGTCACTGGTCTCGGCATCCGTCATGTTGAAGAAGATGGCGCTTACCCGGTTGAGTATGGGTGAACTGTTGTCAAAAGCAACGATTACATTTTCAAAATCCGGCGCTTCGGTATTATCGACAATAGCCCGGATATTGGCATTTTGCTCTTCTATTCCCTGAAGGAATGCCGGTTCGTAGTGTTCCAGCCTGATTTTGTCGAAAGGCGGAACACCGTTCGGGGTTTGAAACTCGGTGAGGAACGGATTGCTTTCCGTTTGGTTGGCACAGGAGTACATCATACAACTTGCAGCTAAAATTAGAATACTTCTTTTAAACATAAAGTCAGAGTATTAGATAATGAGTAGTTTATTGATAATTTCATCTTGGAAGGGAACGTCATTGCCGTTTGGCTATGTAGCACCATATCGGATAATGATCGGACTCTCTTATGGAACGGTCTACCGTACAGTTGTACGACCGCAGGTTCTTGCTGATTAATATGTTGTCTATCCTAAAATAGAATTTGTTCTGGTTGTAGGAGATTCCCAGTCCGCGTCCCGACTGGGTGAAAGCGTCATCCAGATTTTGCGCTATGACGCGGTGGGCGTATGAAATGGGAGTGTCGTTGAAATCTCCGCAGACGATGACGGACGGATGCCGGGAAGATGCTATCTCCCGTGCAATGGTGTCTGCCTGCGGGGCGCGGATGGCGGATGCTTCCGCCAGTTTATGCAACAACAGCCGTGCGCCGCTTTTCACTTTTTCCGTTTCGGGAGCTTTCAATATCTCTTCGTAAATGTCTTTATCGGCCTTTGTCAGTTTGTTGGACTCCAAATGGTTGTTGATAAGGGTAATCGTGTCTTCATTCAGTTTGAGTTCATACAGTACGGAGCCGTTGTAGCTGCTTGCATAGTCCAGGACACGTGCGGATAGAATGGGAAATCTGGAATAACATGCTATCCTGTTGGTATAGCCGCTGCCGCTGCCTACGACGTTGATACGGCGGTAGGGATAATCTTTCAATTCCCGTTCGATGTCTTTCTGCGTGAGGTGGCGGGGAGATTCGTCGGATGCATATTCCTGCAGGCATAGGATGTCGGCATTGCTCTCTTTCAGATAGGTGAGTATCGGATTCTTCCCGTCTTTTTTGTAAGCGCCGTCAAACCCATAATGTTGTAAGACAGAAGCTTTATGCTGCCTTCGGGAAGCTCGGTGGTGTGAAAATTTAAGGGGCAGATAGGTCCGTAGCTGCGAGTAGCATAACAGGAGACCGGTTAACGGCAGCAAAGCTGTCTTGTATCGTTGTATAACCAGCCAGAAAATCAGAAAGCCGCCGTTGATAAGTGCAAAGACCGGAAAGGTCAGTCCGAGACAGGATTGTACCGGATGCGTTGCCGGTTGGATGTAAGGGCTGTATGCCACCAACAGCAAAAGACCCGTGAATAAAGCATTGACCGCTACAATCAGCAGGGCGACAAAATTACCGAAATGCTTCATACATACATTATCGTTTACTTGCATCGAACAAGCTCTTCTTTTCTTCCGTTGTGAGACTTTCATATCCGGACTTCTTCAATTTGTCGAGGATGCGGTCTATTTCATCGGATGAGCTTTTTTTCGGGCGTTATAGTTATAATCTTTCTGTCTTTCGGTTCCATAATGGACTTTCATCTTGGGCTTGCGGGGCTTGAAGCTGAACAAGGCAGTGACAGCGTCCAGAGACTTGTTAATCCATGCGGTGATATCCGCGCCTTTGCTGAGGCTGGCTGCAAACCACAGACCTGCCAACGCTCCGCCTAAATGGGCGATATGTCCGCCGGCATTGCTGGAGGTGATGAATAACAGGTCTGTTACGATAACAATCAATGCCAGATACTTCAGGCGTACGGTTCCAAAAAGGAAAAGACGTATCGGGTAGTCAGGTTCCCGATAGGCGGTAGCCGCCACGATAGCGAGTACGGATGCCGATGCTCCCAGCATGAAAGAGTACTCCGTCATCGGACGGAAATAAGGGAAGATGTTGTAGGCGGTCATATAAAGCAGTCCGCCGCAGATTCCGCCTAAGATGTATACTCCCCGTAAGTGTCTGGCAGAGAAAAAGTTCAGGAACAAGGCACCGAACCAATACAGCCAAAGCATATTGAAAAGAATATGCAGAACTCCTGCGTGCATAAACATATACGTCAGGACAGACCAGGGCTGGATGATGAAGCGGGGCAGTGAAGCGGGCAGTTCCAGCCATTCGAACACTCCGCCGAGGCTCCGGTTGAAGAGCTGCAATATGACTCCTGTCAGTGTAGTGAAGATAAATACTCCTACATTGATATAAATCAGTTGGATGTAGATGTTTCCTCTACGGAACGATTCCTTTAAATCAGTTATAATAGTAGCCATTTCCTCTGTCCTTTTTTCTCCAGTACATTATTAGAATGAATCCGAATATCATACCGCCCAAATGTGCAAAGTGCGCCACATTGTCGCCCGGATTGTTGGCAAGTCCCGAGAATAATTCTATCAAGGCATATCCGATAACGAAATACTTGGCTTTGATGGGAAACGGTAGCGGAAAGACGAACATCGGTTGGTTGGGAAACAGCATGCCGAATCCCAGCAAGATGGCATATACGGCCCCGGAGGCTCCGACGGTAGTCATCATGTTGAGATATTCTTCCATGGGGATGATGGAATACCCGGTATTGACACTGTCGTATGCGGAAAGCACCGTTTCGTAATGGATGTATTGTACAAGCTCCTGGATAAGCCCTGCACCGATGCCGCATGCGAGGTAGTAGAACAGGAAGCGTTTCGGCCCCCAGACCTGCTCGAGTATACGGCCGAACATCCAAACGGCAAACATGTTGAAGAACAGATGGGTAAATCCGCCGTGCATGAACATATAAGTAATCAACTGTGCTGCATTGAAATCTCCGGCAAGGAAAAAGTGCAGTCCCAGGTAGTTGTTTAAATCAATGCCGTAACTCTGTGCCACAATTGTGCCGAGAAACATCAGTACATTGATGATTAAAAGGTTTTTAGTTACTGTCGGTATAGTATTCATACTCTGTTTTTTTCGCTTTATTTGGCAAAAATACGAATAAATTCTGTTCTATAACAGAAAAAGGAACTCCTATTCTTTCTTTTTTCTCTGTTTTCCGCCCTTTTTTTAATGTTTTTATTTGATATTCAGAATTTTTGCTCTATTTTTTGTAGGAAGTAGCATTGGAATTTTTCTTTTGTGTAACAATTAATTAATCATTCGTATTATGAATAAGTCAGAACTTATTAGCGCAATGGCAGCTGAAGGCGGTTTTGTCAAAGGCCGATTCAAAAAGAGCATTGGATGCATTTATTGCATCGGTAACAAAAGCATTAAAGGCAGGTGATAAAGTCGCATTGGTTGGCTTTGGCACTTTTTCTGTAATGGAGAGAGCCGGACGCATTGGCATCAATCCGGCAACAAAGAAACCTATTCAGATTGAGGCGAAAAAAGTCGCTAAGTTCAAACCGGGTTCGGAATTGACTATCGAATAAAATCAATCATAAATAAAACTTGAGAAAAGGAGGCGCATACAACGTCTCCTTTTTTATGGAATTAAAAATAGTTCGTATCTTTGTACGCAGAAAATACATTTGAATCATGAATATAGAACAGAAGTTGGTAGCGTCCGTAATGAGCGGACTGAAAGCGCTGTACGGTCAGGATGTTCCGGCTGCACAGATACAGTTGCAGAAAACCAAGAAAGAATTTGAGGGACACCTTACCCTGGTCGTTTTCCCTTTTCTCCGTATGTCTAAAAAAGGACCGGAGCAGACCGCACAGGAGATTGGCGAATATCTGCAGGCAAACGAGCCGTCGGTATCGGCATTCAATGTTATCAAGGGCTTTTTGAACCTGACAATCGCTTCTTCGGCATGGATCGAGTTGCTGAATGGAATTCATGCGGATGCAAAGTACGGCATTGTTGCTGCAACCGATAACGCTCCGCTGGTGATGATTGAGTATTCTTCGCCCAATACGAATAAGCCGCTCCATTTGGGACATGTCCGTAATAATCTGTTGGGCAATGCGTTGGCAAATATCATTTCGGCCAATGGCAACAGGGTGGTTAAGACAAATATAGTGAACGACCGCGGTATTCATATCTGTAAGTCTATGTTGGCTTGGCAGAAGTACGGTAACGGTGAAACTCCCGAATCGTCCGGCAAGAAAGGCGACCATTTGATAGGTGACTATTATGTGGCTTTCGACAAGCATTATAAGGCTGAGGTAAAAGAGCTGATGGCGAAGTTCCAGAGTGAAGGCATGAGCGAAGAAGAGGCCAAGGCAAAAGCCGAAGCGGAATCTCCCTTGATGAAAGAAGCGCGTGAGATGCTGGTGAAGTGGGAAGCCGGCGACCCTGAGGTCCGTACTCTGTGGAAGAAGATGAATGATTGGGTATATGCAGGCTTCGATGAGACCTACCGTATGATGGGCGTTACGTTCGACAAGATTTACTACGAGTCGGAAACTTATCTGGAGGGCAAGGAGAAGGTTATGGAAGGTTTGGAGAAAGGCTTCTTCTACCGCAAAGAAGACGGTTCCGTATGGGCCGACCTGACCGGAGAGGGGCTCGATCACAAATTGCTTCTCCGTGCCGACGGCACTTCTGTTTATATGACCCAGGATATAGGTACGGCCAAATTGCGCTTTGCCGATTTCCCCATTGACAAGATGGTCTATGTGGTAGGCAACGAGCAGAACTACCATTTCCAGGTGCTTTCCATTCTGCTTGATAAACTGGGCTTCGAATGGGGCAAAGGGTTGGTTCACTTCTCCTACGGTATGGTGGAACTGCCCGAAGGTAAGATGAAGAGCCGTGAGGGTACGGTTGTGGATGCCGATGACTTAATGGCTGAAATGATTAATACCGCTAAGGAAACTTCCGGAGAATTGGGCAAGCTGGATGGTCTGACCCAAGAGGAGGCTGATAATATTGCACGCATTGTCGGTTTAGGCGCATTGAAATATTTCATATTGAAGGTGGATGCCCGCAAGAATATGACGTTCAATCCGAAGGAATCCATTGATTTCAATGGTAATACAGGACCTTTCATCCAGTACACGTATGCCCGTATCCAGTCGGTTCTCCGTAAAGCGAAAGAAGCAGGTATTTCCGTTCCTGCACAACTTCCGGCCGGTATTGAATTGAGTGAGAAAGAGGAAGGCCTGATACAGATGGTTGCAGACTTTGCCGCTATTGTGAAGCAGGCGGGTGAGGATTATAGCCCTTCTTTGATTGCTAACTATACTTACGACCTCGTGAAGGAATACAACCAGTTCTATCATGACTTCAGCATATTGCGTGAGGAGAATGAGGCTGTGAAGATATTCCGTCTTGCCTTGTCCGAGAATGTAGCCAAGGTAGTACGTTTGGGAATGGGATTGCTTGGCATTGAGGTTCCTGACAGAATGTAATCGAGATATTTTATCATATGAAAAAGCCCTCTTTGCAATTTGCGGAGAGGGCTTTCTTTTTTATGGCTTCTTTACTTTTTCTTCTTGGCGTATTTGCCGCGTTTGGCTTTCGGTGCATCGGGGTCGCTCTGCAGTTTGATGATTTCCCTGCATGCATCCAGGTTTAAATCCTGCGGGATAATGTCCTTCGGGATTTTGTAGTTGTTGCCTTTATAAGAAATATAAGGTCCGTAACGGCCGTTCAATATTTCCAGCTCCGGTTCTTCTTCAAATTTCTTGATATGTTTCTGGGCTTCGGCATCTTTCTTTTCCTGGATGAGCTGAATAGCTTCTGCCAATGTTATTTCCAGCGGATCTATTGTCTTCGGAAGCGAGGTATACATTCCGTTGTTGTGCACATAAGGTCCGTAGCGACCGGTTCCTATGGTTACTGTCTTGCCTTCATATTCGCCCAAGGTGCGGGGAAGCTTGAACAGTTCCAAAGCTTCTTCCAGTGTTATTGTTTCAATGGACATATCTTTCTTGAGCTGGGCGAAGCGTGGCTTTTCGTTGTCTCCGGCAGTACCGATTTGTACAACGGGACCGAAACGGCCTATTTTTACGGATACCTGTTTGCCGCTGCCCGGTTCTTCGCCTAAGATACGTTCGCCGGCCTTGTGGGCATTCTTGGTGGCAAGCGTGTTTTCTACGGACGGGTGGAAGCCTTTATAGAAATCCTTCAGGATGGCGGTCCACTTCTTTTCTCCTTCGGCTATCTCATCGAACTGCTTTTCAACGCTGGCAGTAAAGTTATAGTCGAGGATGTTGGGGAAATATTCCATCAGGAAATCATTGACTACCGTACCTGTATCGGTAGGCATCAACTTGGCTTTTTCGGCTCCTGTAATTTCTGTTTGCGTAGCGTCCGTAATCTTGCTGTCTTGCAACGAAAGTATGTTGTAAGAGCGCTCTTCTCCGCTCTTTTCGCCTTTCTCCACATAGCCGCGTTGCTGTATGGTTGAAATGGTAGGAGCGTATGTGGAAGGACGGCCGATACCCAGCTCTTCCAATTTGCGTACAAGGCTGGCTTCGGTGTAACGGGGCGGATGTTGCGTGAAGCGTTCCGTGGCAATAATGCTCTGGTGATGCAAGACTTGCCCTTTCTTCAAAGGGGGCAGCAGACGGGTTTCATCCTCCTGCTCCGTGTCTTCGTCGATGGACTCGCGATACACGTGGAGGAAACCGTCGAATTTTACAACCTCTCCGGTTGCATTGAACGTATCCGCTTCGTTGCTGATACCGATGCTTACGGTCGTTTTCTCAACTTCCGCATCTGCCATTTGAGAGGCTATCGTGCGCTTCCATATCAGGTCGTACAGTTTTCTTTCCTGCGGAGTACCTTCTATCTTGGCATTTTCCATATACGTAGGGCGAATGGCTTCGTGAGCCTCTTGAGCGCCTTTGGTTTTGGTGGCGAAATGACGCGGATACACATAGCGCTCTCCCATCATGTCGGCAATGACCGCTTTGCTGTTGTCGACCGCCAGTTCGGACAGGTTGACGGAGTCGGTACGCATATAGGTTATCTTTCCCGATTCGTACAGCCGCTGGGCTACCATCATGGTCTGTGCTACTGTAAATCCTAATTTGCGGGCAGCTTCCTGCTGCAAGGTAGATGTAGTGAAAGGAGCGGCAGGGCTTTTTTTCAGCGGCCGGGTAGAAATGTCATGGATGGTGAAAGAGGCTGACCGGCAGCTTTCCAGAAATTTTTGAGCTTCGGCTTTGGTCTTGATACGGCGCGACAGCTCGGCTTTCATTTCCACCGGTTTGCCGTCGGCATCGGGCACGAGGAATACGGCGGTCACCCGATACGATGCTTCCGATTGGAAAGCCTGTATCTCGCGCTCGCGTTCAACGATAAGGCGGACAGCTACCGATTGTACACGCCCGGCAGAGAGTGCGGGTTTCACTTTTTTCCACAATACGGGTGAAAGTTCAAAACCTACGATACGGTCCAGGATACGGCGTGCCTGTTGGGCATCTACCAGATTGATGTCGATATTGCGCGGTTGCTCAATGGCTTTCAGAATGGCGCTTTGGGTAATTTCGTGGAAAACGATACGCTTGGTATGCTCCGGTTGCAGTTTCAGCACTTCGTATAAATGCCATGCAATCGCTTCTCCCTCGCGGTCCTCATCGGATGCCAACCATACGGTTTCCGCTTCCTTGGCTTCGGCTTTCAACTCTTCTACAACCTTTTTCTTATCTCCAGGAATTTCATAATGCGGTTTGAAATCTTTATCAATATCAATACTGAACTCTTTTTTCTTCAAATCGCGTATATGACCGTAACTGGAAAGGACTTTATAGTCTTTCCCGAGGAATTTCTCGATAGTCTTAGCTTTTGCCGGAGACTCGACAATGACAAGGTTTTTCTGCATAAATTTCTGTTTTATAGTGACTCCAGCCACTAATTTGCCCGCAAAAGTAGGAAAAAACAAACTTTCCACCTTATAATATAAGGAGAATTTAGCAAAAATGACCTATTTTGTTGGTTATGTCTTTGATTTTGGCTATTAGAATTTAAAACTTACACCTCCGGTAAAGTTGATGCCTTCGGTGGGGTATCCCCAATAATATTGATAATCCTGGTTTAATAAATTGTCTATGCGGGCGTAAACGGATATGCCTTTAAAGAATTCGTAGCTGCCACCGGCATAGAGGTTGTTGACCGCATCGACTTTGTTTCCCTCCACCTTCTCGCGCGAAATATGCCTGTAGCCGAGGTTAAGCAGTAAAGCGGATACGGGATGCACATCTATGTGCAAATCAGCTTCAAAGGCCGGTTTGTAAACGAGGGCATAGGCGCCGGCATTGGACTGGCTGTCGTCCTTTGCATCCCAATTGCGGTAAACTCCGGTAGCGGAGAATGAAAATATGTTCTTATAGCCGTAGCGTATCTCGGCGCCGGCATAGATGTTACTTGTGTTCCATTGGCCGATGGAAAGCATCGGACTGTACTCATTGGCAGTGGATTCGAAATCTGCCGGTTGGAAAAACAAATCATCCTTTAAGTTCTGATATCCGCCGTACAGATTCAGCCATAAGCCGATTGCCGGACTGGCTTTGAAGCCGATGGCGGCATTTATTTGTTCATAAGTGGCATCCGGTTGTGAAGAAACCTGTCCATATGGGCAGAATGCCTCTAAACGGCGGAAGTCATTTTGCAGTCTCCCGCCTTTGGCCTGTGCATAGAGGATATAACTGTCCGAGAAGTTGTATTCCACTGCTACATCGGGGGCTGCCCGGAATTTCTTTCCGAAACCGAAGCCCATGTCCACCAGGGCGCCGATACGTATTTTCCAATCATCGTTTTCCAAGCGGTAATGCGGGTTCAGACCGAGAGAGGTGTAGTTCTCAAAATGATTGTTCTTGTACAGCACATTGTCCATTGCAAAGCCGATGCCTACGGTCTGTTCGTCTGATATGCCGCCTGTGACCAGTGCTTTGGTGCGGACGATGTATTCCCGGCTGTTCAAGAAACCGGAATCGTATTGACGTTCGTAAAGCATCAGGTTTGTTTCGGCACTGAACCGGAGGGGCAGTTCCGTATCCGTGGATTTCACTCCGAAATGAATGTCACCGGAAATGAACTTCTGTTTTCTGACGGCTGCATCGGGCAGGAAATTGAAGTTGCTCAATCCGAAGTTGCCCGCAACGTTCAGGTCTGCTTTTCTGAAGCGGTGCACATAATCCATATTGGCATGAGTGCGATAGTAGTAGGAATTCCATTTGCCGTCGTTGTCGGGTAAATCGAGTTTGCCGTCCATGCCGTTCATCCGGAAATTCAGGTTGAGGCGGTCGCGGTCGGACAATGTGAACAGATAGCCGGCGCGTGTGTCCAGATTGCCGTAGTTGCCATAACCCAGACGGATATATCCGGGATGTGTTTTGGCTTGCGTCTCCTTGCCGGTATATGCCTGCATGACAGTTGTGGGTATGGTGTTGGCAGGCACGAGAGTTACATCGTATTCCACCGCCTTTTTATTGGCAGTCGGCGCTTCCACTTTGGGGGAGCACGTTTATTTTGGATGCATCCGGAATATCGGGGGTATATTCCTGTTCTACAACAACCGTACGGTTTACGGTGGAGTCTTTGGCCTGTTGCTGGGCATGGACGCCCAAAGGTAGGGTTATCAGCGTTATTCCGCTGAGGATATATTGTATTTTTCTCATATTCATTGCATTCTTTTATTTCAGCTTTTCCAGTCTTTCTTGAATCATACGCTCGATATCATCATCGGCATGATAGTTTTGTTGCAAGCTCAGCAGATATTGGCGTGCATCCAGTTTCTTATCCATAGCGACATATACATCGGACAGAAGGATAAAGCTGCGTGCCAGCCAGTAGGCGTGCGGGGTGCTCTGGTCGATGAAGTTCAGTATTTCCTTTTCGGCTGCGGCATACTCACCGGCATTGTACATCAACTGTGCCGACAGATACTTGGCTTCCGCACCGTATAATGTACGGGTGTCTTTTGCCAGAAGCTTGAGGTCGTCTGCCGCCTTTTTCACCGCTTTCTGGTTCAGATAGGCTTTGGCGCGGTAGTATAAGGCTTCATTTTGCAGTTCGGGAGTCAGTTTGGCTTCGGCCAGTAAAGCGGTTGCGGCCTGAATCACTTCTATGTCATCCTTCAAGAGCACACCGCATCGCAATACGCCGGTGACGCCCAGCTGCCGGCGTTCGGCGGTTGTGGCGCGGGTTTGCAGTTGCTTGTAGTCTGCCAGAGCCTGTTTGTACTCCTTGCGGTTGAACAGGATTTCTCCGTGCATCAGCAGGGCCTCTTCCGAATACGGGCTGTCCGGATACTCCAACAGTTTGCCGGTATGCTCCAATACACCGGTTTCATCTTTCTGTTCTTTTCCGATGAGGCTCAGATAGTAATGTGCGTTCAGGCTGAAAGCTCCGTTCGGATAGCTTTGCAGGTAACGGGTGAAGCTTTCCCTTGCAGGGATGATTTCCCCTTTCATATACACCTTTTCCGCGGCAATATAGGTCAGCGAATCCTGCTCGCTGGGTTCAAAGCGGATAGCACCCGGCATTTGGGCGGCAAGCGCAGCAAACTCATCCACGCGGTTGGCTTCCACATAAATGGATTTCAAATCGCGCATGGCAAGACGTGCTTCTTCGCTGCCCGGATATTGGGTGATAACGTATTTATAGGCTTCGATGGCGCGGTTGTAATCATCATTCTGATAGTACAGCAGTCCGATTTCGGCGGCAGCCTTACGACTGACGGGGCTTTCGGGATATTTGTTCAGCAGTTCCCGGAAGGTTGCGATGGCCTGACTGTTATTGCGGCCCTGCACATACGAACGGCCTTTTTCGTAAAGTGCACTGACGGCATAGGGCGAATTCGGATATTTGTCGGCCAGCCGGTTCAGCAGCGTAATCTTTCCATCGTAGTCCTTTTGCAGACCCGAAACCAGAGCCAGCTGATAGTAGGAGTAGTCACCGGCGGGCGTACCCAGATTTTCTGCCCGGGTATAGTACTGTTTGGCTTCGTCGAAGCGGCGGACCTGCATGTAGCAGTCGCCGACACGGTTGTACGCATCGGCAAGAACGGTTGCGTCTCCAGCCTTTCTCAGTTGGATGAACTTCAGGAAACGGTCTTGCGCCGTTGCATAATCTTTCTTATGGAAAGCTATGTATGCCAGATTGTAGTAGGCAAGGGCATACATTTCCGTATTCTTCTGTGGGGTAAGGGACAGATAATCGTTAAAATTACGGGCGGCTTCCTGCATGCGGTTCAGCCGGTAATAGGATTCACCCCGCCAATAAAGGGCATCGGCCTTTGTTTGCAGGTTATACCCGCCTAAGGCAATGCTTTGGTTGAAGCAGCCGATTGCCTGCTCAAACTGCGTATTGGCAAAGGATTGGGTACCCAACTGGAACAGAATCTTCTGCTTGGCTTCCAAAATGGCCCTGCCGGGATGCGTAATGCGTTCAATGGACTTGAGTGCGGCGTCGTAGCTGCGCGTGTTCATATACACCTCTACCAGGTAGCTGCTTACTTTATCGGCGTATGCGGAGTTGGGAAACTCATTCAGGAAGTTCTCGAATACCGTAACCGACTCGCCGAAAGCAGAGTAGGATGTTTCGTGAATGCAGAGAGCGTTATTGTAGGATGCCTGTTCCTTTATTTTCAAATCGGCATCGGATGCGGCGGCCTGTTCAAATGCCATACGCGCCTTGTTCTTGTCGGCAAGCTGCAAGTAAGCCAATCCCATGTGCAGATATGCGTTTTGCGTAAGTGCATCTTTGTTTGCGGTCACCTCGCCCAGGGTAACCGGAACTTGCGAGTAGACACCCGTCCGGTAGTAGGACATTCCCAGCATATAAAGCGCATCTCTTCTTGGGGCAGGCTCCGCGTTGTCTTTCAGATAGCTGCCGAAAGCTTTTATTGCTTCATGGTACTTGCCGAAATGATAATCGGCTGTACCTTGTATGCGGTACATCTCTCCCGTATATTTCTGGTTGGGGTAAGCGGAGAGATAGTTTTGCGCAACAATTTCCGCTTTGTCATAATTCTTTTTAATCAGATATATTTCCGCGATGTAATAAGGTACGAGCGCCTCGTATTTTGCATTGTCCTGCAGGCTGAGGAAGCCGCTGAGGGCATCGTCGTACCGTTGCTGTGAGTAGCGGATATATGCAAGGTAATACGTACAGTCTGCTGTATATCTGGAACCGGTGCTGCGCAATGTCTCGAACCAGATGGCGGCTTCTTTCACATTTCCGGTTTTCAGGTAGCAGGTTGCCAGGCGGTAGGTCATGTCATCCCGTTCTTCATTGCTCAGGAGGTCGAGCCGGGAGGAGTTGAACATGGCGAGTGCATCGTCATATTTTCCCTCGAAGAAATAGGCGGACGCTATGAGGGCGCAGATACGGTTGGCGTGGGGAGTGTCGGGATACGCATCGAGATACTCCCGCAACAACTCTATGCTATTGGGGTTTCTCAGTTCATATTCGGCGCATACCAGCATGTATTCGGCTTCTTCTTTGTTGCCGGCAGCGGATACCGGGGTGCCTTCCGCATCGGTTTGTTTTATAAAAGCCTGTAGGGGAGGCATGGCTGCGGCAAATGCCTTTTGCCGGAACAGACTTTCTCCTTCCTCATACAGCCGTTGCGGCGAAGTGATTTTCCCGCCCGTCTGTGCCGTGGCGAGCAAAGGTGCGCAGCAAAGCGCGGTGCATACTATGCGATAAATTTTATGTTTCATCTTCGGTGGTTATAGAATAGGGCTTTTTTACAAAAATACGGGTTTTGGTTTGAATATGTTCCACTTGTTTGGCTTTTTTAGGATATACCCGCCAGGAACATTTGCAGACCTTTACGGATGGAGCCCAGCCCGAAATCTTCCGGGTGGATGTCTTTCAGCGGAAGAAAGAAGACTTCCGCTGCATCGTCCATTGCTTCGAAATGCAGGGTATCGGCTACCGTACAGCGGAAAAACAGGTCCAGCGTATGTACGGGAAATCCCGAATAGATATAGATGTTCGGTAATGAAAACAGGTATTCGGCTTGTGTCACTGTCATTCCCGTCTCTTCTTTCACTTCGCGCGCAACGCCTTCTTCACCGGTTTCCGCCATGTCTATGAAGCCGCCCGGTAAATCGAGTGTCCCTTTGGCCGGTTCTTTGGCGCGGCGGCACACCAGTAATTCGTTCCGTCCGTTCAATATCAGGGCGACGGTAGCGGCGGCGGAGTTGAAATAGTAGACAAAACCGCAATCCTTGCATTGTTTTGATTTTTCATTGTGAATTTCGAAATGCTCCGAACCGCATTTCGGACAATATCTGAATTGAGAAAGAGGATGTTCCATATTTTAAAGCTTTACGGGTTGCAGTAGGCAAAGATAGTAAATAAAGTTGGTCACTTTTTATTGTTAATTATTATTTTATTTTTAGTAACATGGTGAGTATCTTATTTATTATTCATCTCTTTTATAATAGGAGATGTTGAAAAATATGTTTTTTTAGGATTCTATTGTTACTTAGTTTTCTGTTACTATGGGAGTTTTTTCAGCTTATTGTACTTATCTTTTTTTAACTCAAATAAATTTTAATATTATGAAGAAAGTTTTTTAATTATTTTAGTCTTATGCTCGACTTTTTCTGTCGTAGCGCAACAGTATGACACAGCTGTATCACCTTTGAAAGGTGAAAAATGGTGGGGTGGTTTGGTTGCGTTGGGTAGCCAAATGCCTTTTAATTCAACAACAGAGTGGTACGATTTGGGAAGGAAGAACTTGAATAATCAGGTTGTACCGTTGCTATTATCTTCCGAAGGACGTTATATTTGGAGCGAACAACCTTTTCGTTTTCGATTGCAGAATGATACATTGCTTCTTCATTCTGATTATGAAAAATTGAATGTCATTTCAGCAGGAAAAACATTAAAGGATGCTTATCTCAATGCTTCTGCCAATTATTTTCCGCCTTCGGGGAAGCTACCAGAAGAAATATTTTTTTCTAAACCACAGTATAACACATGGATTGAACTGATGTACAATCAAAATCAAGTTGATATAGAGAGATATGCTCAGGATATATTAGCAAATAATTTTCCGACAGGTATCTTTATGATAGATGATAATTGGCAAAAATATTATGGAAATTTTGATTTTAAGCAGGAAAAGTTTCCAGATCCGGCTGGTATGATTGAACGTCTGCATAAGCAAGGTTTTAAAGTTATGGTATGGATTTCTCCTTTTGTTTCTGCTGATAGTCCTGAATACAGATTTTTGGCTCAAAAAGGGTATCTGGTGAGAGAAAAAGATGGAGTTACTCCGGCTATGATATATTGGTGGAATGGTGTAAGTGCCTGTTATGATATGACAAATCCGGAAGCATCGGCTTATTTGGAAACACAGTTATGCAATACTCAAAAGAAATATGGGATTGATGGCTATAAATTTGATGCAGGTGATGTTGCTCATTTTACAGATGAATATACTTTTTATGATTCGAATGCTAATGCGTGTACATTTTCTCAAAAATGGGCGGAATTAGGATTGAAATTCTCATATAATGAATTTAGAACGTCATATAAACTTGGTGGGCAACCTCTTGTACAACGTTTAGGAGATAAATCTTATTCGTGGAGTGCTTCTGCATTATTAATACCTGATATGGTGGCAGCGGGTCTATTAGGACATGCGTACACTTGTCCCGACATGATTGGCGGTGGTGAGTTTGGTTCATTCTTAGATATTGATACTGACAATTTCGATCAAGAGTTAATAGTTCGTTCGTGTCAGATTCATGCTTTTATGCCTATGATGCAATTTTCTGTTGCTCCTTGGCGCATACTGGACAGAGAGCATTTAGATATTTGTTGCAAGTTTGCCCAGTTTCACGAGCAAATGGGAAATTATCTTTTGCAAATGGCTGTTCATGCCTCTCAAACGGGTGAACCTATTGTAAGACATTTGGAATATGCATTTCCTCATCAGGGATTTACAGATTGTCATGACCAGTTTATGGTAGGAGATAAATATTTGGTGGCCCCGATGGTAACAAAAGGAACTTGTCGAAAGGTGAAATTGCCCAAAGGTGAATGGAAGGATGATATGGGTAAAAAGTTTAGAGGCCCGAAAACTATTGAAATAGAAGTACCATTGGAACGTTTGCCATATTTTGAGAGGATCAAATAAGGTGTTTTTGTAAAACGGATAGAGCTATCAAACGAGCACAGTTTGTACTATTTTGATGGTACAAACTGTGCAACTAAACAGATTTATAAAAGGTTAGAGGAATTTGTAAAGAGAGTCTGTTTTTAATTTTTTTCAGCCTTGATAAATGCATGCCGATAACCCTGCACCTTATTCCAGTTACCTCGTGTAAAATCAGGGATTTCTACAGGCACTGAACCATTTTCTATAGAAAGTTTGGTTAAAGGGATAAGTGAACACCATTCGGCAAGGTCATAAACGTCCATGTCTAACGGTAATCCGTGATGTAGGCAATAAATTAATCTTGAGTCCATAATGAAGTCCATACCGCCGTGTCCACCTACTTCTTTAGCCTGTTCTTCCATTGTTTTAATAATAGGATCTTTATATTGATTCATTAACTGGCTTTTTATTTCTTCAGGCATATATTCATGGGCTGTAAATACTTGTTCTTTTGTAATTTCTTGAGGAAGATCTTTACTGTTCAGCGCATAACCCTCTACCGGATATTTGTCGGCAAATCCTTTGGTTCCTGTAAGTTGATATAGACGGCTATAGGGACGTGGAGAGGCTACATTATGTTCTATTTGGATTGTTTTTCCTTTCTCTGTACGTATTAATGTCAGGGTGATTTCTCCATTTTGTAGTTTTTGAGCTTCTGTTCCTTTTCCATGTTCTTTTAGATATTCGGGTAGCGAAAAAGGATTACTGTCCATTGCCACTAAGTATTTCATCCGGTCACCACGGTGAATATTTAATAACTGACAAGCTGGTCCCATGCCGTGGGTAGGGTATACATCTCCTCTGTTGTTGATGTTGTATTGCATACGCCAATCTGCATTGTAATCATCCCAATATTCTTGTAGACAGTGATTATAAGCTCCTTTTACGTGAGTGATTTCTCCAAATAAGCCTTGTTGCGCCATATTTAAAGTTGTGATCTCGAAAAAGTCGTATACACAGTTCTCAAGCATCATACAATGTTTGCGAGTACGTTCAGCTGTGTCTATCGTTTTCCATATCTCTTCCATGTTCATGGCTGCAGGTACTTCGCATGCTACATGTTTTCCGTGTTCCATGGCATAGACCATCATGGGGGTATGGTGCAGCCAATCTGTAGCTATATAAATAAGGTCGATATCTGGTTGTTCACATACTTGTTTCCAAGCGTCTTCGCTTCCATAATATTCTGTCGCTTTGGGCATATTAGCGCGTAGTAACATTTGCTGGCAGGTGTCTACGTTCGCTTGGTGTAAATCACATAATGCTTTTACTTCAATCCCTTTTTGATAGGTGAAGCGTCGAATGGCTTCACTACCTCGTGAACCTAATCCGATAAACCCAATACGTACAGTTTCAATAGGTGGACAACTCAACCCGATAACATCTCGTTGGCCTGCAGGACGTTCGGGAGTAGATACAGTGACACATTGTGTATATGTGTCCTCATTATGCGTATCCATTGCGAGGAACAGACCTGCCACTATACAAGCAATAGCTAATATAATTAGCGGAATGTTTTTTTTCATGATAATAGAATTTGAAGATTAATGGTTAATAAATTTTGTTTTTTCTTCTTTAATATGCTCTAAGGTTCTTTTTTAAAAGAGCCTGTTGGCTGTTGGAATACTCACATATATATGAAAATAAAGTAATAATTAACAATTTGGTTTATATTCGTTGTTTAAGAGAATCCAAAAAGATATAGATTAGGCACGGCTCTTTCATTTAAGCTTAGATAAAGGTACATAATTTCCCCACCCACTTCTTATGGGAAGCAGGATTTTTGTTATAATTGATACCCAATATGTTACGAATCCTCTGAAATTACAAATTATCTC
>ENA-OQDT01000892-OQDT01000892.1-human-gut-metagenome-genome-assembly--contig:-NODE-892-length-18790-cov-4.121363_pt1 | contig 18790 bp, 24 predicted proteins | sample MGYA00242786_ERZ504617 | MGnify/ENA primary metagenome ERZ504617 (study PRJEB26092, sample SAMD00036337) | human gut metagenome | host: Homo sapiens | study: EMG produced TPA metagenomics assembly of...
GTTGCAGGCAGCACTTGGCGGCGCAAGACATTCTGCAGTTATAAATTGTTTACAGTTCCGCTCAGCATCTACCGGCGTATCTGGTATAAATGTTGGTGGAAATGTATTTTTCTGATTTTTAGCAGTTGATTTTGTCTCTTATGTATATTATGAAATAAAAAAATAAGCCTCGTTCGGAGGCTTATTTTTTGTACGATTTATTCATACTCCATAACATCGATCCATTTCATCAGAAAATCTTTTTCCAGCCGGATATCTTTCTCAAGTTCTGCGGCAGCAACAATTGGAAGCCATTGTTCTACATACTGTCTTGCGGTATCGCTTTTCTTACAGAATAACTTAAGATAAAGATCTGCACTCTCCTGATCGTGTAATGCAAACAGCAAATATGTCATTGCCGCATCTGCGCTTGCATTTCCCTGTGAAGAATGTGCCCAGTCAATCACAGTCATCTTTCCGTTCTTTTCAACAATTACGTTACTTGGATTAAAATCACCATGACACAATTTTGTATGTCTCGGCATAGATTCCAATCTAGTCAAAAGTTCATAACGCTCTGTTGCATCCAAAACTTTCAGATTTCTTATCTTATTTGCGAGTTTATCTTTTAATTTCGGTAATGTTTCTGCCGTTTTACTCTGTACTTTCAGCTGAAGATCTACAAAATCTGACATATATTTTTCAAGATTGGCACGGTCAATTTTCATCATTTCTTCCAAAGTTTTTCCTTCCCGGTTCTCAATGACCAGCGCCCATTCCCCATTAATCTGAGTTACCTCTTTTAGTTTCGGAATATCCAATCCTGTTTCTTCAACTTTCACAGTGTTCAATGCTTCATTAAATACTGCTGACTTTGGATGATCTGTTACAAATATTTTAACAACACCTTCCTCGGTCTTATAAACTGATTTGTAAGGTCTCTCTACGATCAAATTCTTCTTTTCGAGCTTCATACAGATTCCTCCTTTTTATTGAATCTTTGGCCCTTTTCCTTCTTGTTATCTGTATTATATACCTTATTGTCAGATTTTTAAATAGTTTTTTGATATTTTTTTCACTATTTTTCATCCTGCATATTTATTGTTATTTTTTTATCAATATTTTGACATAAGAAAAAGTGCAACGTCAAACGCTGCACTTTTCCTATGCTCAATACATTATCCAACCTCCAAACAAAAACTCATGGATATTATATTTACGCCTTTTTTATTTTCCATAATAGCATTTCAGGTAGATTTCTTTCATCTCACTCATAAGAGGATATCTTGGGTTAGCTCCTGTACACTGGTCGTTGAATGCCTGCTCTGTCATATCATCCAATGTATCCAGGAAGTATTTCTCATCTACACCGTAATCTTTGATTGTCTTCTTAATGCCAATCTTCTCTTTGAGTTCTTCCAGTTTAGCGATGAAGTTCTCAAATACTTCTTCATCTGTCTTACCTTTGCATCCTGCAAAACGTCCTAATTCTGCGTATCTTGCAAGTGCATGTGGATACTGATACTGAGAGAATGTTCCCATTCTTGTAGGTACTTCTGCAGCATTGTAACGCATTACATCTGTCAGGATTACAGCGTTAGCAATACCGTGTGGCAGGTGATGGAATGCACCAAGTTTGTGAGCCATAGAGTGGTTCAGTCCAAGGAATGCATTTGCGAATGCCATACCAGCCATGCATGAAGCGTTAGCCATCTTCTCTCTTGCGATTGGATCGTTAGCTCCGTTCTCGTATGCTGATGGTAAGTAATCAAATACAGCTTTTACTGCCTTCATAGCAAGACCATCTGTAAAGTCTGTAGCCATGATAGATACATATGCTTCGATTGCATGTGTCATTACGTCGATACCAGATGCACTTGTCAGTCCCTTAGGTGCTGTCATTGCATTGTCAACATCTACGATAGCCATGTTTGGCATTAATTCGTAGTCTGTGATAGGCCATTTTACTCCTGTATCAGCATCTGTGATGATTGCGAATGGAGTTACTTCTGAACCTGTTCCTGAAGATGTTGGGATAGCTATAAAGTAAGCTTTCTCTCCCATCTTAGGGAATGTGTATACTCTCTTACGGATATCCATGAAGTCCATAGCCATATCTTCGAATTTTGCTTCCGGATGCTCATACATTAACCACATAATCTTTCCGGCATCCATTGCGGATCCACCACCAAGAGCGATGATCGTATCTGGCTCAAATGCTCTGATCTGTTCTACACCTCTTCTAGCGCACTGCAGAGTTGGGTCTGGAGCAACTTCAAAGAAGCATGTATGCTGGATTCCCATCTGATCTAATTTATCTTCGATCGGTTTTACATAACCATTCTTGTACAGGAAACTGTCTGTTACGATGAACGCTTTCTTCTTATGCATTACAGTTCCGAGTTCATCTAATGCTACAGGCATGCAGCCTTTCTTAAAGTATACTTTCTCAGGTGTTCTAAACCACAGCATGTTTTCTCTCCTCTCTGCAACTGTCTTGATATTGATCAGGTGTTTCACACCTACGTTCTCAGATACAGAGTTTCCTCCCCAAGAACCACATCCAAGTGTAAGAGATGGAGCAAGTCCGAAGTTGTAAAGGTCTCCGATACCACCCTGTGATGAAGGTGTATTGATCAGGATACGGCAAGTCTTCATAGCCTGCTGATGTTTCTCAATCTTTTCTGTCTGTGATGGGTGGATGTAAAGTGATGATGTATGTCCGTATCCACCATCTGCAACAAGCTGCTCAGCTTTTGCAAGAGCCTCATCAAATGTCTTAGCTCTGTACATAGCCAGTACAGGAGATAATTTCTCATGTGCAAATTCTTCTGAAATATCAACAGATTCTACTTCACCGATCAGGATCTTTGTAGCCTTCGGTACTTCAACACCTGCTAACTTAGCGATCTCATATGCTGATTTTCCAGGAATCTTATTATTTAATGCTCCGTTGATGATGATTGTCTTACGAACTTTATCAAGTTCTTCTCCCTTCTTGAGGAAGTAGCATCCACGGTATGCAAATTCTTTCTTAACTTCATCATAGATGCTGTCCAGTACAGTTACTGACTGTTCAGAAGCACAGATCATACCATTGTCAAATGTCTTAGAATGGATGATGGAGTTAACTGCCATCTTAATATCTGCGGAATCATCAATGATAACAGGTGTGTTACCAGGTCCAACACCAAGTGCCGGTTTTCCTGAAGAATATGCAGATTTAACCATTCCAGGACCACCTGTTGCAAGAATCTCATCAGCATCTTTCATAACTGTTGTTGTCAGCTCTAATGAAGGAACATCAATCCATCCGATGATTCCTTCCGGTGCTCCGGCTTTTACTGCTGCATCAAGAACAACTTTCGCTGCCGCAATTGTACATGCCTTTGCTGCCGGATGTGGACTGATGATGATTGCATTTCTTGTTTTCAAACAGATCAGTGTCTTAAAGATTGCTGTTGATGTAGGGTTTGTAGTTGGAATAACAGCTGCTACCAGACCAACTGGTTCTGCAATCTTTTTAATTCCGTATGCTTTGTCTTCTTCAATCACACCACATGTCTTGTCATTTTTATACTTATTATAAATATACTCTGCTGCGTAATGATTTTTGATGATCTTGTCTTCTACAAGTCCACGTCCTGTCTCCTCTACTGCCATCTTAGCAAGTGGGATACGCATCTTATTTGCTGCCATTGCTGCTTCAAAAAAGATCTTGTCTACCTGTTCCTGTGTATAGGTAGCAAATTTTTTTCTGAGCTTCTCTCATTGCTTTCATCTTAGCTTCGAGAGCTTCTACGTTGTCAATAATCTCTGGTACTACATTCTCTTTTTTCTTTGTCGCCATGTTGATTATCCTCCTGTGAGTTTTTGTTTGTTTTCGATGGTCTTAGTATAACCATTTGTTAATTCTTTGTCAATATGTTTTTGATATTTTTTTCACATATTTGATAATTCTTTAACAGGTTGCTTTTACCACCTCTTTCATTATACACAAAGAAGCTGCCACAGGCAGCTTCTTCTGTACACATTGATATTTAAAAACGTTCCAAATTGTGCTCAGTATGTAACAGCATGTGTGATTTCGGCGAATTTGGTTTTACAAAATATTCTTCATACATTTTCCGTACATCATGATTTTCATGTGAAAATCTGCGTTTTGCATTCTCATCCAGATGATAGAGTTTACGTCCTCTTTCGTATGCCATCTCCCTTCCATCATGAATCGGCTGTCCACCGCCGCCTACACATCCTCCAGGACAAGCCATGACTTCTACGAAGTCGTAATGTACTTCTCCTTTGTTGATACGGTCCAGAAGTGCCCGTGCATTACCCAGGCCACTAACTGCAGCCGTTCTGACAGTTACATTGTCAATCTGGAAATCCGCCTCCTGAATTCCCTCATTCTCATTGAATCCGGTACTTCTTACCGCTTTAAAAGCATCTTCCGGCGGATTCTCACTCTTAAGCAGATAGTATGCCGTACGAAGAGCTGCCTCCATGACACCTCCTGTTACACCAAAAATTACACCTGCTCCTGTTCCATCCTGCATTGGCCGGTCACTTTCTATATCTGACAGTGTATCCGGACTGATATGCGCTGATTTGATCATCTTTGTCAGTTCTCTTGTCGTAATAACTGTATCAACATCATATCCCGCATATTCTTGATAGAACAGTTCCATCTCCTTTTCTCCTTTTTTTGCCACACATGGCATGACTGATACTGTGTAAATCCTCTGCGGAGATACTCCGAGCTTCTCTGCAAAGTAAGTCTTCATCACAGCTCCGAACATCTGCTGCGGTGATTTCGCCGTTGAAAGCTGTCTCACCAGATGTGGGTACTGCGATTTGATAAATCTAAGCCATCCCGGACAACAGGAAGTAAACATCGGACGCTCTTTCAATTCCCCTGCAGTAAATCTGTGCAAAAATTCCGTCCCTTCTTCCATAATTGTCAAGTCAGCCGAAAATGTGGTGTCAAAAGCATAGTCGACTCCCATTCTCTTCAAAGCATCAAGGATCTTTCCAACTGTTGCTTCTTCATCAGAAAGTCCAAATTCCTCACCCCACGCTGTTCTGACAGCCGGAGCTACCTGTGCAACTACAATCTTGTCCGGATCTGCAATTGCATCCCATATATCTTCTGTATCATCTCTTACTCTTAACGCACCAACCGGACAATGTGTAATACACTGTCCGCATAATGCGCAGTCAGCTTCTTCTATTGTCCTGTGACCAGCCACATTGATCGTAGTTCTTGATCCTGTTCCTTCCACATCCCATACACCAAGTCCCTGTACTTTTTCACAAACCTGTACACAGCGCATGCATTTTATACACTTGGAAGAATCCCTGATCAATGGGAATTCTTTATTCCATGGCTGTCTTTCAATCTCCATTTTAAACGGAATATCTATAATATTCAGGTCATTTGCAATCGTCTGAAGACTACAGTTTCCACTTCTGGAACAGGTAACACATTCACAATCATGCTGCGAAAGGATCAGCTCTACCGTTGTTCTTCTGTGTCTTCTGACTTTCGGACTGTTCGTATGGATGACCATACCTTCTTTTGCGACATTATTGCATGAAGTGATAAGTTTCTCTTTTCCTTCTAATTCCACTACACAGACACGACAGGCCGCAATTTCATTGATTCCTTTTAAATAACAAAGTTTCGGAATGGGGATTCCATTCTGGGATGCAGCTTCCATGATCGTGGTATTCTCTTTTACCGTTATCTCTCTTCCATCTATTGTAAGATTTACCATAATGTCTCTCTGCCTCCCTTAAATATACCGTATCCGAAGTGATCACAGCGAAGGCATCTTCCTGCTTCCTGTTTCGCTTCTTTTTCTGTCATACAATTTTCCACTGCCTCAAAATCGCAGACTCTTTCACACGCTTCTCTTTCTGTAAGATTTACTCTTCCGCAAGGTGTACGATCATCCAGATGCGCTTCCGGAATTTCAACATCGCAGGAAATCTCATGATGATATCCAAGATACTCATCAATATTAGCTGCTACGACTTTTGCAGCTGCAATTGCCTTAATAACTGAAGCCGGTCCGCTTGCACAGTCTCCTCCGGCAAATACACCTGGAAGGTTCTCGAATGCTCCTGTGCTTTTGGTAACAATTTTCCCACGTTCAACCGGAATACCAGCCTGTTCAAAGTGATGTGTTTCAATATTCTGTCCGATTGCTACGATTAATACATCGCATGGTATGTAAATATCTTCTTCACCTGTAGGTTTGATGCTTGCTCTTCCATCTCTGATCGAGCTCACCATCTGCGGAGTCACATAGATTCCTTTCACATGATGATTCTCATCTACATCAATGGATGCCGGTGCTTTCAATGTCTGTAATTCAATACCTTCTGCAACGGCTCCGTCTATTTCTCCCGGAAGTGCAGTCATATCCGCAACCCTTCGTCTGTAAACGATACTTACTTTCTTGGCACCCAGACGTTTTGCTGTACGGACTGCATCCATGGATACGTTACCTCCACCGATAACAGCAACCTCTTTTCCTGTCAAATCCATAATCTGATTCTTTCCTACGTTACGCAGGAACTGTACAGCTGATAGGATTCCGTCTGCATCTTCATTTTCCAATCCTAATTTTTTATCTGTACTTGCCCCGATTGTAATCAGAACAACATCATATTCCTGTCTCAATTGCTGGATCGTAATATCCTGACCGATCTTCAGACCATTTTTCACCTGTACACCTGTCTTCAGAATCGCACGGATATCATCGTCAAGTCTGTCTTTCGGAAGTCTGTAGTTCGGAATACCATAACGAAGCATTCCGCCTAATTTCGGAAGCATCTCATATACAGTTGTCTGATGTCCCATTAACTGCAGATAATAAGCTGCACTCAAACCACCAGGTCCTCCACCAAGGATTGCAATCTTTTTTCCTGTATCCGGTGCACACTGCGGAGGATCAACTTCTCCCGCAAAATCTGCTGCTACACGTTTTAATCCACGGATATTAATAGAATCATCCACCATATTTCTTCTACATCTTGCTTCACATGGATGTTCACAGATAAATCCACATGTAGTCGGGAACGGATTATCTTTTCTCAGCAGACGGATCGCATCTGCATATCTGCCTTCACCTACCAGTGCAACATATCCCGGAATATCTACATGTGCAGGACATAAAGATACACATGGTACCGGCTGATTATAGGTACAGGTACATCTTCCGTTCTGGATATGTTCAACGTAATCATCACGATAACCGATCAATCCTTTGTATACCATATTAGCAGCCTCATATCCGATTGCACAGTCTGCTGATTCCATGATTGAAAGTGCAGTCTGCTCCATAATATCCAGCGTCTTCATAGTTGCTTTTCCATCCAGTACTTCACGGATGAAATTGTTCAATTGACCTAATCCGATACGGCAAGGTACACATTTTCCACAGGTCTGTGCATGACATAACTCAAGAAATGCTCTTGCCATATCTACAGGACATAGTCCCGGAGGACTTGATTCGATTCTTCTTTCCAGATCCTTATAAAGGCCTTCCATTACGATCTTTGCTCTTTTTGGAGAGGCAATTTCCAGTCTGCTCATTCTTTATTCCCTACCTTCCATCTGTTTGTTTTCAATTTATAGTATATATGAATTGAAATTATCAGTTTTTTGCACAATTTACTTTAAATGTGATATCGGTATTATATCATTTATTTGATAATTTGTAATCATATTTGTTAATAGTAGTAAATTTAACGCCATAGTCAGATTTTTAACAAATCTTTAATTGTCCGTTTATTTACAAAATCCTGTCTGCCACTCTTCCTGTATCTTTTATACAAAAAAACCTCACACATGATTGTGTGAGGTTTTCAATACTTTTATTGACTTCTAACTATACAAGTTCAATCAGAACTTCCATAGCTGCATCACCTTTACGCTGACCGATCTTAACGATTCTTGTGTATCCACCGTTACGATCTGCATACTTAGGAGCGATCTCATCGAATAATTTTGCTACAAGATCAACTTCTTTTGTATTTTTCTTCTTTCCAGCCTGTGCAGTTGGAACTTCCTTTACAGGATAAAGAACCTTCAGCATCTGACGACGAGCATGCAGTCTGCTTGGCATATCCTTTTTGATTGTTTTATCAACTTCGTCATATACAGTAACTTTCTTACCATCTACAACTTCTTTTACTCTCTTGCCATCTTTATCTTTGCGGGCAACTTTAGCTTTTACAGTAACTTCTTCGAAGTTATCTTTTTCTTTAACAGCTAATGCGATAAGTCCTTCAGCGATCTTGCGGATCTCTTTAGCCTTAGCTTCTGTTGTAACGATCTTACCATTGTTCAGAAGTGCTGTTACCTGATTTCTTAATAATGCTTTTCTCTGGCTTGATGTTCTGCCAAGTTTTCTATATTTTGCCATTTTATATATCCTCCATTATAACACTTGGTTATGCTTCTTCGGGCTTACTAGCCAAATGCTCTGCCATGCACTTACGGGCTTACTGACAGATTATTCTTCACCTTTACTGAGGCTTAAGCCTAACTCATCTAATTTTGCAAGTACTTCTTCCAGGGACTTACGTCCAAGGTTACGTACTTTCATCATGTCTTCCGGTGTTCTGTTTGTCAGTTCTTCAACTGTATTGATACCAGCTCTCTTTAAACAATTGTATGAACGAACAGAAAGTTCAAGTTCATCAATGCTCATCTCAAGAACTTTTTCTTTTTCATCGTCTTCTTTTTCGATCATAACTTCAGCAGCCTGTGCCACTTCCGACAGATCAATAAAGAGTTTCAGATGTTCACTAAGTACCTTTGCAGCCAGACTTACAGCTTCATCCGGAAGCAGTGTGCCGTTCGTGTATACATCCAGTGTAAGTTTATCAAAGTCTGTAATCTGTCCGACACGGGTATTCTCTACTGTAAGGTTCACTCGTTCCACTGGAGTGTAGATAGAATCAATTGGAATCACTGCGATTGGCAGTTCGTCATTCTTATTCTTATCAGCACTCACGTAGCCTCTTCCATTTGTAATGGTAAGTTCCATATACAATTTGCTGTCTGCACCGCCGTTTAATGTAGCGATTACAGTCTCCGGATTCATGATTTCAATATCCTGATCCACCTGAATGTCAGCTGCTGTTACAACTCCTTCGCCTTCGAACTCAATATAAGCAGTCTTAGGCTCATCAGATTCAGATGTGTTTTTGATTGCCAAAGATTTCAGGTTCATGATGATCTCTGTGACATCTTCCTTAACACCCGGAATAGAACTGAATTCATGAAGTACACCATCGATCTTAACCTGGCTGATTGCTGAACCAGGCAAAGATGAAAGCATAATTCTTCTAAGAGAATTACCTAATGTTGTACCATAACCTCTTTCAAGAGGTTCTACAACGAATCTACCATATTTCTTATCATCTGAAATATCAGTTATTTCAATATTGGGTTTATTAAAATCAAACACTAAGTCCACCTCCTGTGGGTTACGGTTTATTATTTAGAATACAACTCGACGATTAACATCTCATCTACAGGAACATCGATTGCTTCACGTTTTGGAAGTTCTTTTACTGTTCCTTTCAGACCTTCCAGATCAGCTTCTAACCATTCTGGAACAAGACGTCCGCCTGTAACCTCAACGATCTCTTTGTATCTTGGTGAGTTTTTCTTAGCTTCTTTGATTTCTACAACATCTCCTGCCTTTACAAGGTATGAAGGGATGTTGATCTGTTTTCCGTTTACAAGCACATGCTTGTGGTCAACGATCTGTCTTGCTTCACGTCTTGTTCTGGCAAGTCCAAGACGGAATACAACGTTGTCAAGTCTTGACTCTAAGAGTACCATCAGGTTTTCACCTGTCATACCATTCATCTTAGATGCTTTCTTGAAGTAGTTCAGGAAAGGTTTCTCTAATACACCATAGATGAATTTTGCTTTCTGTTTCTCACGTAACTGGAGACCATACTCGCTCATTTTTCTATTCGCTCTTTTTAACTGTCTGTTAGACTTTTTATCAATTCCTAAATAAACTGGATCCATTCCGAGGGATCTGCATCTTTTAAGAACAGGAACTCTATTTACTGCCATGTTTTTGTTTTCCTCCTATATAATTCGGACACATACAATCCGTTAACGTAGTGAATAATAATAGTACTAGACTCTTCTGCGTTTTGGTGGACGGCAACCATTGTGTGGTACTGGTGTAACGTCTCTGATACTTGTTACATCGATTCCGCATGCCTGCAGAGCACGAATTGCTGCTTCTCTACCTGAACCTGGTCCTTTAACCATTACGTCAACTGATTTTAAACCATGTACTAATGCTGCTTTAGCTGCTGTTTCAGCTGCCATCTGAGCTGCATAAGGGGTAGATTTTCTTGAACCTCTAAATCCAAGACCGCCCGCACTTGCCCATGAAAGAGCATTTCCCTGAGCATCTGTTAATGTAACGATTGTGTTATTAAAAGATGACTGAATGTGAGCCTGTCCATGTTCAACGTTTTTCTTGACACGTTCTTTGTCACTTTCTTTGTAACTTTCTTTGCCATAATAAAAACTAACCTACGCTTTCCTTTTTGTGTTATTTGTTATTTGTTACTTATTTCTTCTTGTTTGCTACTGTTCTCTTAGGACCTTTTCTTGTTCTTGCATTTGTCTTAGTCTTCTGACCACGAACCGGAAGTCCTTTTCTGTGACGGATTCCTCTATAGCATCCGATTTCCTGTAATCTCTTGATGTTGAGAGCGATTTCTCTACGAAGATCACCTTCTACTGTCTGTGTCTCATCGATTACAGCACTGATTTTCTTTACATCATCGTCTGTAAGATCTCTACAACGAATATCAGGATTAACTCCTGCCTCTGTCAAGATACGAGTTGCGCTTGTTCTACCGATTCCGTAGATATAAGTCATGTCCGATCTCAACACGTTTGTCTCTTGGTAAGTCTACACCTGCTATACGAGCCATGTGAATTTCCTCCATTTTCTTTCATTGTTAATTGTCTTTAATAGGGACCTGTATTTTTGTCCCAGGCATGTTCGGTATCATGCCCTTTCCGGCCACCGCTCATAGTGTTGGAAGCTATGCGGTAATGACGAGCCGGCATTAGAAGCAATATACGAGGATCATCACCGGTCTTTTCTGGGGTGCGCCTTTGTATATTTGAAATAGTATCCACACCACCTGGCGTGTCCACTATCAGCCGCCTAAATACATCAAACATTCTTCAGAAATTAACCCTGACGCTGTTTGTGTTTTTGGATTTTCGCAGATAATGCGAATGCTTCCTTTTCTTTTAATTACTTTGCATTTTTCGCAAATTGGTTTTACTGATGATCTAACCTTCACGGGGATCCTCCTTTCATCCATTGCTATGCCTTTGTTGCTACACATTTCCATTTGAAATCGCAACTCAGAGATTTCAGTGCATAAACATGCCTAGAAAACGTGCTTATATAGTATAGCATCTATTTGCAATATAAGTCAATAGTTTTTTTGAATTTATTTATCTCTCCAGATAATTCTTCCTTTTGAAAGGTCATATGGAGACAGTTCTAATGTTACTTTATCTCCCGGCAGGATCTTGATGAAGTTCATTCTCAGTTTACCGCTGATATGAGCTAATACCTGATGTCCATTCTCAAGTTCTACCTGAAACATTGCGTTTGGCAGTTTTTCTACTACAGTTCCTTCAATTTCAATAACGTCAGCCTTTGACATTCTATCTTCCTCCTACTTTTCTTCTTTCATCCAATCCTTAATTAACTTTCTTATGCCTGCATCATCAAGTTCTTTCATATTATATGTGCCATGAACGATCTGCACATGCTTTTTTTTTCATTTTTTTTAGGATGGACGAGTGTTCTGATTCGTCCATCCACCAGATATACATATGTATCGTCCACTTCTTTTATGATATACATCTTTGCTTTATCATGTCCGGCTTTTGATCTTGCAAGCATGCCTGCTTCATACATCACCATATCTGTTTCCTCTTACTTATATAAGTCTATTCATTCTCACAGGTTAAGGACAGAATTCTAGGTTCGCCTTCGGTGATCAATATCGTATTCTCATAATGTGCCGATAAAGAACCATCTCTTGTTACAACTGTCCAGTCATCGTCCAGCCAGTCAACTTCATGTGTTCCTATATTGATCATCGGCTCGATGGCAAGTGTCATACCTGGTCTTAATCTCACACCTTTACGTCCCACTTCATAATTCGGAATTTCAGGTGCCTCATGAAGTGCTGTTCCGATTCCATGTCCACATAGATCTCTTACAACACCATAACCTCTTTCTTCTGCATATCTGCCGATCGCACCGGATATATCAAATAAATGATTCCCTGCTTTGGCAAATTTTATTCCTTCGAAGAAGCTTTCTTTGGTAACCTGAATCAATTTTTTTGCTTCCTCACTGACTTTACCGACCGCATGCGTTCTTGCCGCATCTGAATGATAGCCCTTATAAATAACTCCTGCGTCCAGACTGACAATATCGCCTTCCTGAATGATCCTGTGTTTATCCGGAATTCCATGAACAACTTCCTGATTCACTGATACACAGATGGATGCCGGATATCCATTATAATTCAAAAAAGAAGGAATGCATCCATAACTTCTGATAATCTCCTCACCCAGAGTATCAATATCTTTCGTACTCATTCCCGGACGCAGTGCTTTCTCCAGTTCATTATGAACCCGTTCAAGTATCTTACCGGCTTCCGCCATTAATTCGATTTCTCTTTCGGACTTAATTGTAATTGCCATGATCTTATGCTCCAAGTATCTCTACGATTGCTGCAAATACATCATTAATATCAACTGTTCCGTCAACAGTTTTTAAAATACCGGCTTTTGTATAATAATCAATCAACGGCTGTGTCTGCTCATGATATACGTTCAGTCTCTTCTGAACTGTCTCTGGTTTATCATCATCTCTTAAGATCAGTTCTTTTCCGCAAACATCACAGATTCCCTCTGTCTTTGTCGGTGCATATACCAGATGATAAGTTGCTCCACATCCTACGCATGCGCGTCGTCCACCCATACGATTTACAATGTTCTCATCAGGAACATTTACATCGATTGCATAGTCAACCTTGTCTCCCAGTGCTGCAAGTGCCTTATCCAGTGCTTCTGCCTGTGGAATTGTTCTCGGAAAACCATCTAAAACATATCCGTTCTTGCAATCATCCTGCTGTACGCGGTCTACTACGAGATCTACTACCAGTTCATCCGGAACTAACAAGCCCTGATCCATGTATGTTTTTGCCTTATTTCCCAGTTCTGTACCATTCTTGATATTGGCTCTGAAGATATCTCCTGTGGAAATGTGTGGGATATCATATTTTGCTGCAATTTTTTTTGCCTGGGTTCCTTTGCCCGCTCCTGGGGCACCTAACATAATAATTTTCATTTGGCGGTTCCTCCTTATAGCATTTTAACCCGCGAAAAAAACTTCCCGCGAGTCAAAATATTAACTATTTAAAAATCCCTTGTATGTTCTTACAAGTGTCATTGAATCAATTTGCTTAAGTGTTTCCAATACTACACTGACAATAATGATCAGAGAAGTACCACCAAAGGATACTTTTGCTCCAAGCCATCCGTTGAATAATATCGGAACAATCTGTACCAGAATCAATCCGCATGCACCAACAAAAATAATATAATTCAAGATTTTTGTCAAATATTCTACTGTTGGTCTTCCCGGACGAATTCCCGGTATAAATCCACCGCTCTTCTTCATATTATTTGCAATCTCCAATGGATTAAATGTAATTGAAGTGTAAAAATATGCAAAGAATACAGTCAGGACAATATATAGTACCAGTCCCCACGAATACTTAATCTGTTCCGGATTACACCAGTTGCTCTGGTTTAATCCACGAAGAATCTCACTTCCGATTCCACTACCACTATCTTTTCCAAGAAAAGTTGCAATTACGATTGGAAACTGCATCAAAGATGATGAAAAGATAATAGGGATAACGCCTGCCGTGTTAACCTTCAGCGGAATATTAGTGGACTGTCCACCATATGATCTTCTTCCAACCACTTTCTGGGAATACTGTACAGCAATTCTTCTTTCTCCATCCTGCAGGATTACGGTAAAAACAACCAATGCTAAGATGATTGCAATGATTACACATACTGCAAGACCAGCGGAAGCAATCGCTTTTCCTTTCACGAACTGGTCAAATAACGTCGTCATATCACTCGGAATACGAGAGATAATGTTGATCACCAGGACAATAGATATACCATTGCCCACACCTTTTTCTGTAATTCTCTCACCAATCCACATCAGGAAAGCGGATCCTGCCGTGAGTGTTAATACGACAATTGCTGCATTAACAAAATTATACTTCACCAGAAGTCCCTGACGGCCGAATCCAACTGCCATAGCACCGGATTCAATTAAAGCAAGACCAACGGTAAGATATCTTGTAATAGCAACAATCTTCTTTCTTCCAGTCTCGCCGTCACGCTGCATCTCTTCTAACTGCGGAATTGCAATTGTAAGCAGCTGAACTATGATTGATGAAGTAATATAAGGTGTAATACTTAAGGCAAATACAGACATTTGCTCAAAAGAGCCACCGGTGAAGGCGTTAAACAAATTGAACGCCTCTCCAGTGTTTTGAGCAAAGAAATTCTTAATATATTCACCATTTACGCCTGGTGTTGGCAACTGCGATCCAATTCGTATTACGATTAACATCAAAAATGTATATCCGATCTTCTTTCGAATATCCTTTATCTTGAATGCCTTTCGAAATGCTTCTAACATTAGATCACCTCTGCTTTTCCACCTAACGCCTCGATCTTAGCTACAGCTCCTGCACTGAATGCATCTGCCTGAACTGTAAGCTTCTTAGTAAGTTCGCCATTTCCAAGAATCTTAACTCCATCCTTTGGATTTGTAACGATACCCTGTTCGATTAATGTATCTACAGTAACAACTGTATCATTTTCAAATACTTCAAGAGCACTTACGTTGATACCAACGATTGTCTTAGTGTTTCTGTTAGTGAAACCTCTCTTTGGTATTCTTCTATATAATGGCATCTGACCACCTTCGAAACCAGGTCTTGTACCGCCTGAACGAGCTTTCTGACCTTTATGTCCCTTACCAGCTGTCTTACCATTTCCAGAACCGTGTCCACGTCCTCTTCTGAAATTATCACTCTGCTTTGATCCGTCAGCAGGTCTTAAGTTAGATAAATCCATTGTGACACCTCCTTATCCGAATAAATGAATTATACTTCTTCTACTTTTACCAGGTGAGAAACCTGTTTAACCATACCTCTTGTTGCTGCATTATCTGGAAGTACAACAGTTTTGTTCAGCTTCTTAAGTCCTAATGCTTCAACAGTTTTCTTATGCTTAGGTACAGCACCGATTGTAGATTTTACTAATGTGATTTTTAAATCTGCCATTTTGTTCTACCTCCTTAGCCAAAGATCTCTTCAACAGATTTACCGCGAAGCTTAGCTACTTCTTCCGGAGTTTTAATCTGGCGTAATCCTTCGATTGTAGCAAGTACAACGTTCTGTTTGTTGTTAGAACCAAGAGATTTTGTACGGATATTCTTGATTCCTGCCATCTCGATTACGGCACGTGCTGGACCACCAGCGATAACTCCAGTACCTTCTGGAGCCTTCTTAAGTAATACAGAAGCGCCTCCGAATTTACCGATATAATCATGTGTTACACTGTCATTTTCATCTAATGCTACAGAGATGAGATTTTTAGCTGCATCTTCTTTTCCTTTGCGGATTGCTTCCGGAATTTCTGTAGCTTTTCCTAAACCTGCACCAACATGGCCATTTCCGTCACCAACAACTACTAAAGCTGTGAATCTCATATTACGGCCACCCTTAACAACTTTGGTTACACGTTTAATTGATACTACTTTTTCGTTTAATTCTAATGAATTAGCATCAATACGTTCCTGTCTCATGTGTGCTCCTCCTTCTAGAAATTCAACCCAGCTTCTCTAGCTGCGTCTGCTAATGCCTGTACTTTACCCTGATAAATAAATCCGCCTCTGTCGAAGACAACGTCTTTAATACCTTTTTCAAGGGCCTTTTCTGCGATTACTTTTCCTAAATATGCTGCTGCATCAACGTTGTTAGTTTTCTCCAGGTTTGCTTTCACATCTTTCTGAAGAGTGGAAGCGGAAACCAGTGTATTTCCAACTGTATCGTCAATAATTTGAGCATACATATGATTATTACTTCTGAATACCGCTAAACGTGGGCACTCAGCTGTACCAGATAAACGGTTACGTAATTTTCTGTGCTTGTTTACGCGAACTTCACTTCTTGATTTTTTGCTAACCATTTTCACACTCTCCTTACTTATTTTTTACCAGTCTTACCAACTTTACGTCTGATAACTTCATCAGCATACTTAATACCTTTACCTTTGTAAGGCTCCGGTCTTCTCTTGTCTCTGATCTCAGCCGCAAACTGGCCAACTTTTTCTTTACTGATTCCTTTAACGATGATCTTGTTCTGACCTTCAACTACTGTCTCAACGCCTTCAGGATCTGTCATCTCAACTGGATGAGAATAACCAAGGTTCAGTGTTAATTTGTTTCCTGATTTTGCTGCTCTGTATCCAACACCGTTAACTTCCAGGACTTTCTCGTATCCGTTTGTTACACCAATAACCATGTTATTAATCAGTGTTCTTGTAAGACCATGTAAAGATTTCATTTTCTTTAAATCGTTTGGTCTTGTTACAACAACTTCATCACCTTCCTGCTTGATTTCCATCTCTGTAGGAAGTGCTTTCTCAAGTGTTCCTTTTGGACCTTTTACAGTCACTACATTGTTCTCTTTAATCTCAACAGTAACTCCTGCCGGGATTGCGATTGGATGTCTTCCGATACGTGACATATCTAAATCCTCCTTAACTTAGATTCTCGGAATGAGTCTTTGCTCACTCTGTTTTCAGTTTCAATTGTTCAGTGCCTACCAAATGTAGCAGAGAACTTCTCCACCAACGCCAAGCTTTCTAGCTTCTTTGTCAGTGATTACACCGTGGTTTGTAGAAATGATTGCTGTTCCCAGTCCTCCAAGTACTCTCGGAAGATCTGCGCTGTTAGCGTATACACGAAGACCTGGTTTAGAGATTCTTCTAAGTCCTGTGATAACTTTCTCATTCTTGTCTGCACCATATTTTAATGTAATATGGATTGTTTTGAATACTCCATCTTCTACGATGTCATATTTCTCGATATATCCTTCATCTAATAAGATATTTGCGATTGCAAGCTTCATCTTGGATGCTGGAACATCTACAGTATCATGTTTAGCAGTATTTGCATTACGGATTCTTGTAAGCATATCTGCAATTGGATCGCTCATAGTCATGAATTGTTTCCTCTCTTCTGATGGATTGTTTAATGTAGTTCTCTTCGCCGGGTCTCGTAGAATACCTCGCCAGACTCAGAGAACGGCCTTCTCACTAAACTCGGTCTGCGCTGGGCGCTTGGCCTTGCCAAGTGTTCAGTGCCTACCAGCTTGCTTTCTTAACGCCTGGAATCTGTCCTTTGTATGCCAGTTCACGGAAGCAAACACGGCAGATACCATATTTTCTTAAATATGCATGAGGACGTCCACAAATTCTGCAACGATTATATTCTCTTGTAGAGAATTTCTGCTGACGCTGCTGTTTTACTTTCATTGCTGTCTTAGCCATAATTTACCTCCCTATTTTGTAAAAGGCATATTGAACTGTGTAAGCAGCTCACGAGCCTCTTCATCTGTATTCGCTGTTGTAACGAAGATGATATCCATACCTCTTACCTTGTCAACCTTATCATACTCGATCTCAGGGAAGATAAGCTGTTCTTTGATACCAAGAGCGTAATTTCCTCTTCCGTCAAATGCGTTAGGATTTACACCTCTGAAGTCACGTACACGAGGGAGTGCAAGGTTAACCAGACGGTCAACGAACTCATACATCTTCTCTCCTCTTAAAGTAACTTTACAACCGATTGCCATTCCTTCTCTCAGTTTGAAGTTAGCAACGGACTTTCTAGCTCTACAAACAACTGCTTTCTGTCCTGTGATCTTCTCAAGATCAGCAATTGCGGAATCTAACAGTTTTGCATTGTCTTTTGCTTCGCCAACACCCATGTTGATTACAACTTTATCAAGCTTTTGGCACTTCCATAATATTCTTATAACCGAACTTTTTCGTTAATGCATCAACGATTTCGTTCTGGTACTGTTCTTTCAGTCTACTCAAAGCTTAAGCCCTCCTTCCTCAATTAATCGATCACTTCACCAGTAGATTTTGCAAAACGAACCTTCTTGTCTCCATCCATTTTGATTCCAACTCTTGTAGCTTTACCTTTGTGTAAGTACATAACGTTGGAAATGTCGATAGATCCTTCCTGGTGAACGATTCCACCATTCTGGTTTGTCATGCTAGGTTTTGTATGCTTTGTAAGCATGTTAACGCCTTCTACAGTAACTCTTCCGTTCTTGTGATCTACAGCGATAACTTTGCCTTCTTTGTCTTTATCTTTACCAGCGATAACTTTAACTGTATCACCTTTTTTAATTTTTAACATTGCCATTCCTTTGCACCTCCCTACAGTACTTCCGGAGCTAAGGAAACAATTCTCATGAAGTGTTTGTCACGAAGCTCTCTTGCTACTGGCCCAAAGATACGGGTTCCTCTTGGTGTCTTATCGTCTTTTATAATTACAGCAGCGTTTTCGTCGAAACGGATGTAAGATCCATCTTTACGGCGAGTACT
>ENA-OQDT01000895-OQDT01000895.1-human-gut-metagenome-genome-assembly--contig:-NODE-895-length-18767-cov-3.774410_pt1 | contig 18767 bp, 12 predicted proteins | sample MGYA00242786_ERZ504617 | MGnify/ENA primary metagenome ERZ504617 (study PRJEB26092, sample SAMD00036337) | human gut metagenome | host: Homo sapiens | study: EMG produced TPA metagenomics assembly of...
GGATGGATTTGTAATGGCACGTATCATGATCAAGTCCAAGGAATCTGCAGACTGGACGGTAGCGATCGGACTTTACAACCTCTTACAGAAGACATTGATCGGGGATTACTTCGCAATCTTCTGTGCGGGCGGTGTGATGATCGCAATTCCTATTTCGATTCTTTTCGTAGTAATGCAGAAGTTCTACGTTGAAGGTGTGACAGGTGGAGCAGTTAAGGGTTGATATAAAAAGACAATTGCGAAACTCATAAAAACTAAATTGGATTGTGAACAATTGAAAGAAGATTATGAGGAGTTTCGTAATCGTCTAATCATATAAAATTTTGAGGAGACATGAAAAAATGGATAAATTTGTATTGAATCTTATTCATCGTCCGGAGATGGTTCCAGAGTATTCTGCAACCGTGACAGGACAGGGCAAAGAGGAGGATATCGGAGATAAAGCACTGCTGACAGAATCTCTGGATATTTTCAAGACACAGCAGAGACTGGCACATGAGAATGGATTAAAAGTAACCATTCAGATGACATATGCATCTCTTTTCAATGATGAAGCTGTAGAGATCGCAAAACATGACCATGAAGTATATGGTGATGAGATCGCATTATCACTGCTTGGCTTACCATGTGAGGAGTTCCGTGAAAAATACAAGACAAAAGATTTCTGTATCTGGATGTTCTCTATGGAAGACAAAAAATGCGATCGTAAACGACGTATTTGAAAAATTCCATGACAGATTCGGTTTCTATCCGGAATCAACAGGTTCCTACTATATGGATGCTGATCTGACAAACTATATCAAAGCAACTTATCCAACGGTAAAATGTGCCGTTGCAACCTGTTGGGAGGAAGGACCAAAAGCATATCATACCTGCAACAACTCCTGGTATACCTTATTTGATGGAGGTCCATGGGCACCATGGATCCCATCCAGACAGAACACACATGCACCGGCAGCAAACAAGGAGGAGGACAGTGGTATTGTAGCGATCCCACATCTCTCCCGTGACCTGATTGCATGTTACGATGGAAATGGTTCCAACTTCGGAACACATCCACAGAACGTACTCCGTGGAATGATCTACGATACCAAGACATGGGAGTATCCATATCTTTACAACTTGATCGACCAGTACCGTTCTCTGGAAAAATACAACAACGGATATTCCTACAACATGAATGTTCGTTGGACCGGGCTGGATGAACAAAGATGGGACGCTGGGAGCAGCCATATGAACTTCTTTACAAATCTTACAGCGACGGATGTGCTTACTATGGCAAGCTGAAAAAAGAAGGACAGCTTATCGATATGACGATGTCTGAGTTTGCAGACTACTATCGTGAGAAAAAAGGTGTCAACGATAACAATTATAATGAACCGGAATGTGCACTCTGGAGAGATATTTTATATGGTTCTGACAAACAGTTATTCTGGTATTGCGATCCATATATGAGAGCATGTGTGAACATGGATCAGGGCGGTGCGATCGTAGATCTTCGTCCTTACGCAGCAAAATTGGAGTGGCCGGTTGGTATCGGTACAAAACATGTGCAGGATGCCTCTTATCCATTCTTAATCCAGGAGAAATACCGTGCAGGATACTTCACACATTATGCTGGAGAAGGAACCGTAAGAAGTGCAAAACTTTCTTACAAAGGAGAGGAAGTGGATCTCTGCCTCTGCCCGACACACGCACACTTCTCACAGGAAGGAAAGACAAGAATCCTTACCTTAGATCCTGTGACAATCGAGTTTAGGGATTTAACCGTAAAACTTCAGACAAAAGAGTACTTCGAAGAAGGATCCTCAAACATTAAGATTGAGAGAAATATCTTAGAGATGAGTGATCCAACTGCAGAAGTGACATTAAATGAGTACATGGTTGCATGCTATGGTACAACAGAGTATTCCGAGGATATTAATGAATCCGGTCATTTCGGTTTCACGGAAAACGAGTGACATCTGTCCTTTGTCTATCTTGCGTATATCCATCAATTGGTTTACCAGCCGCAGGATTCTTTCGGAATTGCGCCAGATGATGCGGTAGTTCTTTTGCCGTTCGTGGTCTGTATCGTTTGTCATCAGTTTTTGCAAAGGACTGATGATGAGTGACATCGGAGTACGTATCTCGTGGGAGATGTTGATGAAAAACTGTAGCTTGGCTTCGTTTATCTGTTCGGCATGGATATGTTGCATCATTTCCTGCCTTATGCGGTAACGGTGTCTCATTTGCAGGATGATGCCATAGACGGCTGCTACTGCCAATAAGGCATAGATCAGCATGGCCCAGCCCGATGCCCACCATGCCGGTGCGATGTGAATGGTGATTTCATCGGTGTCGGATTCCAGCAGATAATCTTCGGCTTTGATCCGGAAATGATAATCGCCGGGGGGAAGGTCGCTGAATGACACCCGGTTGACTCCTTTGGGAAGTTTGACCCAGGGAGTGTTGTTTATGGTATATAGATACGTGATACGTTCGGAATTATTTAGTTCGCGGGTAGAGAACTCGATGCTGAAAGCGTTGTCGTTATGTGACAAGTGGAAATCCCGGGCCTCAAAGACGGAGGTGTTTATGATTTCTTTTCCGCCCGACAACATTCCTTTCCTTATGGGCTGGTCGTGCAGATAAAAGTCGATGATGCGTACGTTCCATTTTTTTGGCGGGATTCGTAATCTCTTGAGGATTGAAATAGGTAATTCCGTTTGTACCTCCAAACCAGAGTATGCCGTTGTGGTCGGCAAAAGAGGCGTTTTTGCTGAATTCATTTCCTTGCAGACCGTCGTCTGCATAGAAATTGCTGAACGTGTGGGTATTCAGATTAAAACGTGACATTCCGGCATTGGTGCTTATCCATAAGTTGTCCTGCCCGTCTCCTTTGATAGCATATACGGCGTTACTGGATAGTCCGTGGGCGGTGGTGTAGGTCTTTAGTTGCTGGGTTTGGGGATTCCATTCCGCCAGTCCTTCGGAATTGCCTATCCAGATGTTGCCTTGGGGGTCTTCATAAAGGGAGTGGATGATGTGTCTGGACAGGATTTCTTCAGTCTTGAAGTCGTCGGTACTCAGGTCTATACATCTTATTCCGTCATACGTTCCTACATAAAGGTGGTTGTCACCGGCATACAAAAGACAGCTTATCCATTTATATTTTTTGGTGGCAGCATTGAATTTAGGGTCATATACAGACTGTCCTGTCTTCAAGTCATAATAGAAAAGTCCGGCTCCCATGGTGGCTATCCAGAGTCGTTTGTCCTGGTCTTCAACCAGATCATACACGCGTTGGATACGGTTTCCATTCTTGTCTGTCAGATTCTGCAGATAGCTGCACTGTCCTGTTTTCTTATCCAGTCTGCCTAGTCCGTTGGTATAGGATCCGAACCACAGATTATGTTCAGAGTCTTCATACAGGCCGAAAACGGTGGAAGGAACCGAAGAGGGGCTGTCATGTGGGGCATAATGGACTTTTTGCTTCAGTTCTGTGGTGATGCCGTATATGCCGTCGTTGTCAGTACCTATCCATAATATGCCTTCGTGGTCGCGGCAGAGTGAGGTGATACAGTTGGAGCCGATGATATTCTTGTTTATTGATTTGTAGCCTATGTACTTGAAACTGTTGGGCTGTGCGGGAATCATCATAACCCCTTTCTGGTAAATGGCTATCCATAGGTTTCCTGCATTGTCTTTCAGGACGGAGTGTACTTTGGAGGTACCGGAGTCGAGGTAATTATTATCAAAAGGGTAATCCGTGATGAGCTGTTTGGGGATGTTGAAAATCTTGGTGCCTTTCCCGTCCGTGCCCAGGCAAAGCTCGTTTTGGCTTATCTGGCAGATGGATTTGATAGGCAGGTTTTGTTTTCCTTTATAAAGGATAGGAATGAACTCTTCTGCTGGTTGGTTATATTTCAGCAATCCTTTGCCTATGGTTGCCAGGTAGATGTCTCCGTAGTTGTCTTCATAGAGGTCCACAATGGTCATTCCCTTCTCTTGTTTCAGAAAGTGCTTGCTTTTATTGTCCACAGAGAGGCGGTAGATACCATTCTCACCCTGTGTTACCCAAAGATTGTGTTGTCTGTCCTCTATCATGTAGTCTGTCATTTGGGTGGGGATAGGTAAGTCCAGTTTGTGTGCAGTCAGTTTCCCCTGTGTGATGGTTATGGTACACAAGTTGTTTCCCGATACCCATATTTCTCCGTTCCTACGTTCCAGAATGGACATGATATTGCTGTCAAAAGTCTTTCCGTCTTCCCATTGCGCTCGCGCGCTGAAGCTGTCGGTTTCCGGATCGTATAGCTGTATACCGTTATAGGTTCCTACGAACAACCGTCCTTTGCTGTCCTCGTACAGCACTCGTACGTAGTTATGGCAGAGGGAGTACTCGTTTTCCGGGTCATGCTTGTAGGTGATGAACTTGGCTCCGTCATAGCGGTTCAGTCCGTCTTCGGTGGCAATCCATATCATGCCGTTCCGGTCCTGATATATTTTGTTGATCAGACTGCTGGAAAGTTCCCTGTCTGTTGTGAAGAATTTGTACGATTGTCCGTGGCACAACAAAGACAGAAAAAGAAATAGTATAAGAATCGTATGTTTCATCATAATATAAAATATCCCAGTAAATTCAGGTGCACAAAAATAATTCAAAAAAGAATATATAGCCTAATAAATAAGGAAGTAATTTCGGTACTTTGTGCCATATCGGGCAGGTTTGTAACATGGAAAAAGGACTATGTAACATGGTTACACTCCGATATAAGGCGAATGTCCTTACCTTTGCTCTTGTTGAGCAGTGAAGAACGGAACGTAAAAACAGCCTTGTGAATTTAATACCATGAATATGAAACTTGAATGTGATTTATCCGGTATCCGGAAATGTATGATGAGTGGCTTGTCCCTGTTGCTTGCCGGAGTGTTGCAGGCGCAGAATCCGATTGTGCAGACTTGCTATACTTCTGATCCGGCACCTATGGTGCACGATGGCACCTTGTATGTTTACACGGGACACGATGAGGACCATGCCGATTTTTTCTGGATGCAGGAGTGGCGCGTCTATTCTACTAAAGATATGGTGAACTGGACCGATCACGGTTCTCCGCTTGCCATCGAGTCTTTCGACTGGGCGGACGATCGTGCCTGGGCATCGCAATGTATCGAACGCAACGGGAAATTCTATTGGTATGTGTGTCTGCATTCCAAGTTGACAAACACGATGGCTATCGGTGTGGCGGTGGGTGATTCGCCTACCGGCCCTTTTAAGGATGCTATCGGCAGACCGCTTTACGAAGGTAGCTGGGATTTTATTGATCCCACGGTTTTTGTGGACGATGACGGGCAGGCTTATCTATATTGGGGAAATCCGAATGTTTACTATGCCAAGCTGAATGCCGATATGGTTTCGCTGGATGGTGAGGTGTCCAAGGTGGAGCAGACTATAGAGAGTTTTGGTTCTCCGGGGCCGGACAAACGGGAGAAAGGAAAGAAATACAAGGACATCTATACGGAAGGTCCGTGGTTGCACAAGCGTGGCGGTACATATTATCTGTCGTATGCAGCCGGCGGAGTACCCGAACACATCGCTTACTCGATGAGTGACACTCCGACAGGACCTTGGAAGTATATGGGAGAAATTATGCCGTTGCAAGATACCGGTTCGTTTACCAATCACTGTGGAGTGACGGATTATAAAGGTAATTCTTATTTCTTTTATCACACCGGGAAATTACCCGGTGGGGGTGGTTTCGGACGTAGCGTGGCAGTGGAGCAGTTCAGTTACAACCCCGATGGTACTTTCCCGATAATTAATGCGACGACAGAAGGGGTGTCGCCGGTAGGCACACTGACTCCTTATCAACGTGTGGAGGCGGAAACGATAGCTTTCTCCGAGGGAGTAAAGTCGGAATGGAATGCAAAGACGGGGGTGTATGTATCCGGAATTCATGACGGGGATTATATAAAGGTACGCGAGGTGGATTTTGAAGATTTGTCGCCCAAGTGTCTTTGTGTGTCTGTTGCCAGTGCCCTTCGTGGCGGGTGGATAGAAATTAGGACCGACAGCATCGGCGGGACGCTGATAGCTGAAATGAGGGTTCCTCATACCGGAGGATGGGAATGTTGGACAAGTATAGAGGCGGATGTAACGGTTCCTGTGACGGGTGTGCATGATGTCTATTTTGTGTTCAAAGGCAGGAAAGGATGTGAACTGTTTCATTTTGACTGGTGGAAATTCAGCCGGCAGGAAATGACAGAGCAAGAGGTGAAAGACAGGACGCAGGCCGCATCTACCAATATTCCGGGTTACGAGTATCCGCGGCTGGACGAGGAGCATTGCGCCCACTTCCGTTTCTATGCTCCGCAAGCCGGAAGGCTTCAGGTAGACTGTTGCGGTAAGAAGTATGACATGCAGAAGGACGCGGATGGCTTCTGGACAGTAAAGACCGATCCGTTGGTCGTAGGATTCCATTATTATTTTTTGATAGCGGACGGGGTGCAGGTGGCCGATCCGTCCAGTTACACTTTCTTTGGTTGTTGCCGTATGGCGAGTGGGATAGAGGTTCCCGAGGGAGTGGAAGGTGATTACTATCGTCCTCAGCAGGGAGTACCTCATGGGCAGGTGCGCTCGTGTACTTATTATTCGGAAGCCAAAAAGGAATTCCGCCGTTGCATGGTCTATACTCCGGCTGAATATGAAACCAAGGTGAAAAAACGTTATCCGGTACTTTACCTGCAACATGGCATGGGCGAGGATGAGACGGGCTGGTCGGCACAGGGATGTATGCAACATATTATGGATAACCTGATAGCCTCCGGGCAATGTGTGCCGATGCTTGTTGTGATGGACAGTGGGGATGTGAAAGCTCCTTTCATTCCTCGCAAAGGGAAGGATGTGAATGAGGAGAGAGCTTTGTATGGTGCCTCTTTTTACAGGGTGATGCTGGAGGACTTGATACCGATGATTGACAGGACGTTCCGGACTTATACTGATCGTGAACATCGTGCAATGGCAGGATTGTCATGGGGTGGTCATCAGACTCTCACTACCACATTGCCTCATCTGGACAAGTTTTCGTATATTGGCGCATTCAGCGGTGCTATCTTCGGACTGGATGTGAAGACTTGCTTTGACGGTGTGTTTGCTGATGCCGGCAAGTTTAACAAGCAGGTACATTACTTGTTTTTGGGATGCGGAACGGAAGAACAGTTCGGTACCCGAAAACTGGCAGAGTCTTTGCGCAAAATAGGTATTCATGTGGACTATTACGAATCGCAGGGCACGGCACACGAGTGGTTGACATGGCGTCGTTGCTTGTACCGGTTTGTGCCTCATTTGTTCAAAAATAGAAAGTAGAAAAAGAAATGAAGAAGATCATTATTATTATTACCTGCTTCATTGGTTTGTCGGGGGCGTTTGCACAACAACGGGAAATCTTCCATAATCCGGTGATTGAGGCGGATGTACCTGACCCTTCCATGATAAGGGTGGGAAACTATTACTATCTGGTAAGCACCACCATGCACCTGATGCCGGGTTGTCCGGTGATGCGTTCAAAGGACTTGGTGCATTGGGAAACGATCAGTTATGTGTTTCAACGACTTACTGACTTGCCCCGTTATGATTTGAAGGAAGGCACGGTATATGGTCGCGGACAATGGGCCTCCAGCATCCGCTATCATGACGGACGGTTCTATGTATGGTTCTCACCCAATGATGAACCTCATCGTGGTTATATCTATACCGCCGAAGATCCGGCGGGCGAATGGACATTAGTCTCCCGTCCGCCTCATCATCATGATGCTTCTTTGTTTTTTGATGATGACGGCAAAGTCTATCTGTTTTATGGCACCGGACAACTTCGTCAGCTCAAGAGCGACCTGAGCGATGTGGAGCCGGGAGGTATAGACCAAAAGATATTCGAGCGGGATGCCGACGAGCAGGGACTTCTGGAAGGAAGTCAGGCATTCAAGCATAACGGCAGATATTACGTGATGATGATTTCCATGGACTGGAGCATTCCCGGACGGTTGCGTCGTGAGGTGTGCTATCGTGCTGACCAGATAACCGGTCCGTATGAGAAAAAGGTGATTTTAGAAACCGAATTTCAAGGATATGGTGGCGTGGGACAAGGCTGTATAGTCGATACTCCTGACGGAAACTGGTATGGCTTTATTTTTCAGGATAGGGGCGGCATAGGGCGTGTGCCCACATTGATGCCCTGCCGCTGGGAAGACGGTTGGCCGATACTGGGTGATGCGGACGGACGTGTGCCCGAGTGTATGGAGATGCCTGCTTCCGGAGAGGAGTGTAAAGGAAGTATCATGGGAAGTGATGATTTCGACACCGGCCGGTTGAGCTTGAACTGGCAGTGGAACCATAATCCGTTGGACGATTGCTGGTCGCTGACAGAGCGTCCGGGTTTCCTGCGGTTGAGGACCGGAAGGGTGGTGGATAATCTGTTTCTGGCTCCCAATACCTTGACCCAGCGTATGAGCGGGCCGAAATGCAGCGGTGTGGTAGCTATGGATGTCTCGAAGATGAAAGAAGGGGATGTTGCGGGCTTCAGTGCTTTTAATGGGTTGTCCGGAGTGCTGGCTGTGGTCATGGAGAACGGGAAAAAGCAGTGGGTGATGTCACATCAGTCTGTCAGTCTTTCGGACCGGGAAAAAAGGGTGACTGCTGTGGAAGTACTGGAGAAGGAACGCATAGATTGTGAAAAAGAGGTGGTCTATCTTCGTATGGAGGGCGACTTTGCCGATAAAAAAGATGAAGCCACTTTTTACTACAGTTATGACAAGAAAACGTGGAAACGAATAGGGGAGCCTTGTAAAATGGTTTTTGATTATACCAAATTCTTTATGGGAAGCAAGTTTGCTATTTTTAATTATGCTACTAAAGATTTGGGAGGATATGTGGATATAGATTATTTTGAATACGGTAACTAAAAAGTGAATAGAATGAAACTAAAAAAATGCGTGGGGATATTCTTGTTCTCCACCTTGTGCCTGAATGTAGGAGCTATAGATCATAAAGGGATTACTTTTGACCGGCTGGCTCCCGACCGTTTCACTCTGATGGAAAACGGAGTGGCCAATGAAATATTGGTGGACGAGCAGGAGGATGCCGGTGTGATGATAGCGGTAAGGAATCTTCAGAATGACTTTAAACGGGTGAGTGGCCGGACTGCCGGGTTATGCTATACTCCCGGTGTAAAGCGCATGATTATGGTAGGTACGTTGAAAAGCCGTTATATCCGGGAATTGGTAAAGGCGAAAAAGATAGATGCTTCATTGCTGGAGGGCAAGAATGAGAAATACCTGATGACTGTGGTGTCTGCTCCCTTGAACGGAGTGAATGAGGCGCTTGTCATTGCGGGAAGTGACAAACGCGGAACGATTTATGGGATTTATGAGCTTTCGGAACAGATTGGTGTTTCGCCGTGGTACGACTGGGTGGATGTGCCGGTGATGCCCCGGCAGAATCTTTCGATGATGCGTGGAAGTTATACGGCGGGAGAACCGGCGGTAAAGTATCGGGGTATCTTTTTTGAATGACGAGGCTCCTTGCCTGACCGGGTGGGTGAAACACACTTATGGCACGAATTATGGTGATCATCGTTTTTATGCCCGTGTGTTCGAACTGATTTTGCGTCTGCGCGGTAACTTTATGTGGCCTGCCATGTGGGGTTGGAGTTTTTATGCGGATGATCCGGAGAACAGCAAGACCGCCCATGAGATGGGGATTATAATGGGAACCTCACACCATGAGCCTATGGCACGCAATCATCAGGAATGGGTGAGGAAGCGCAGCGAATATGGGGCATGGGACTATGCTTCCAACCAGCAAGTGATTGACCGTTTTTTCCGTGAAGGTATGGAGCGTGCGGCCGATACGGAAGATTTGATTACCATTGGTATGAGAGGTGACGGTGATACTCCGATGGGTGGAAAGGAAGGAGAAGATGACAAATATGTGCCGCGTGATGAGGAAAACATGCGCCTGATGGAGAAGATATTCCGGAATCAGCGTCGCATTATCAAGGAAGTGACGGGAAAAGCTCCGGAAAAACGTCCGCAGGTATGGGCTATTTATAAAGAAGTGCAACGCTATTATGACATGGGACTCCGTGTGCCCGATGATGTGATTATGTTGCTGAGTGATGACAACTGGGGGGATGTGCGCCGGTTGCCGGATGCAAAGGAGCGGAAGCATTCCGGCGGATGGGGGATGTATTATCATGTAGATTATGTGGGGCTCCCCGTAATTCCAAATGGTTGAATGTAACTCCTATACAAAATATGTGGGAACAGCTTCAGTTGACTTACAGCTATGGGGTGATAAGCTTTGGATATGAATGTGGGTGATTTGAAGCCGATGGGAGTATCCTATCACTCTTTTTATGAATATGGCTTGGAATCCGGAACGCTATGCGGCAGGGAATCTGTTGGAGCATACACGAGCGTTCTGTGCGCAGCAGTTCGGTGAGGAACAGGCGGATGAGGCCATGCGTATCCTGAACCTGTATTGCAAGTACAATGGACGCGTGACTCCCGAGATGCTGGATAAGGATACTTATCACTTGGCTTCGGGGGAATGGAGGCAGGTGGCCGATGAATATGTGAAGCTGGAGGCGGAAGCCTTGCGGCAGTATTTTGAAACTGGAGGCCGCTTACAGGGATGCTTATCGCCAACTGATTCTTTTTCCTGTGCAGGCGATGGCCAATCTGTATGAAATGTACTATGCACAAGCCATGAATCACAAATTGTACCAGGAGAACAATCCGCAGGCGAATGAGTGGGCCGACAAGGTGGAGAAGGCGTTTAGGCGCGATGCGGAATTGTGCAGGGAATACAACGAAGAAATGTCGGGAGGCAAGTGGAACGGAATGATGACGCAGAAACATATAGGCTATACTTCGTGGAACGATGATTTCCCTGCCGACCGTTTGCCGGAAGTTTACCGGATAGAGCAACCGGAACAGGCTGTAGGAGGGTATTTGTTTGCCGGTGACAAAGGGGTGGTTTCCATGGAGGCGGAGCATTATTTTGCATCATCCGCGGCACCGGAAACTGCCTGGACAGTCATACCGCACATGGGACGTACGCTGAGCGGAGTGGCTTTGATGCCTTATACACAGTCTGCTGAGGGAGCTTCGCTCTCTTATAAAATGAAAATACCGCAAAAAGTAGATACGGTAAATGTGTATGTCATTGTGAAATCCACCCTGCCCTTCCTCAGACGGGAAGGTCATCGCTACACAGTAGGTTTTGAAGGAGGGGAGGAGCAGACTGTCTGTTTCAATGCGGAGTTGAACGAGCATCCGGATAATGTATATCGCGTACTGTATCCCACAGTGGCCCGTCGGGTGGTGAAGACCCGGGTGAAGTTGAGCCTGCCCGACCGTGCGGACGGAACCTATACATTGGTTCTGAAACCGGTGGAGCCTGCCATCGTATTTGAAAAGATTGTGGTGGATTATGGCGGTTATGAGGATAGTTATTTGTTTATGGACGAATCTCCTTGCCGGAGAAATAAACTGAATGGACAATGAAAAACATCAGATTGACAGTTTGGATAGGAATGATGTGCGGGTGCTTGGCGGCAGGAATGTTGCAAGCCGGTACACGACCGGACAATGCCTGTCCGGCAGAAGAAGACGGCAGCCGCTTGTGGTTGCCGGTGATGCGCCCGGCGGAAGGTGCGGAAGTGGAAGTTATATATAAAGGAAAAGTGTCACCCACCATAGCCATTGCCATTGCTGAGTTGAAAAACGCCTGGAAGGGAGAGCCTGTACTTTTGGAGAAAAAGAGGACAGGGCAGGGGGATGGGTTTGCCATCACTTCTTCGGAACATCAGGTCCGTATTCTTTCATCCACCGAGGCAGGATTACTTTATGGTGTTTATTGTCTGTTGCGTATGCAGGCGGCGGGGCAGGTCACAGTACCTCTGTCGGTTACTGAACAACCTGTGTATGATCTTCGCATCTTGAACCATTGGGATAATCCGGATGGTACGGTGGAGCGTGGTTATGCCGGTCGTTCTTTGTGGAATTGGGAAGAACTTCCCGGAACTTTGTCACCACGTTACGAGGCATACGCCCGTGCCAATGCTTCTGTGGGTATTAATGGAACGGTGCTGAATAATGTCAATGCCTCGCCCCAAGTGCTGGCAACCTCCAGTCTGGAGAAAGTCAAGGCATTGGCTGATGTCTTCCGGCCTTATGGTATAAAGGTCTATTTATCGGTTAATTTTGCATCTCCTATCCAGTTGGGCAAGTTGGATACGGCAGATCCGTTGGACAAGGAGGTCATCCGGTGGTGGAGGCGGAAAGTGAAAGAAATTTATACGTTGATACCTGATTTTGGCGGCTTTTTGGTAAAGGCCAATTCGGAGGGGCAGCCGGGACCATGTGATTTCGGGCGTACTCATGCCGAGGGAGCGAATATGCTGGCGGATGCGTTGAAACCCTACGGAGGAATCGTGATGTGGAGGGCGTTTGTCTATAGTCCTACCGACAGTGACCGTGCCAAGCAGGCCTATTTGGAGTTTATGCCTTTGGACGGGCAGTTTCATGACAATGTAATAGTACAGATAAAGAACGGACCGATAGATTTCCAGCCTCGCGAACCTTACAGCCCTTTGTTCACAGCCATGAAGCGGACTCCCATGATGGTGGAGTTTCAAATTACTCAGGAGTATTTAGGCTTTTCCAATCATCTGGCTTATTTGGCTCCTTTATGGGAGGAGTTTTTTGGCGAGGTGCGTCCGGATAGGTTAAAAGCTGCTGCGGGTGTGGCAAACATCGGTACGGATGTGAATTGGTGCGGACACCATTTTGCGCAGGCCAACTGGTATGCTTTCGGGCGGTTGGCATGGAATCCGTCGCTGACTTCAGACCGGATTGCGGATGAGTGGTTGCGGCAGACGTTTACTTCCCAGCCGGCATTTGTCCGTCCGGTCAAAGAGATGATGTTGCAGAGCCGGGAGGCGGTGGTGAATTATATGATGCCGTTGGGGCTGCATCATCAGTTTGCATGGGGGCACCATTATGGGCCTGAACCGTGGTGTAGTGTGCCCGGTGCTCGTCCGGACTGGTTACCTTCTTATTATCATAAGGCAGATAAGGAGGGAATCGGTTTCGACCGTAGCAGCAAAGGGAGTGATGCCGTTTCTCAGTATCCCGATTCACTTCGTCAGATTTACAATGACAAGGCAACTTGTCCCGAGATTTATTTGCTTTGGTTCCATCATGTGCCTTGGCATCATCAGATGAAAAGCGGACGTACGCTTTGGGGGGAGTTGTGCCATGCATACGATAGAGGTGTGCGGCAGGTACGTGGTTTTCAGGAAGTATGGGACAGTGTGGAACCTTTTGTAGATGCACGCCGGTTCGGGGAAGTGCAGTCGAAATTGAAAATCCAGATGCGTGACGCCGTGTGGTGGAAAGATGCTTGTCTGCTTTATTTCCAGACTTTCTCAGGGATGCCTGTTCCGGCCGGCATAGAACGTCCGGTACACGAGTTGGAGGATATGAAACGCTTCCGGTTGGAAATCTCGAACTATGAATGTCCTGAGAGTGGGTTCAATAAATAAATTACGGTTTTTAACTTTATAAGAAAAATGAAATATAAGTTGGCTTTAGTAATGTCGGTTCTTTGTGCATTTTCCGCATGGACCGAAGCAAAGGTGAAATTGCCTGCCATCCTATCGGACGGTATGGTATTGCAACGTGAGCGGCCCGTTAAAATATGGGGAAATGCCGATAAAGGAGAGAATGTGACCGTTGTTTTTAAAAAGAAGAAATTCAGTACGGTAGCCGGGGAAGATGGTAAGTGGCTGGTGGAGCTGCCTCCCATGAAGGCAGGCGGCCCTTTTGAAATGACCGTGAATGATATCCGGTTGAAAGATATTCTAGTGGGTGATGTCTGGCTTTGCTCCGGACAGTCCAACATGGAATTGACCGCCGGACGGGTGACTGATAAATTTGCCGAGGAAATAGCAAGGGATGAGAATCCGATGATACGGTATGTGAAGATTCCTTTAGGCAATGATTTGCATGGACCTAAAGACGATCTGCCGGGGGCAGACTGGATGTCGCTGACTAAAGAAACTGCTCCTTCCTTCTCTGCTTTGGCTTATTTCTTTGCCAAGGAGATGTATAGGGAGACGCAAGTACCTGTGGGCATTGTTAACTCCAGTTGGGGGGGAAGTTCCGTCGAGGCTTGGATGAGTGAGGAGGCCTTGCAGAAGTTTCCGCGTCAGTTGCACGAGCGTGATTTGTTTAATTCGGATGAGTATCGTGAGTTGTGCAACCGTTCGGGACAGATGATGAACCGTTTTTGGGATACCGCTTTGTACAAAGGAGACCGGGGACTTCATGACGGGATATGCTGGAATCGTCCGGAACTGGATGATACGGACTGGCAGACAGTAGATATGTTTTCCAAGGAATGGGGAAGAAAGAATGGATATCCGGTGAGTGGCTCTCATTGGTTCCGTCAGAAAGTGAATGTATCAGCGGAACAAGCCGGAAAAGAGGCTGTTCTTCGTTTGGGGTGCATGGTGGATGCCGATTCGGTGTTTGTGAACGGGATTTCTGTAGGTAACACTTTCTATCAGTATCCGCCGCGTATTTATCGGGTGCCGGCTTCTATATTGAAACCCGGTGAGAATCTGGTGACTGTCCGGCTGATTAATTACGGAGGGGCCGCCAGTTTTGTGCCCGATAAACCTTATTGTCTAGCATGGGGGACAGATACAGTCCGTTTGTCCAGCCGCTGGAAATATCAATTAGGCTGTGAGATGCCTGCACGCACCAACAGTGTCTCTTTTCAGAATGTTCCTACCGGCATGTATAATTCCATGATTTCTCCTCTGCGTAATCTGGCCTTTACCGGTGCGTTGTGGTATCAGGGAGAAACGAATACGGGCCGTCCTAATGAATATGAGGAATTGCTGGCTGCCATGATTATTGACTGGCGTGAGAAACTGGCTGATAAAGAATTGCCTTTCTTTATTGTACAGCTGGCCAATTTCATGAAGACACATTCGGAGCCGGTAGAAAGTAATTGGGCGGCTTTGCGTGAAGCGCAACGGCAAGTAGCGTTGAAAGTCCCGAATGCAGCTTTGGCGGTAGCGATTGATTTAGGCGAGTGGAACGATATTCATCCATTGAATAAAAAAGAACTGGCAAGACGTATCTCCCTGTTGGTGAAAAGAAGGGTGTATGGTGATAAAAAGAGTGTGCACAGTGGGCCTATGTGTACGGGTATGACTGTCAATCATGAAGGAAAGGCTGTTCTTTCTTTCGAAGCCGGGACTGATAAATTATGGGCGGTAGATGAATTGAAGGGATTTGCGATAGCCGGTGCCGATGGGCATTTTCAGTGGGCGGAAGCAGTTGTTGTTAATGGGAATCAGGTGGCGGTATGGCATAAAGATATCCCTCATCCTGTAACGGTACGTTATGGTTGGGATGATAATCCGGTTCATGCGAATTTGAAAAATAGAACCGGACTACCGGCTTCTCCTTTTCAGATTTCATTGGAAGATAAATAATTTAACAGAGATCCGAAAGTGGCAAAGCTTTCTAATAATCTTCGATGGATTTTAAAGGAATGCTTGTTTCTGTCGGATTTTCTATGGCAAAAATACCTATTCCTCCTTTGATGTTATTGGGAAAGATGACAGGTGTTTCCAACAGGTTGCTACTGTCATGGTCGGCATATGCATTGGCGGCTCGTAAATATTGATATTCAGCCGGGGATATGGCATAATATTGTATGATAGCTTTTCCTGTTATCTTTTTAATTTTATATAGTTTATTGTCTAATAGGAAACTATACCAACTGTCTAAAGTCATGGTATATTGGTTGTTGGTAAAGTAAGCATCATTGAATACATTATAATAGTTGTTTATAGTGGGGATGAAATTAATGATAGGATCAGAGTTGTTGGGAGTGCCAGGTTTTCCGTCCATTAATGCAGTGTCATAATATCCGCTACATTCCCATTGGGTGGAGATAGCAGTGGAGTCTTGTAAAGTTTTGCGGTTAGTAAGGCGGTAAGTATATGTTTGTTTTATGTTGACCCGGTAATATTGGGAATGGTTTGTGGTGGGAGTTTGTAATTTTATTTTCCACTTTGTTGCTTGATATATCCAAAGGCTTTCCGAAGTCTCTGATAGAGAATGATTAGATTCAATGGTGTCCGCTTTGATAATTTCAATGGGCTCATATACTGTTGCTTCTGCATTCGCTTTATATTTTCCGTCTTTGGTTTCTACTTCGATACGTACTTGATCACCGGTTTTAAAACGGCTGCTTATCTGGTAAAAATAATTTTGATAGTCTAACGGTGAATCATTGTTAGGACGATAGGTACATTCCGAAATTGTTTCCGATAATACATTATTAATATAAAGGTGAATAATTCCATTTTTTACTACTTGGGGTTCGTGATAGCCGGATAAAGCTAAAAAGATAGCATTGTTCGTTTTGTTTGCGTTTATCAGAGCGTTGACGATGAGCTTTTGAGATTCATCATTAGGCAATATTTCTATATCATTGGTACAGGCGGCCAATAAATGAACAAATGAAAGGAGTAAAAGTGCTTTTTTCATTATTGCTTAAAATTTATAAGTATATGAGAATGAAGGTAAGAAGGGAAGGAGAGTGACTTTTTGTATCACAGGAATCTTTTTTCCTTCCGATTGCTCATCCGTGTAATAATCTATAAATACATGATTGGGATTCAAAGAGTTATAGGCATTCATAATACTGACGTTCCAAATCCGTTCTCCATGTTTTGTCTTTTTGTGAAAGTTGAATCCTAGATTCAACTGATGACTGGCGGGCAGACGGTAGTTATTTCGAGAAGAGCTATATTCAAAGGGAAAAACAACCCCGTTGCCTGTATTTCCCATATGTCCCCATCCATAGCTTCCTTCGGGGAGAATGATGGTTGCTTTCTCTTTGGGCAGGGTGGCAGTATTTCCTGAAGCGTAAATCCAAGAAGCGCTCATGTATACTTTTTTGTTGAGGCGCCTGTTTATCGTGATGTTCACGGAGTGGCGTCTGTCGTATTTATAGGGAAAACGTTTCCCTCCATTTACATTTCCTTTACTGAATATACGGTCGGCTTTAGCCAAAGTATAATTTATCCATCCGGTAGTACGTCCGGTTTTCTTTTCCAGCATGAATTCTATGCCGAAATTGCGTCCTTTGCCCATTTCTACTTTCTCTTCCCAATGAATGGAATTACCGACTAGAGTATTACCATCTTTGTATTCCAGTACGTTTTTCGTCATTTTGCTATAGCCTTCTACAGAAAACTCCCATCCTTGAATACCTGTATAGTAACCCCCGATAGAAAATTGGCATGCTTGCATCGGGAGGATCTTCTGTGTGACCGGTACCCATAGATCAGTGGGGAGAGAGAGATTGGATGAAGAAAGTAAATGTACATATTGTGTCATGTGGGTATAGGCCGCCTTGAAAGTAAGGTTGGGACTGGTTTTGAAACTAACGGTAATGCGAGGTTCCAAGGAGGCATAAGTGTGCTTTTGTACTTGGAAGAGTGAGAAATGTGCGCCTATATTTGTTTTCCATTGTTCGTTCCATTTGAAATCATCTTCTACATAAAGGGAAATTTCGTGTGAGTGTGTCGCTTCATTTCCTCCGATGGTGTATGTTTTATCAGGTTGTTCTTGTTCATTCGGAGAGTGCACAAATGTATGTTGGGTTTCGGGGCGGAACGTATGGTAGAGATAGTTTCCTCCGAATTTGATGAAATGGGAGGGGGATGGATGAAAGTCGAAGTCAGATGTTAATCCCCAATCTTCTATACCGGAATAATATTGGCTGTCAAGGTGTTTGTTGGCGGACGTGAAATTGTTTTTTATATTGAATCGGAAACGGTTATAGGATAGGGTGATGTTATGGAACAGACGATTACTGACTATGTGGTTCCAACGTAATGCCCCTAATGTACTTCCCCAAGCCATGACTTGTCTCTCTCTTGTGTCTGTCTCCTTTTCTTCTTCAAAGTAATAAGAAGAAGTATTTGTAAAACTGGCATGATCTTTGCCATGATAAAAGGAGAAAAACAGGCGGTCACGGTCACTGAATCGATGATTTAGTTTTGTGTTGATATCATATAAGTAGTAACCTCCTTTCGTATCTTTATCCATGAAAGGCTTGATAATTAAATCGGCATAACTGCGTCTGGCAGAAATAATAAATGATGTCCGGTCTTTCCATAGAGGACCCTCAAAGTGCATTCGAGAAGTCAGCAGCCCGATGGTCAGACTGCCGTGATAATTCCTCATATCTCCATCGTTAGTGCGTACATCAATGACGGAGGACAGTCTTCCTCCGTAACGGGCAGGAAAACTGCTTTTATACAAATCGACTTTCTTGACCGATTCTGGGGTAAAGATGGAGAGAATACCTAGTGTATGGTCCACATTATATAAGGGTACACCGTCTAGCAGATAAAGATTCTGATCGGGACTTCCTCCACGTACATACAGGCCACTGGTACCGGTTATACCTCCTTGTATACCGGGCAGAAGCTGGATTGATTTTAATACATCTGCCTCACTCAGTAAAGCAGGGGTATTTTTAATATGTGTCAAAGGTATATTGCCAAATGGTGTGGAAATTCCTGGTACCTTTGGCTCTGGTCTTCTTTCAGCTGTAAAAGCATTCCAGAAAGCACAGGGCTTAACAGTTTCCGGAACTTGTGACAGAAACACTTTCCTGAAACTGATCA
>ENA-OQDT01000896-OQDT01000896.1-human-gut-metagenome-genome-assembly--contig:-NODE-896-length-18754-cov-4.557417_pt1 | contig 18754 bp, 15 predicted proteins | sample MGYA00242786_ERZ504617 | MGnify/ENA primary metagenome ERZ504617 (study PRJEB26092, sample SAMD00036337) | human gut metagenome | host: Homo sapiens | study: EMG produced TPA metagenomics assembly of...
GGCATTTTCGGCCACGGCTGCGTGGTCGGCATCGGGCAGGCGCTCGAGCAGGGCGGCCACAGCCTCACCTATTACCAGGGCCACAACGAGCAGGGCATGGCGCACGCCGCCATGGCCTATGCAAAGCAGAACCGCAGGCGCAAAATTATTGCCTGCACCTCCTCCATCGGCCCCGGCGCGCTGAATATGGTCACCGCCGCCGGCACGGCCACGGCCAACCGTATCCCGCTGCTGCTCCTGCCGGGCGATACCTTTGCCTGCCGCCAGCCGGACCCTGTGCTCCAGCAGATTGAGCAGACGGGCTGCTATGAGACCACTGCCAACGACGCGTTCCGCGCCGTGTGCAAATATTGGGACCGCATCGCCCGCCCCGAGCAGCTCATGACGGCGGCGATCAACGCAATGCGTGTGCTCACGGACCCGGCCGAGACGGGCGCAGTCTGCCTTGCCATGCCGCAGGATGTGGAGGGCGAAGCGTTCGACTACCCCGATTACTTCCTGCAAAAGCGCGTGTGGTATCTGGACCGCCGCCTCCCCGTTGCCCGGGAAATCGAAGCGGCGGCAAAGCTGATCGCAAACGCAAAGCGTCCCCTGCTCATCGCGGGCGGCGGCGTGACCTACAGCGAGGCGGAGGATGCGCTGCTCGCGTTCGCCGAGCGCTTCTCCATCCCCATCGGGGAGACGCAGGCGGGCAAGGGCCAGCTCCCGTGGGACCACCCGCTCAACCTAGGCGGCATCGGCGTGACGGGCGGCGCGGCGGCAAACGCGCTCGCCAAGGAGGCCGATCTCGTCATCGCAGTGGGCAGCAGGTTGACGGATTTCACCACCGCCTCCAAATGGGGCTTTCAGCACCCGGATGTGAAGCTGCTCGGCGTCAACGTCTGCGCTTTCGACGCATTGAAGATGGATGCGCAAACGGTCATCGCGGACGCGAAGGAAACGCTCTCCGCCCTCCTCCCCGCCCTGGCGGAAACGGGCTATCAGGCACAGTGGGGCGGGCGAATCCGGGAAGTGAAGGATGCATTCACTGCGGAGGTCGACCGCCAGTATGCCGTTGATCTGCCGGAGGGCCTTTCCCAGACGCGCGCGCTTGGGGAAATCAACCGGGCGATCGCGCAGGATTCCATCATCGTCGGCTCTTCGGGCAGCCTGCCGGGCTGTTTGCAGCGGCTGTGGCGACCGGGCGCAAAGCACACCTACCATCTGGAATACGGCTTCTCCTGCATGGGCTACGAGATCTGCGGCGCGCTGGGCGTGAAGCTCGCGGAACCGGAAAAAGAGGTTTACGCCATGGTGGGCGACGGCAGCTTTCTGATGCTGCACAGCGAGCTTTACACCGCCGTGCAGGAGGGCGCGAAGATCAACGTTCTGCTCTTTGACAACACGGGCTGGGGCTGCATCGAAAACCTGCAAAACGAGCAGGGCACCGAAACCTTTGGCACGCGCTTTACGCGCCGCAACCCGGAAACAGGCCTGCTCGACGGGGCTGTTGTGCCCATTGACTTTGCCAAGTGCGCGGCGGGCTACGGCTGCAAAACCTACACGGCCACAAATGTGGAGGAGCTGCGCGCGGCGCTGGCGGACGCAAAACGGCAGACCGTGCCGACGCTCATCGACATCAAGGTTGTCCACGGCAGCATGAGCCATGGGTACGACGCATGGTGGCGCGTGGGCGTGGCGGAGGTTTCCGCAAGCGAAACCGTGCAAAAGGCCTACGGCGCGATGCAGGAAAACATCAAAAAAGCGCGGTTATATTAAACATACAATAAAGAGGGGTTGTATACCAATGCTGGACGCAAACAAAGTCCGCCTGGCCATCGCGCCGATCGCGTGGACGAACGACGACCTGCCCGACCTCGGCGCGGAGAATACCTTTGAGCAGTGCATCAGCGAGATGGCGCTCAGCGGTTTTACCGGCAGCGAGATCGGCAACAAATATCCAAAAGATGTCGAAACGCTCAAGCAGAAGCTTGCAATCCGCGGGCTGCAAATCTGCAACGCCTGGTTCTCCTCCACCCTGCTCTCCGAGGGATATGACGCGACGATCAAAGCTTTCATCGAGCACCGCGATTTTCTCCACGCGCTGGGCGCAAAGGTGATCGGAGCCTCTGAGCAGGGCAACAGCATCCAGGGCAAGCCCGTGAGCATCTTTGGCGACAAGCCGGTTTATTCCGAGGAGGAATGGGCGCTCGTCGCGCGCGGCTTCAACGAGATGGGCCGGCTCGCGCGGGAAAAGGATATGATATTCACTGTGCACCACCACATGGGCACGGGCGTGCAGACCGAAGAAGAGATCGACCGGCTGATGGAGCTGACCGATCCGAATTTGGTCTACCTGCTCTATGACACGGGCCACCTCGCCTTCTCCGGCGAGGATGCGCTGCGGGTGCTCCGGAAATATGCGAGCGCTCAAGCACGTGCACCTCAAGAGCGTGCGCAACGACGTGGTGGCAAAGGCAAAAGCCGGGGGGCTACTCCTTCCTCGACGCGGTGCGCGCAGGCGCGTTCACGGTGCCGGGCGACGGCGATTTCGACTTCCAGCCGGTGTTCGACATCCTCGCGGAGAATGGATACGAGGGCTGGGTGGTCGTGGAGGCCGAGCAGGACCCGGCAAAGGCGAACCCGTTTGAATACGCCGTGATGGCGAGGGAGTATATCCGCAGGACGGCGGGGTTGTAAGCCACAGAAGAAAATACCATCAAACGATGCCCGGCGCGGTTCATGGTGAACCGCGCCGGGCATTTGCCTTTGTTGAACTTTATGCTTTAAAAACGATTTCCGGTCTCATCTTCGATATACACAACATAAGTCCATTCCTTGTAATAACGGCTCCACATATAATTAATCGAATAGCTTTTTCCACTTTCCATTCTTTGAAAACGGTCTTCACTTAACCGAATCCTCTGCTCTCCGACCATGACATAATATTTCCCATCCTCTGCAATTTTTCGTGATCCGTCCGGAATCTCTTTCGTAGAATGGAACCCCTGTGAAAACGCAAAAACAGAGAAGCAGGTGAACGAAACGGCCAGCACAGTTCCGATAGAAAGCACCTTCTTCAATGCACCTTTTGGTTTGATATCGTTTATGCCGCATAAATAGAGCAGCCGTATCCAGAGCAACACCTCGATCGGGATTACGATAAGACCAAGATTGGCTATCACCGCAATGATTTCCGTTAGGTAAAAAGCGGTTTCCTCAAACACGCCGAAAGCGACGCCGAGCAGGGCGAGTACTTCCACGGCGCAGGAAGCGATCAGTGCGATCGACATCTTTTGTTTTTCCTTGAGATAATTCATTTCCTCGTTCACTAAACCATTCCTCCATCCCCAACAAGCCTATCAAATAGCCGCTCATTTAGCCTGCCGCAGAACACTTAAAACTGATTGCCCTCTTTATCTTCAATAAATTGAACATCCGACCAGCCAGTGAAGAAACGATTCCAATTGTAGTCAATCACATATAACTCGCCTTCCTTGATCCGGTTATACTGTTCTTCCGTCACCTTAAGCTTTTGTTTTTGACTACCTGCAATAATATAATATTTTCCATTCGTCTCAAGCTTTTTTACACCATTCACAAATTCCATATTAGAATGTACGCTCTGTGAAAACACAAAACCAGAAAAAATCGTAAACAGGAGCGAAAATACGACAAATACTGATAACGCTTTGGAGAATTTCGACTTCGCTTGCAAGCCTTCTTTTTTGCACAGGCGGATCAGCCGCAGCCAGATAAACAACTCAAGGGGAATGATCAGCATGCCAATCCACACGATAACTGCCAAACACTCATGCAGATAAAACGCCGTCTCCTGAAACAATCCGCCCGCGACCCCCAGCAGGGACAGCACTACTGCGGCACAGGAAACGATCAGCGCGATCGACATCTTTTGTTTTTCTTTGAGATAATTCATTTCCATCTAGAAATCTCCTCCCAACGCTCGGCTTTTTTAACGCATTCATACGCGTCGATAATTCCTCCCGACATCACTTGATTTTGTAGTGCATTCAGCTTTTTCGTACCCGCTTTCAGCACGGTTGCGATCTCCGCCGCATTCAATGCGGGGTTGGCGCTTTTCACCAAGGCCGCAATCCCGGTGACACAGGCGGCGGCAGCGGAGGAGCCGCCGCTGTAGATAACGCTGCCGTCCGGCGTTAAGCCCAAGATATCCTTGCCTGGCGCGGCGACGTCGGCCTCCCGCCCGTAACCTGAGAGTTCACAGATATTTCCCCGGTTGTCTGCCGCCGCAACGCACAGCACATTCTCCAGAGGGAAACAGGCCGGGTAGACGGGCGTTCGCGCCAAATCAGCGTCATATTTTCCGGCGGAACAGACAAACAGGATATCGCCGTATCGTTTCATAACCGCTTCCAATTTTGCATTGTAGTTCGTTGAATCCCAACTGCAATTGATGATCCGAACGCCGAGCGCATGCGCGTATTCGATTGCCGCGATCGCATCGTTGAGGTCGCCCGAAGAGCCGCTCATGAATTTCAGCGGCACGATGGTCACGCCGGGCGCAATGCCGGCCATAGGGGAACCCTCCGCGTGGGAGGCCGCAATGATGCTCGCAAGATAGGTGCCGTGATGGTCGTGGAGATAGCTGTCAAAAACAGATGCGCTGCCGCCGAAGAAATCCCAGCCATGGAGGTCGTCGATATAACCGTTCTGGTCGTCGTCGCGCCCATTTTGCTTTTCAACGGGGTTTTTATAAATGCTGGCTGAAAGCGCCGGGCTTTCAATCTGGAGCCCGGTATCCAGAATGCCTACGAGCACTTCCGGCGAGCCTTTGGTTATTTCCCACGCTTTCAGAATATTGAGATCCACTTCGCTGCGGCCCTTGATCCCTTCGATTGCCTGCCCGTGATTCCGAAGCGCCCATTGCTGCTCAAAGGAAGCGGGTAAATTGGATAGGGCATTTTTCTGATGCTGCATTATCAAAACCAATATGGCAATGATGCCTAACATGCACAACACGGCAATGGCCGATGATATGATGTATTTTCTACGTTTTGTCATGGAAAACCAGCCGCCTATCTCCCCTCAATCACTTTATAATCTACACATTTAAAGCATCTTGAAGCTGGATTGACTCACGAAATCCGAAACCAAAATCTATACCTACCCCGCCTTCCCCTACTCCGATTGATACGCCTCCGCCTGTTACCGTAAACACGCCATGCCCATATTTTGATTCTATGCGGGCCGAGAGATCTCTTCTGGAATTTTGAAAAACCGTACAGGCGGCGTAGCCGGATGAAATCAGATCAAAAAACAAGCCGTGGGACGCCCTTTGCCAAAAGGTGAAGACCAGCCCTTTGTTTGGAACAACCTCCATCTGCGCGGTCCGGACGGAGCTTTGATTTGGCCCTCTCAATTCCACTTCACACATTTCATTCATAGAATCCATATCGCAGCCCCAGGAGATCGCAATTTTATCTTTCAATACGGACACAATGGGATCTGACATCCATTGAAAACCAATATGCACAAAATAAGAAACCGGTTTTTTGGTTTCCGCCCGGTTATCGTAGATTACCCAGGCATATTTTAATGTGGAAGTGCTGATGAGGGAGGCTGAAGTTGTGACTTGGTCCTCCTGCTTCACCTGTTCCGGGCTTTGATAATCTGATTGCTGCTCCATCGCCATTCTCAACAGCTTGATTTCTTCATCATTTTTTCCATAATATTCTGCCAGTTCCTCATTTGTCATAGCCCGCATGCTTGTAATCATCTGCCGGTTCATCATTATATCCTCTTCACGGAAGCCGACGCATCGCAACTGCTCATCCGTAGCATTTACCAGCAATTCCATCATGCTCAATTCATCAATTGGGCTGACAACTGTTTGGAGCGATACCGATTCGGGGCAAGTTTTGATTTTAGAGGCTAACTCCAATTTCTGCGCATCCTTCATCGTATGCAATAAATTTTGGGGATATCCGAAATCAACCATTATCCGCTCCGCGTCCTTCACCGCTAAAACCGCATAGCATCGTTCTGCATCGAAGCCATAAGCCGCCAGCAGAGATGATGCGAGCACAAGGAGCGAACATCCGACACATGCAATTGCTTTCCACCATTTTTATGCCTTCCCAACCCAATCTCTCTATTTTTAAATATTTATTTACCTAGAAATCCATCTCTTTCCCCAAATCCATATGATTTTTACCCTGTATTTGATGATAATGTATGATTATAGTATATGAAACTGGATTGTTTTGTCAATGCTATTTTCCTTCCATCCTCCCTTTTTCCATTTGAGCCTAGGCGGCGAACGCTTGCATTCCCAACACAATTGCGATAAACTAAACAAGCAACCAGAGCGGTTCCAAAAGAGAAACTGAAAACGAAAAACAATGAGGTGACGATTTGAACCCCGGAGACTGTAAAAACAAAACCTGCAACCACTATGAAACCTATCTGCAAATTTTGCGCGCGGAGCTCGTGCCAGCATTGGGCTGCACGGAGCCAATTGCAATCGCCTATGCCGCTGCCGTGGCGCGCAGGGTGCTGGGCGAAATGCCCAAGCGCATCATCGCCGCTTGCAGCAGCAACATCATCAAAAACGTGAAGAGCGTGATCGTGCCCACCACCGGCGACCTGCGCGGCATTGAGGCAAGCGCGATCCTGGGCGCGGTTGCGGGCCGCGCGGACCGTGAACTGGAGGTGCTCTCCTGCGTGCAGCCGGAGGATGTGGAGCAGACGCGCCGCCTGCTGGAAAGCGGTATGTGCAAAACAGAATTGCTGCGCAGCGATTCCTGCCTGCATATCCGTATCACAGCGGAGAGTGAAGCGCACACGGCGATGGTTGAAATCCGGGATGAGCACACCCGCATCATCCGCGTAGAGCGCGACAGCGAGCCGCTCTATACGGCACAGCCCGATGAGCAGAAAGACGAGCCCTGTGCGGACTATCAATCGCTCAACGTGGCGGATATTTATGCGTTTGCATGCACGGTGCAAATCGAAGAAGTCCAGGAAATCCTGGATCGCCAGATCACTTACAATCTCAAAATCGCTGAGGAGGGGCTTGCGCATTGTTACGGTGCGAGCGTGGGTGTGACACTGCTGAAAAGCTACGGCGATGATATTAAAAATGTGGCGCGCGCCTTCCCCGCCGCCGGGAGCGACGCGCGCATGAGCGGCTGCGTGCTGCCGGTGGTGATCAATTCCGGCAGCGGCAATCAGGGCATGACGGCCTCGCTGCCCGTGATTAAATATGCCCAGCACATCGGCGCAACGCGGGAGCAGCTTTACCGCGCGCTTGTGCTAAGCAACTTGATTGCCATTCACCAAAAAACGGGCCTCGGCCGCCTCTCCGCCTACTGCGGGGCGGTCAGCGCGGCAGTGGGCAGCGGGGCAGCAATCACCTACCTCTACGGCGGCTCCTACGAGGCCGTTTGCGATACGATCACCAACACGATCGCCAATGTTTCCGGCATTGTGTGCGACGGCGCGAAACCCTCCTGCGCGGCCAAAATTGCCTCCGCAGTGGATGCGGCGATCCTAGGCCACTGCATGGCGCTGCAAAACCGCAGCTTCCGGCCCGGAGACGGAATTGTCCGCGGAGATGTGGAGGATACCATCCGGGGCGTTGGCCGGATTGGGCGCGATGGAATGCGCGAAACGGACGAGGAAATTTTGAATATTATGCTGGAGAAGATTAGCTGACTGCAACCTTCTCTTCTCTAACAAAATCATACGATTGCAACAAGGAGGCTGCTTCTATGCTCTTTCTCTGGTACCCTAAATGCACCACCTGCCAAAAAGCAAAACAGTGGCTAGACGAACACGAAATCCCCTATGAAACGCGGGATATTAAGCTACAAAATCCCACGGAAGCCGAGCTACGGGAATGGTTGCAAACAAGCAATCTTCCCCTCAAGCGCTTTTTCAACACGAGCGGACTTGCCTACAGGGCGCTCGCCTTGAAAGATAAGCTGCCGGACATGGCGCAGGATGAGCAGCTGGAGTTGCTTGCAGCGGATGGCATGCTCGTCAAGCGCCCCATTCTAATAGGAAAAGATTTTGTGCTCGCCGGCTTCCGGCCGGCCGAGTGGGAAACGGCGTTCCAACACAGCAAGGAATAGATGCGGCTTAGGGCTTGCTGAACTATCCCAAAACATAGAAAAACGCACCTGCGAATGGAGCCTTAAAGGCCCCTTCAAGGTGCGTTTTTTGGTATGACTATGTGGCGCAGCCCCTATAAAGCGCTCTGCCAAACCTTTCTATTCTCCCAGCTTCATCGCGCTTTCCTGCACACGCATTTCCCGCAGGACGCTCAGGCCCATCGGTATGGCCAGCAGAAAAGTGGCAATATCGGCGACCGGCTGGCTGCACTCAATTCCTCGCAGGCCGAAAACCGGCGTGAGAATCAGCAGAGCAGGCAGCATGAAAAGGCCTTGACGCGCCATTGCGAGCACTGTAGCCTTCGCGGCCTTGCCAATCGTTTGCAGCATCATATTATTAAGGATGATCCAACCGTTAAGCGGGAAGGTCAAGCATTGAAAGCGAAGCGCCGCAGCGCCAATTTCGATCACCGCAGGATCATCGCGAAAAAGCGCAATAATCTGCGGCGCATAAACAAGGCCTATTCCGGCGATCAAAAGGGAGCACAGCAGTCGCCACACGGATGCAAAACCAAAAGGCTCTGCGAACGCGCCCATAAAGCTGCGCGCCATAGTTAAAGCCGCACACCGGCTGGAAGCCCTGCCCGAATCCAATCAACGCGGAGCCTGCGAACATCCCGACGCGCGACACAATCGACATCGCTGCAATCGCCGCATCGCCAACGGGGCCCGCCGCCAAATTCAGGCACATCGTTGCCACGCTCGCCAATCCCTGCCGCCAGAAAGAAGGCAGCCGCCGCGCAGGATCTCCCGGTTAAAAAGGAAGGCCCATTTCGGTGTAAAATCCCTCCAGCGGATGCGGATATTCCCGCGCCTTGAGGAAGCATAAAGCAGAATGCAAAAGCTGATAAACTGGCTGATGATTGTAGCAATTGCAGCGCCGCTCACACCGAGGCGGAAGGTGAAGATGAATAACGGATCCAGCGCAATATTAAGCACCGCTCCGCTGATGACCCCTACCATCGCATACATGGCACTGCCTTGGAAACGCAGTTGGTTATTGAGCACAAAGGTGGCTGTCATATAAGGCGCGCCAAGAAGGATATAAGCCGCGTAACCACGTGCATAGGGCAAGATCGTCGGAGTGGCGCCCAAGATCCGCACCAGCGGGTCAAGGAAGATCAGCCCCAGCACGCTCACGCCCGCACCAAAAAACAGCGCTGAGAAAAAGCCGGTGGATACCATGCGCGAGGCGTTTTCCATATCCTGCCGCCCCAACGCGCGTGAAACATAGTTGCCCGACCCATGGCCGAAGGTAAAGCCAATCGCCTGAATCACCGCCATTAGGGAAAACACCACGCCCACCGCACCCGTGGCGCTCGTGCCGATGCGGCCGACGAAAAAGGTATCCGCCATATTATAAAAAGAGGTCACCAACATGCTGATGATCGTAGGCACCGCAAGCGTGCAGACGAGCTTTTTCACCGGTGTCTGCGTCATACGGTTAAATCTTTCCTGTGTGGTTTCTTCTCGTTTCACGCGTTTACACATCCCCATCATTTCTGAAGAATATAGTATAATGCAGGTTAAAGAGGATGTCAAACCATGCAGCGCTACTGGCTGCCGGCTATTTTTTGTGCCCCTATCGCAGATTAACCGCCAGATAAATAGATTCCCTATTTCATCGGCAGCGTTTTTATGATAGGAATCTCCCCCTCCCCATTGAGCTCCGTCATATGCTTCCAGAACCGCTTCTGCATATGGGTCATCCGGCATTTCGGGTTATATCGCCCTTCGATGGCAATCGTATCGTAAAATAGCTTCCACAGCGCACGGAACCTGCGTTCCTCCTCTCCCGCTTTCGGCTGTTCATAACCGTCTACCGGAACAATTGCGTACCGCCCCTGCGTAGAAACCAACGCAGCACCGTGCGTTTCGTCAAAAATCAAAAAGGATTCACATGGATACCGGTCGCAAAAATGCGGCGCGATCAGCGGCAAGATGAAATTCTTCGGCTCAATCACAGCGGACATCGCGCCATTGTCCCCAATCGAGAAGCGCACAAACTGTTTGAACTGGTGCGCCTCGTTCGTCAGCTTCTGCACAGCGCGGGTCAGCTCGTTTACCGTATCATCCGCGAGCATGGAGAGCGCTCTTCTTCCATAGCGCATCGCAAGGCGCGTAAAATCAAGCAGTAAAAGCTCCTTTTGCTCGTGGCAGGAGTAATAACCGAGCTCCACCAATCGGTAGGATTCATCGGAGGCTTTCCGGCGAAGCCCCGCTTCCACGCGACGCGCCTTCGAAAGCTCTGTCTGCACCGCGCGCGGCGGGTAGAGTGTTAATTGCCCCATACCTTCCGGTTGAATGGAAACAGGGCGTTCCTTTTTCTCGAAACTCTCAAAAATGCAGCACAGCAGTCCTTCAAAGGAACCATCATAGCAGTAGGCTACATTTGCCCGGTCAGGCATTTCATCACATCCTCCCTTGTGACCTCGTGTTGAAACAGGCTCAACTGCTCCGGCTCATCCGAAAGCGTCGGTAGCATTTGCCGGGAGCGCTCCGACAGCATCGATTGCAGCACCCGATCGGGTGTTACTTTGAGTCCCTCCGCCATGCGCCCATTGCAGGTCACAAAAAACTGCGCGCGCTTTAACACAACGCCGATCTTTTTCAGCCCCGCAAAATCGAGCCTGCCAACGCGGCGGGCGGCAACAATCCGCTTGGCGCTTTTGACGCCGATGCCGGGCACGCGCAGCAGCATTTCCTGCGGCGCGGTGTTAATCTCTACCGGGAAAAGCGCCATGTGGTTGAGCGCCCAATTGCATTTGGGATCAATATAAGGGTTAAAATTTGGATGTGCTTCGTCGAGCAGCTCCCCGGCCGAAAAGCCATAAAACCGCAGCAACCAATCTGCCTGATAAAGCCGGTGCTCACGCAGAAGCGGCGGCTTGGTATCCACCGCGGGCAAAAGCGGGTTGCTGGAAACCGGCATATAAGCGGAATAGAACACACGCTTGAGGCCATATTTTTTGTAGAGCGCGGCGGAAAGGTTCAGGATTGTATAATCCGTTTCCGGCGTCGCGCCCACGATCATCTGCGTGCTCTGCCCTGCGGGCGCAAATTTTGGCGCGTGACGGTAGCGCACGAGGTCCGTCGTGTTTTCCGCAATGCGCGTGCTGATGAGGCCCATCGGGCGGAGAATATCTGTTTTTGATTTGTTGGGTGCGAGCAGCTTTAAACTTTTTTGTGAGGGCAGCTCGATGTTGACGCTCATGCGGTCCGCCAATTGGCCAAGGCGGGAGAGCAGCGCGTCATCCGCACCGGGGATCGCCTTGGCGTGGATATAGCCGCCAAAGCCATATTCCTCCCGCAGGATGCGCAGCGTTTCGATCATGCGCTCACAGGTGTAATCCGGATTTTTGATCACACCGGAGCTCAAAAACAGCCCCTCAATATAGTTGCGTTTATAAAAATGGATCGTCAGCTCCGCAAGTTCTTTGGGCGTGAAGGTTGCACGAGGCACATCATTGGAGCAACGGTTAACGCAATACTGGCAGTCATAAACGCAGGCATTGCTCATAAGCACTTTCAAAAGAGAGATGCACCGACCATCCGCCGCGAAACTGTGGCAAAGCCCGCAGGAGGCCGCGTTGCCGATACGGAAGCCGCCCCCCTCGGAGGAGGAGCGATCTACCCCGCTGCTCGTGCAGGCGACGTCATATTTCGCGGAGTCGGCAAGGATACGCAGTTTATCAAAAAGATCCATCGTCATTACATCCCTGAAAGCGTATTAGAACATTTGTTCACAGCTAGTATACGCGCAAATGTTCTGGATGTCAACAGAAAATGATTGGCAAAACAAACGCCGCCTTCGTGGATAAAGAAATGGAATATCCGCTATTGATAGATAGTATAAAAGCGCCCCGCGCAGGCGGGGCGCTTTCCAATGAATATGGGCTAATACCGGAAGTTTGTTATCTTCAGGGTATTGCGCAGCGTTGCTCCTCCGTCAATATCCATAAACAAAACCTTGATACGCCCTTTTGCCGTAATGTCACAATACATGATCTGCTCCAGCGATACGATTTGATTTGTCTTGGGGTTGCAAATCAGGGTTGCCGTACAATCGCGGTACTTCACGGCGTAATGATCCACCCGGATTAAAATTGATAATTTATCCAATTCATTATCAATATCTTTTTTCGACAGCGGCGAGAACATCTTCCCATGGTAACTTGCCAAAGGCTCAGGGTTTGTTTCCGGCCTCAGCTTAATAACGAGTTTATAGTTGCCGTTATCAAGCTTTGTGCAACTCGCGCTTTGAATCGCTTTATCTGCATCACCCTGCGCGATCAAACAACCAGCACTTCCATTATATACCGGGAACCATGTCATATCCCCGCCCTTTTGATTGATTGCCGGATTGGCATTGGCCTTTTCGGGGCTTGTCATATAATTCCCCGCTTGATCTAAAACCCAGTTAACAGCATTACTGTCAAATTCTTTTTTGGTGATTTCCTGATACTCCACCTTTTTAAAGCCGGGTTTTCCCGCCTTAGCCTTGTTCATCACAGTCGTATACAGCGCAAGAATTTCCGCTTTTGTGGACGGCAGCCTTTCAGCCTGCGGCGCCCCGGTCGGTTCCGCCTGAGAGGCGCCGGGTCGCTCTTCCTGCTTTGCGGAGCCCTCCTCCGAAGGCACAGTAGCTGTGGATGGATCGGACACAGAGGCGCTCTCCTCTGCCGACCCGCTTTCCACCTCGCCCAGTGTTTCGCCTTGGCCCGCCGCTGAGGCCACAGGCTGACCGCTCTCCCCGGATGACGTGTCTGTTTCCCCGCCGCCACCACAGGCTGCCATTGAGAGCACCATGAAAATAGCCATGCAGAAGGAAAGCCATCGAAACCCATGTTTTTTCATTTTCTCAACCCCATTTCTATTATTTGATAACGCCAAATTTAAGCACAATAAAATATATTATTCTTAATAATTCATATGCAATATGCTGTATTTTTATAATACCAAACAAATTTGAAAGAAGTCAATGTTCTAATATGCAGATTTTAACGTTGCAATAAAAAACAGGATAAAAATTGGAAGAACCCGCCGCTAGCATGTGCACCGGCCGGTTCTTCCCGGATTAGCGTATGGTTGCGTTTGAAACAGAGGCTGTTAAAATCAATGGTTAAAACTGATTTTCATTTTCCTGCCGCTGGTTCTGGAAGTTCTGATTCTGGCGATTCTGCTGGTTCTGTTGGTTGCGGCTGTTGCTCGCCTGCTGCTTCGCCTTGTTGTTCTTCAGATTTTGCTGGTTATTCTGGTTGTTAAACTGATTGTTCTGGTTCTGCTGGTTGTTGAACTGATTGTTCTGGTTGTTCTGGTTCTGCTGGGACATTCCGTTCACCTCCCTTCATGGACAACGGGCAGGCTGGCAATTGCGGCCTATGCACCGATTGATGTCCACTCCTAGTTTGAGCAAAACAGAGGAATTTATGAATGGAAGCAATTGAAAAATCTCTTCTGGCGAATGCTTTCCGCGCTCCGCCGCTTGCACCTGCCACAAATCATTGCTATAATGGTATAAAATAAAGTTTTTGAGGGTGGCTTAACGAATGATGCATATCATCCCTGAACCAAAGGATATAACGATCCACCAAGGCGCAGGCTGCTTTCCATTTTCCGCCGAAACCGCACTGGTCAATTCTGTGCTTGCGCAAGCTGCGCTGGAAGACTTCCAATCTTTTTTAAAGAAAAATTTTCATTTCGGATTGACTCAGTCCGAGGGAGCAACACGGCTTGTGCTCGCCCGAATGGAAGAAGGGGATCCTGAGGCATACCGGATAGAGGTTTCCGAGCAGGAGATCTGCATCTCTTCCGCCGGGGAGGCCGGTCTCTTTTACGCGCTGCAAACGTTGAAGCAAATCTTGCTGACCAATGGCTGCAAAATTCCAAGCCTCAGCATCAATGACGCTCCCCTCTATCATTACCGCGGCTTTATGCTCGACGTCGGCCGGTATTTCTATCCGGTTGAGGAGGTAAAGCACTTCCTAGATCTCATGGCGGTACATAAGCTCAACATTTTTCACTGGCATCTAACAGAGGATCAAGGATGGCGCGTGGAAATTAAAAAATATCCGCGCCTGACGGAGTTTGGCTCCAAACGCTCCCACACGAATTTTGGCTTTCGCCCCCATTCCGGTTTTTATACACAGGAGGACATCCGCGAAGTAGTCGCCTACGCGCACTCCAAATACATCAAGGTGATCCCGGAGATTGACATGCCCGGCCACATGCAGTCCGCCATCGCCTGTTATCCGGAGCTGAGTTGCTTTAACCGCTCACTGCCCGTGGCAACACATTGGGGCGTGAAGCATGATATTCTATGCGCTGGAAAGGAAAGCACCTATCAATTTATTTTTGACGTGCTTGATGAGTTAATTCCGCTGTTCCCGGATGGGTATTTCCATCTCGGAGGCGACGAAGTTGTCAAAATGCGATGGCAGCTCTGCCCCCACTGCCAAGCCTTCATGAAAAAGACCGGATTGAAGGATGAGGAGGAGCTTCAGCAATTCTTCATGAGCCGCGTCAGCCGGTATTTAAAAGAAAAAGGCGTTGCTTCCATGATGTGGAACTGGGATTCTGTGGAGGCCACGCAGTGGCTCGACCGCGATATCATATGGCAGATGTGTGGCATGCCGAAAAACACCCAGGCAGAAATCACAGCGGGCCGCCGCATGGTAAACTCCGTATCTTTCCCCTACTATCTTGATTTGCCTTACGGCTGGTTCAACCTGCGAGCAACCTATGAAAACACGCCGGAAATTCCCCACATCGATGCAGCATCGGCCAAAAATTTGCTTGGCTTGGAAGCGCCGCTCTGGACGGAATATGTGCCTAATATGAAAAAGGCTGATTACTGCACATATCCACGTTTAGGCGCCATTGCAGAAATTGCCTGGACAGCGCCGGAGAACAGAAGCTGGGCGCACTTTCAGCAAAAGCTTGAGGATTATTACCGCCTGCTGTCCGTATACGGCGTGGAACACCCCGCAACGCTCAAGCAGGCAATGCCGGGCGCCCTGCGCGCAAAGGGCTATTCCCTCTGGTTTAACCGCCGGCACCTACACTGGGCAGGCCTGCATAATTTGATTGACGACGCTAAGGTTAAAAAATCAGTGGCAAAGCAACAACGCTAATTTTGAGTATAAAATTCAATCCAGTAGTTTTGAGGAGGACTTATGATCCAGTTGATTCCCCTGCCCAAAAAAGTATCCCAGTTGACCGGCACATTCAGGCTCACACAGGATACCTCCTGCTATTTTGCGCCGGAGTTACAAGAAACATTCCATTTTTTTAAGGATCTCGTTGAAAAAGCCGCCCGCTTTCCCCTCCAAAAGGGCAATGAAATGGCCGACATCCGCTTCTTATATGACACTCGTATCCCGGAAGAAGGCTATCAGCTCGACTGCACGCAAAGCGGCATCGCGGTTTTCTCCTCCACACCCGCCGGCGCATTTTACGCCGTCCAAACCCTACGCCAACTTTTGAAGCTAGACGTCTCCAAAAACGCGGAAACACTCTCCATGGCCTGTGTCAAAATCGAAGATGCGCCTCGCTTCCGTTGGCGCGGCATGATGCTGGATTCCAGCCGCTACTTTTGGAGCGTGGACTATGTGAAGCGCTATCTCGATTTTATGGCTATGCACAAGCTCAACGTTTTTCACTGGCATTTGACGGACGATGCGGGTTGGCGCATTGAAATCAAAAAATATCCGCTGCTCACGGAGATCGGCTCTAAACGCAAGGATACACAGCTGTACGGCTGGAAAAGCAAACGGCTGGAGGGAAAGCCCTACGCACCCGGCTTTTACACGCAGGAGCAGATCCGTGAAATCGTGGCCTATGCTGCCGAGCGATTTATCATGGTTGTGCCGGAAGTCGATATGCCCGCACACTTTGCCGCCGCAATCGCCGCTTACCCCTATCTCGCCTGCCGTGAAATCCCAAGCGAGGTGCATTGGTTCTACGGGAGCACCATCCCGGAAAAAACGCTGGGCTGGAAGGATTGGAACCGCCCCGCCTGCGCAGGCAAGGAGAGCACCTACGAATTCATCTTCGATGTTTTGGATGAAATTCTGCCCCTCTTTCCCGCCCCCTATTTCCACATTGGCGGCGATGAAGCGCCGAAGGACGAGTGGAAAACCTGCCCGCACTGCCAAAAGGCCATCAAAGCGCATGGCCTCAAGGATGTGGAGGAGTTACAGGGGTTATTCAACAACCGTATTGCAGCTCATCTCAAGGAGAAGGACAAACGGCTAATCGTATGGAACGAAGCGCTCCAGGCCGAAAATCTCGACAAATCCGTCATCGGCCAGTATTGGACGCCGCAGCGCGACAAATTTGCGGAAAAATACATCAATGAGGGCGGCGAAATGATTATGAGCCGCCACCAAGCCTTTTACTTTGACATGACCTATGCGCAGCGGCCTTTACAGAATACATACAAATTCGAACCCGTACAGGGCGGCATCCACCCGGAAAGCGTAAAAAAATGTGCTGGGTGTGGAGGCGGAGATGTGGACGGAGTTCATTCCTTCGGTCCGTCGTCTCGAGCTTTTCCTCTTCCCGCGCATGCAAGCGCTCAGCGAGGTAGCCTGGTCACCGAAGGAAAAACGGGATTTCAAGAGCTTCCTGGCGCGGTGGGAACAGTTCAAGCCCATCTTGGATGCTTTTGGTGTAAACTATGCAGAAAACCGCGTTGCCCTTGCCAAAAATCTGATCCGCAGGATCAATAGCCAGATTCTGTTTCAATATGGCAACCCGAGCTATGAATTGGATTGGAATGATCAACTCCAACGGCAGAAAAAATAAGAAACGGCGAAGCCCCAAAATGGATGCATTGAAAAACGCTCATTGCGAAAACTGGTTATGAGAAAATCCGTAGCGCCGGGCACGTAAAGCCCCCAGTTTGCCTCTGTAAGGCAAATTGGGGGCTTTTGATGGTGCTTTTTCAGGGCATCAGGGTCAGAGAAAGTATAATGACACTTTCGGCCAATAAAGCTGTTTTATACATCTCGCATCTTAAACCGCTCTCTCTGGAAGCCGTTCAAACGCGATGCACTGCTCTATCAACCTTTTTGAGGAGTGTTCCCCCTGATTATACGCAATCGTTAGTTTGGCATACGCCGCCTCAAAGGAAATCCGGTAGAGCGGGATTGCCCCCGTGGCCAGCAATGCCCGGCTCGTTTCATACAACGCATCTCCTTCTGCTTTAAAAGGCGCGAGGTAACAATCCGTCCCCTTGCTTTGGCATTCCTGTAGAAAATGCGTTAAATCATAAGCTTTCCCCTGTGTGCAGGCAGTAGCAGCGTGATAGAGATAGTGCAGCAGAGCGCGCGGCTGAGGATCATAGCGAATCCATTGGTAAGAAAGCCCCGGATAGGGCCGCAACGCGGGCACCGGCTCCTGAAACACCCAATTTGCGGGCAGCAGGCGTGCAGGGATTTGATTGATCTCACTTGGCGAAGGATTGTCAGGATGTTCGTTCCACACAAATTTTCCGCCCCGGATTTCCCCAAAATCTACGCCGCCATAGCTTGTAAACTGATCGCGGGCCGTGTCCGCCTCCTGAATGCGGGCGGCAAGATACACACGATTGGCGCCTTTTTCATCCTGGAACACGGTGAACACACCCCGAACTTGACGGGAAGCGATCAGCTCGACTGCGCTGCGGAAATTTGCAAGGCCGTTGCTGCGGCTATCCCCAAGGGAATAATTGCTTGCGACCAGCACCAATGGAATCGGCACATCCCGCAGCAGGAAAGCGAGTGCGGCACAGGTATAGGGCAGCGTATCCGAGCCATGTGTGATGATGACTCCATCGTAAACGGCCAGCTCCTCCTCCCGCACCGATCGCTCCAAAAGAGACCACAGCTCGGGCGTGGCATTTTCGCTGAGCAAGTTGCACGGCCTGCGCACTTCAAACAAAACATCCTCCCCAAACCGCGCCCGATACAGCGATAGCAAACGGCTGGCCGCAGCCGGATCCGTATGGACGGTTGCGCCGTCAACTGTGCTGCCGATCGTGCCGCCGGTGAATAAAACCAATATTTTCATTCAATATGCTCCTTCATCCATGCTAGCTTCTCCAACGCTTTACGGACAGCCCAGGCCTGCTGCTCTACGTTCATCTGCTCGGCGGCTTTTTTCGCAGGGCAGCCATACCAGCGTATGGTCTAATTCCACCGGAGCGCAAACGAATTCCAAAAAGGCGCCCGCATAATAATGCTGCACTGGATGAAAAGCTCCAATTTTTTTCATGCATGAGATAGCTTTCCGCAGAGCCTAACAATTCCCCTACCTGAACCAGAAAGCCTGTTTCCTCCAAACATTCACGCAGAATATAGGCCTCATGCGTTTCACCTGGCTCCACACCGCCGCCGGGCAGAAAGAAACCTTTGGGTGTGCGGATTGAAGCGATTTGAGCGCCGCTCACTGCAATCAAATAGGCGCCTGGCCTGGTCCTATAGGAAGCGCCCGCTTGCTTTTCCCCAAATGTGCAATGTAACACGACGGATACGAACTCCTCCCATTTAAAAAATGGGCCGCAAGCCGTGATTGCTTCTTCCCCCCGGCTGCGGCCCGTCTTATTATATGTTTGAAAGAGCAGATTATTTTTGAGC
>ENA-OQDT01000898-OQDT01000898.1-human-gut-metagenome-genome-assembly--contig:-NODE-898-length-18734-cov-3.277691_pt1 | contig 18734 bp, 19 predicted proteins | sample MGYA00242786_ERZ504617 | MGnify/ENA primary metagenome ERZ504617 (study PRJEB26092, sample SAMD00036337) | human gut metagenome | host: Homo sapiens | study: EMG produced TPA metagenomics assembly of...
CCGTGGAGGAAGATGGAAGTTATTCAGGATATGATATCGAAGTATTACAGGCAGTATTTGACCGGCTTTCCACAGTACAGTCTGAATTTGCAGACCGCAGAATTTGATGCGATTTTCTCAGGACTTACCGCTGGTAATTATCAGATTGCTGTCAATAATTTCAGCTACAACGAGAAGAGAGCGGAAAGTTACTACTATTCTTTCCCATATGACGAGATCAAATATGTATTTGTTCAGAGAGCAGATGATGAACCACTCACTTCTTTACAGGATGCCGCTGACAGAGGTTACAAGATTGAGGCAGGTGCCGGAGTGAATGTCACGAATGCCATTGAAAAATGGAATGAAGAAAATCCGGAATCACAGATTGAGATTATTTACACAGAGGCAGATCTCTCGGTTGTATTTGAACATATTCAGGACGGAACAAGCGATTTCAGGGTAGATGACCTTCCAATTTACAACAGCTACATCGAAGAGTTTGGTTTTGACGGATTACAGAAAACAGAACTATCTGCTGATGAGACAGCAAAGTTTTCAACCGCACTGGATGCGTACTTCTTATTCCCGTTAAATGACGAGGGGGCAGCGCTTCGGGAGGATGTTAATAAGGTATTGAAAGAGTTACAGGAGGATGGCACATTAGGAGAACTTTCACAGAAATATTTCGGGGCAGATCAGGTTCCATCCGCAGATAAATTTGAAACACCGATCAACTAAGAAGAACGAAAAGCAGGAGGCAGAAAAATGGCAGAATTTGATTATGAAGTAGTAAATGGAAGAAAGATCAGAGTCCGTCCGGTAGAGACAGTTTCAGAGGTTGACGAGAACGGATATTTTCACAGACAGCCAAATCATTTTACAAAAGGATTCGGACCGGGCGAAAATCCGATAGAAAAAGGACGTTATCGTCTGGTCTGGGCAAAGCTGTGCCACTGGTCAAACCGCGCATCCATCGTGAGGGAGCTTCTAGGGTTAGAGGATGCCATCAGTGTCAATATGGTAGAACATGCGCCTCATGAGAAAAATCTCGGCTGGGAATTTGTATATGACGAGAACAACACAGATCCGGTTTTAAACATTCAGTTTTTGAGTGAGGCATATTACAAAGCAGATGATGATTATACCGGACGAACGACAGTTCCGGCACTGATCGACGTACAGACCGGAAAAGTAGTGAACAACGATTACAACAGACTGACCAACTATTTTGAGGTAAACTTCAGGGAATTTCATGGAGAGAATGCACCAGATCTTTATCCGGAAGAACTCAGGGAAGAAATTGATAAGTTAAATATATGGTTATTCCATAATGTAAATAATGGTGTATACAAAACAGCATTTGCCCGCTCCAAAGAGGCATTCTGGGATGCTTACAATGCATTTTATGCAGCACTTGATATTCTGGAAGAAAGGCTCGGACATCAGAGATTTTTATTTGGAGATTATGTGACAGACAGTGATGTGAGACTGTATGTGACGCTGGCGAGACTGGATATTCGTTACACCTGGCAGCTTGGACATACCAAACACCGCCTGATCGATTATCCGAATCTGTGGGGATATGCAAGAGATCTGTATCAGATTCCGGCATTCAGAAACAACACCTACTTTAAGGATTTCGCAAATCCAAACAACAAGAAGGTCGGCGCATTATTTTTGAATCTTTCAATGCAAGATTTCTGGATGAGATCAATTTTGATGCATACTGGGGTGCACCGCATGACCGTGCACATTTAAGCAGCAATCCGGGCAATAAATTTAAGGCAGAAGAACAGTAGGAGGAACGAATTATGGCAGATTTCGAATATGTAGATGTAAATGGAAGACAGATCAGAGTAAGACCGAGAGAAACTGCACAGGAAATTGATGAATATGGAAATTTCCATCGTCAGCCCAACCGCTTCACGGAAGGTTTTGGAGAAGGGAAAAATCCGGTAGAAAAAGACAGATATATTCTTTTCTGGGCAAAAGGATGCAACTGGTCCAATCGGGCAGCGATCGCAAGAGAGCTTCTCGGGCTTGAGGATGCAGTGAAAGTTGAGATCGTAGACTGGACAGACCGGGAAGAGAATCTTGGATGGGAATTTGTAAATTCCCCGGATCATATCAATCCGGAAACGGGCGCACAGTTCTTAAGTGAGCTTTACTACAATGCGGATGAAGAATACACAGGACGTACAACCGTTCCGGCATTTGTAGATTATAAGACAAAGAAAGTGGTAAATAATGATTACCACTGGCTTACAAATCATCTGGAAACAGCGTTCAGGCCGTTCCACAAAAAGGGAGCGCCGGATCTTTACCCGGAAGAATTAAGACCGGAGATCGATAAGCTGAACAAATGGCTCTTTGAAAATGTAAACAACGCTGTTTATCGAGCGCAGTTCGCTGAATCCTTACAGGCATTTGCCGATGGATATGAGACATTTTTCACAGGGCTTGATGCAATGGAGGAAAGACTTGCAGACAAGAGATTCTTATTCGGAGATTATGTGACAGACAGTGATATCCGTCTTTATACAACCATCGCAAGACTGGATGTGTCTTATTCAAGAAATATCGGACCTTGCAAACACCGTCTGGTAGATTACCCGAATCTGTGGGGATATGCAAGAGATCTATATCAGATCCCGGCATTCAGACATAACACATATTTTAAGGATTTTGCGGCATCTGTTGATCTGAATGAAGCAGATGAAGAGTATTGGGAAAATACATACTATGATATCGTGGTGCAGGAAACAGACTGGGATACTATCTGGAAGACACCGACAGGAAGAGAATCACTCAGTAAAGATCCGGCACACAAATTTAAAGCAGAAAAATAACAAACGAAAGACGAGGAAAAATATTATGAAAAAGTTGGCAAGCATTTTAGCAGTTACACTGGCAGCAGGAGTCCTGGCTACAGGATGCGGATCTTCTTCAGGAAGCGCTTCAAAGGACAGCTCTTCAGACAGTGGAAAGACAGTAATCAAAGCAGCAACCGGAGCAAACGCAAAACCATATGTCTATGTAGGCGATGATGACAAGCCGGCAGGATACGATGTGGATGTACTGAATGCAGTTTTTGATAAACTTCCGGATTATGAACTGGAATACGAAGTGACTGATTTTGGATCTGTACTTTCCGGACTGAACAGTGGAAATTATCAGATCGGAGTCAACAACTTCTCTTACAACGAAGACCGTGGAGCAAGTTATCTTTACTCTTATCCATATGACAAGATCAGCTATGTATTCGTAACAAAGAAAGGTGGAAAAGAGATCAAATCATTTGAAGATGCAGCAGGACTTTCTTTTGAAGGTGGTACAGGAATCAGCGTATCCAATGCAGTAGAAGCATGGAATGAAAAGAATCCGGATAAAGCGATCAATATTACTTACTCGGATGCAGATACATCTGTATTTTTACAGCATGTAGCAGACGGATCGCAGGATTTTACGATCATCGATCTGGCAATGTACAACTCTTACATGGAAGAATTTAACTATGATGTGCAGAAAAATGATATTCCGGAAGATGAAGCAAAAATGATTGCAGAAAACTCTTATGCATATTATATTTTCCCACAGGATCAGAAAGATTTAAGAGAACAGGTAGACAAAGCGCTGAAGGAGCTGAAGGAAGACGGAACCCTGACTGAGATCAGTAAAAAATGGTATGGTCAGGATACTGCACCGGAGGATGATAAGTTCGAGGAGACGATTAACTAATGGGTAAATTATTTGATGGAAAACTGGTATTTACACAGATACCGCTACTTTTAAAATATCTTCCGGTCACAATGGAACTGGCTGTCACAGCAATGATCGCCAGTCTCATCCTGGGACTGCTCCTTGCACTTGTGAAGATTAAAAAGGTACCGGTACTGAAACAGCTGGTAAGTATCTATATCTCGGTTATCCGCGGAACGCCGGTCCTGGTTCAGTTATATGTGACCTATTTCGGTATTCCGATGCTCCTGAAATATATCAACTTTAAAATGTGGAACCAACTACAATGTCAATGGAGTCGCACCAATCGTATATGCATTCGTTGCTCTGGCACTCAATGAATCTGCATTTAACGCAGAGATCATCCGTGCGTCCCTTGAATCAGTAGATAAAGGACAGGTTGAGGCAGCAAGCGCTTTAGGAATGAATTATTTCCAGGCATTGATAAGGATCATCCTTCCGGAGGCAATCGTGGTAGCACTCCCATCCCTTGGAAATGCATTTATCGGACTGATCAAAGGAACTTCTCTTGCATTTGTCTGTTCCGTAGTGGAGATGACCGCAGAAGGAAAGATTCTTGCGGGAAGAAATTACCGTTACTTTGAAGTGTATATCTCACTGGCAATTATTTACTGGGTAATTACTTTCGTACTTGAGAGAGTGATCAGCTATCTTGAGAAAAAGCTCCGGGTACCGGAAGATGCACCGGCACTTTAGATATCAGAGATACAGAGGTGGAATAAGGTATGATCGAAATCAAAAATATATCAAAAACATTTAAAAATAATAAGGTTCTTGATGGGATCGACCTTACCATCAATCAGGGAGATGTCGTAGCGATCATCGGACCTTCTGGAACAGGAAAATCCACATTTTTAAGATGTGTGGACAGACTGGAAAAACCGGAAACCGGACCATAACGATTGACGGTGAGACACAGGATCTTGCACATATTCATGGCAAAGATCTGACAGAGCTTCGGAAAAAGACTGGCATGGTTTTTCAGAATTTCAATCTTTTTTTCAAAGAAGACAGCACTCAGAATGTAATGGAGGGCTGATCGTGGTAAAGAAGATGAAAAAAGAGGAAGCAGAAAGGATTGCGAGAGAGCAGCTTAAAAATGTAGGTCCTCTGGATCACGCAAACCATTATCCGAGACATATGTCAGGTGGTCAGCAGCAGAGGGTGGCAATCGCAAGAGCACTTGCGATGGAGCCAAAGCTGTTACTTCTGGATGAGCCGACATCTGCACTGGATCCGGAGCTTGTCGGAGAAGTTCTGGATACGATCAAAAAAGCGGCAAATGAAGGATATACAATGCTTCTGGTGTCCCATGAGATGAGCTTTGTACGAAACGTTGCAACCAGAGTGATCTTCCTGGACGGAGGAAAGATCCTGGAAGACGGAACGCCGAGAGAAGTGTTTGGAAATCCAAAGAACGAACGTGTCAAAGAGTTCTTTACAAAGATCAACCGGATGGAAGAACCGGATTATTCAATTTAAGAGAAAAACAAAATCGGCTGAGGGATCAGTCGATTTTTTCCAACAGGATAAAAGAAGGGAGCGAAAGCAATGAGTATCAGACAAGAGCAGGAAAAACAGAATTAGACAGCGTAGGAAAGGGAAAGGATTATGAGAGAAAATACATCGACAGAATGGGTAAATAAAGAAGTAGACAGTGAAGGAAATTTCAACCGCCAGAAGAATCAGTTTGAGACACCGTTTGGCGAGGGAGAAGGAAAGCTTCCGGTAGAGCCGGGACGTTATCGCCTTTTGTGGGCGCCGGTATGCCCGTGGGCGCACCGTAGTGTGATTGTAAGAAGACTTCTGGGATTGGAGGATGTGATCAGTCTTGGAACCGCAGATCCAAAGAGACCGGATGTGCCGAGAAGTGACTGGGCATTTACACTGGACGAAGGAGATGTGGATCCGGTTCTTGGAATCCACTATATCAGTGAGGCATATCTTACAGCAGATCCGGATTATACCGGACGCTTTACCGTACCGGCACTTGTAGATATCCCGTCCGGTAAGGTGGTAAATAATGATTATTTCAACCTGACACTTTACTTTGAGACGGCATGGAAGCCTTATCACAAAGAGGGAGCACCGGATCTTTATCCGGAAGATTTAAGAGAAGAGATCGATAAGCTGAATGATATCATTTTCCGTGAGGTAAATAATGGTGTCTATAAAGCCGGATTTGCAAGAAAACAGAAGGCTTATGACCGTGCTTACAATATGGTATTTAACCGTCTGGACTGGTTGGAAGAAAGGCTTGCAAACCAGAGGTACTTATTTGGTGACAGACTGACTGAATCTGATGTGCGTCTTTATGTGACACTGGTACGATTTGACTGTGCATATTATCCGGTATTTCGTCTGAATAAAAAGCTTCTCCGCGATTATCCGAATCTGTGGGCATATGCAAGAGATTTGTATCAGACACCGGGATTTGGCGACACAACGAATTTTGCGGCGATCAAGAAGCATTATCATATTGATTGCTGCCCATCCAATGAATTTGCGATCGTGCCGAACGGACCGGATGAATCTCTGTGGCTGACACCACACGGAAGAGAAAAATTATCCGGAAAATAAAGAAAGCGGGGAATGAATGATGAAAGCAGTCAGAGTGACAGAAGAATGGCAGAGAGCCGGCGTACACTATGTGCGGACACAGGCAATGTGCCTGGGATTTAAGATCCCGCTTGAGGGAGAATTTTCAGATGACACACCGGAAGATGAATATATTCTGGTGATGGACGGAATTTATCCGGTATCCACCTGCAGGCTGCATTATCTGGATGAACATACCGGAAAAATTGAGCGCGTGGCAACACTGGAATCCTATAGGGGAAAACATTACGGACAGGCAGGGATCATTGAGGCGGAAAACTGGATGCGCGAAAAAGGTGTGACAAAAATCTATATCAATTCCAGAAAAGCGGCACTTGGATTCTATGAAAAGCTCGGCTATACCGCAGATTTTTCACAGGTAAGCGGCTCCGGAGAGTTTGAATGTGTGATGACGGAGAAAGAACTTGCGTAAATTTATGAAAAGAAAACTGGATTTTGGCAGAAAGATATTGTACAGTAAATAGCGACATTGATTATAGAAACAGGAGAGATAGACAAGAATGAAGTACGGAATTGATACACGATGTCAGCATCTGGCTGACGATAATAAGGATGAAATATATGGGGCGATCAGTTATCCAATCTATCAGTCTGCAACATTTGCAAGAGACAGAGTAGGCGGAGGAAGTGGTTATGACTATTCCAGATTACAGAATCCGACGAGAGAACATCTTGAGAAGATCGTAGCATCGTTGGAAGAAGGGATCGATGCACTGGCATTTTCGACAGGAATGGCAGCAATCACAGCTCTGATGGAGATTTTCAAACCGGGCGATCACATCATCATTGATGAGGATCTTTATGGAGGAAGCGTCCGTCTGTTTCACAGCATCAATGTGAAAAATGGACTGACATTTACCAGCGTGGATTTAAGCAGTGTGGATGTAGAGGATTATATCCAGGATAACACAAAAGCAATTTATGCAGAGACACCGACCAATCCGATGATGCGTGTATCCGATCTGGAAGAGCTTGCAAAGAAAGCAAAAAAACATGATCTTCTTCTGATCGTGGACAATACCTTTTTATCACCATATTTCCAGAATCCGCTGAAGCTTGGTGCTGACATTGTTGTGCATAGCGGGACAAAATATCTGGGTGGACATAATGACACACTTGCAGGTTTTCTGATAACAAACCGCGAGGACATTCAGGAACAGCTTCGTTTTATCATCAAGACGACAGGAGCAACCCTTGCACCGATGGACAGCTGGCTGATCCTCAGAGGGATCAAGACGCTTGGAGTCCGTATGGAGAGGGCACAGGAAAATGCACTGAAGATCGCACATTTTCTGGAGAAGCAGGAGTATGTGACAAGGGTGCTTTATCCGGGGCTTGAATCACATCCGGGTTACGAACTGATGAAAAAGCAGGCAAGAGGATTTGGTTCGATCCTGACCTTTGAAGTAGATTCCAAAGAGATAGCATATCACATTCTGGAAAATGTAAAACTGATCCAGTTTGCGGAAAGCCTAGGAGGAACTGAGACTCTGATCACTTATCCGATCACCCAGACGCATGCGGATCTTTCCAAAGAAGAGCTTGACCGGAACGGAATTACAGACAGGATTCTGAGATTGTCTGTTGGAATTGAGGGAGCAGAGGATCTGATCGCAGATCTGGAAGCTGTATTAAAATAAATCAAATAGAATTGTGTATAAAGCGGAAGATATCTGTGACCGAAGGTGTATTAGCGGACAGATAGCCGGCAGATGGAATATGACCGTGCAGATAAGGAAGTGGCAGAAATGAGTAAAATAAAGGTAAATGAACAGCGGGCAGTCGATGAATTTCAGGAACTGACTGCGATCGATGCACCAAGCTTTGGGGAGCGTCAGATGGCAGACCGGCTGATCGTGAAATTAAAAGAACTTGGTTTTGAAGTAGAGGAAGACAATGCCGGAGAACATTTCGGAGGAAATGCCGGAAACTTATATGCATATCTTCCGGGAGATCTTCCGGGAGATCCGGTCCTTTTGTCCGGCCATATGGATACGGTTGAGCCGTCCAAAGGCAAGAAAGGGATCATCGGAGAAGACGGTGTGATCCGTTCCGCAGGAAAAGCAGTTCTTGGAGCTGATGATGTGGCAGGACTTGTGGAGATTCTGGAAGGAATCCGCAGTGTAAAAGAAGCGGGAGTACCACACCGGGATATCGAGATTCTTTTTGCAATTGCAGAAGAGCTTTATATCAAGGGCAGCAGCGTATTTGATTTTTCAAAGGTTCGTGCAAAAGAAGCGTATGTACTGGATATCAGCGGACCGGTTGGAAGCGCGGCATATAAAGCACCGTCTCTGATTTCTTATCAGGTGGTAGTAACCGGGAAGGCATCCCACGCCGGATTTGATCCGGAGCACGGCGTTCATGCGATCGCTATTGCATCCGAAGCGATCACGCAGATCAGTCAGGGACATGTGGATGAAGAGACAACCTGCAATATCGGATTGATCGAAGGTGGGAGCGGAACGAACATTGTTCCAGAAAAATGTATTGTAAAGGGAGAAATCCGGAGCTATTCTCATGAAAAAGCGACTCGTTGTGTAGAAGAAGTGGGAAATACATTCAAAAAGGTGGCTGAAAAACATGGAGCTGAATCAGAACTTACCTGCGAAGTTCATCTGATCGCTTATGAGACAGCAAAAGACAGTGTGCCGGTAAAACGGTTTGAAAGAGTAAGCAAAGAGCTGGGACTTGCAGGAAATCTTGTAGAGACATTTGGCGGAAGTGATAACAACAGCTTTGCGAAGAACGGGATTCCTGGACTGGTGCTGTCAAATGGAATGTACCAGGCACATTCGGTAAATGAATATACGACAATCAAAGATCTTGTGACAGGAGCAGAACTGATCGCCGGGCTGATCACCGATGAGCAGTAGTGGATGTTATTATACAGAAAAGACGCCAAAAGCGTCTTTTTTTATATTGATAGAAGAAAAACAGATAAAACATATTGAAATTAAATGTTTTTAAAATAATTCCCTATTAACCTATTGACAAAGTAGGTAAAAGTGGATATAATGCAACTATCAAATTTGAAAGATCACTATAGAGATCACGATACATCAGACAGTAGAAAAGAGAGGTAGAAAAATATGAGCGATTATAAATTTGAAACACTTCAGCTTCACGTAGGACAGGAAGAACCAGATCCGGCATCTGATGCCAGAGCAGTACCGATTTACCAGACAACATCTTATGTATTTAAGAACTCTGCACATGCAGCAGCAAGATTCGGACTTGCAGATGCAGGTAACATTTACGGACGTCTGACAAACTCTACACAGGACGTATTTGAAAAGAGAATCGCAGCACTTGAAGGTGGTGTGGCAGCTCTTGCAACAGCATCCGGAGCAGCTGCAATTACATATACCATCGAAGCACTTGCAGCAGATGGCGGACATATCGTAGCGCAGAAGACAATCTACGGTGGAAGCTTCAACCTTCTTGAACACACACTGACACATTACGGAATCACAACTACATTTGTAGATGCACATAACTTGAAAGAAGTAGAAGATGCAATTCAGGATAACACAAGAGCCATCTATCTTGAAACTCTTGGTAATCCGAACAGTGATATCCCGGATATCGATGCAATCGCTGAAATTGCACACAAGCATGGACTTCCGCTTGTAATCGACAACACATTCGGAACACCATATTTGATCCGTCCGATCGAACACGGAGCAGACATCGTTGTACATTCTGCTACCAAATTCATCGGTGGACACGGAACAACTCTTGGTGGAATCATCGTAGATTCCGGTAAATTTGACTGGAAAGCAAGTGGAAAATACCCGGCAATCGCAGATGCAAACCCAAGCTACCACGGAGTATCTTTCGTAGATGCAGCAGGTCCGGCAGCATTTGTAACTTACATCCGTGCAATCCTTCTTCGTGATATGGGAGCAACAATTTCTCCATTTAACGCATTCCTTCTGCTGCAGGGAACAGAGACACTGTCACTTAGAATTGACCGTCATGTAGAAAATACAAAGAAAGTAGTAGAATACCTCTCTAACCATCCAATGGTAGAGCATGTGAACCATCCGTCACTGCCGAATCATCCGGATCATGCACTTTATGAAAAATATTTCCCGAATGGTGGAGCATCTATCTTCACATTCGAGATCAAAGGCGGACAGGAAGAAGCTCACAAGTTCATCGACAACCTGAAGATCTTTTCGCTGCTTGCAAATGTTGCGGATGTTAAGAGCCTTGTTATCCATCCGGCAACAACAACACATTCTCAGCTGACAGAAGAAGAACTGCTTGATCAGGGAATCAAACCGAACACAATCCGTCTTTCTATCGGTACAGAACATATCGATGATATCATCGCAGATCTTGAAGGTGGATTTGCAGCGGTTCAGGGCAAATAAATATTTATACATACAGGAATTTTTGGACGGAGGTTTTTTCGAAACCTTCGTCTTTTTTCGATGTGCACAGAAAATTTTAAGGAGAAAACACTATGACAAAGGCACAGATCAGAAAAAATGCTTTTTCTGAAATCCATTCCGATCATGTGCAGCTACATTTTAGTAAGCATGGCATATGGGATTATGATGGAAAATGCCGGATTTGGCTGGTACTATTCACTGTTTTGTCAGTCTTGCATTTCCGAAAGGAATTGCGGCAGTCAGGAGTGTTGAAAATTGCTGTGCGATAAAGCGGAAATCCGGTATTTTCGGATGGATCTCCCTTTGACCAGATGAACAGATTATGCTATGATATGTACCGATACACGCGTATTTTTTATTTGACAACAATCCAGATGGAACTTTCTTGTTCAATAAAGAGGATTATGTGTCAGGATACATTCTTTTTACAAGGAGAAAATCAATGAGTATAGATATTACGATCGAGGAAATGGAAACGCTTCCTGCAGAGTCCTACGAGCTTTTTGATATCCGTGGCGAGATTGAGCGCGCCCATGGAATCCTGCCGAATTCAGTGGCAAGCTCAGCAGATGCACTGATGGAGAATCCGCCGGAAGATAAGGAAAAGAAGATCATTATCTGCTGCAGCAGAGGACAGATCAGCAGGGATATCGCAGAAGAACTGCAGGATCAGGGATATGAAGCATACAGCCTGAAGGGCGGTTATGTAGGATGGCTGATGGCAGATATGAAGAAAAAGGAAGCAGATGATGTCTGTGAACATGTGGAGCTTAGTATCCGCAAGAAGTTCAAAAAGAAGATCTGGTCCAAATTTACAAAAGCTGTCAGAGAATATGAACTGGTCAAAGAAGGTGACCGAATCGCAGTATGTATTTCCGGTGGAAAAGATTCAATGCTGATGGCAAAGCTTTTCCAGGAATTAAAGCGTCACAACAAGTTTAACTTTGAAGTAAAGTTCCTGGTGATGGATCCGGGATACAGTCCGGAGAACAGGAAGGTTATTGAAGAAAACGCAAGGAAGATGAAGATTCCGATCCAGATTTTTGAATCCAATATTTTTGAATCGGTATTTGAGATCGAAAAATCACCGTGTTATATCTGTGCAAGGATGAGACGTGGATATCTTTATAATTTTGCACAGCAGATGGGCTGCAACAAAATCGCACTGGGACATCATTATGATGATGTGATTGAGACGATCCTGATGGGAATGCTCTACAGTGCACAGGTGCAGACTATGATGCCGAAGCTTCACAGTACAAATTTTGAAGGGATGGAACTGATCCGACCGATGTATCTGATTCGTGAGGATGACATCAAGGCATGGAGAGATTACAATGACCTGCATTTTATTCAGTGTGCATGTAAGTTTACCGATACCTGCACAACCTGCAACAATGAAGAAAATCAGTCAAAGCGTATGGAGATCAAAAAGCTGATCGCAGAGCTTAAGAAGACGAACCCGTTTGTGGAGGGCAATATTTTCAAGAGTGTGGAAAATGTCAATCTGGATACGGTTGTCGGCTACAAGGCAAAAGGTGTAAGACACAATTTCCTGGATACTTACGATGATTAAAAATGACTGGATGTGCCGGGGCATATCTGAGATATAAAGAAGAATGAAATTCCCGCTGGACAGGTACAGGATCTGCCCGGCGGGAATTTTGAGATTAAATGACAGGAATATTGACCTGTACCAGAATTTCTGACGTTGATCAGGATAAAACGGTTTCCTGCTGGTTCTTGATATCGTGGTAAATAACAAAACGTCCACGTCCGTTGTGCTTAGCTGTGTACAGAGCATGATCAGCAAGGCGGTATAACTGGCTGAAAGATTCAGCATCCGTTGGAGCAACAGCACAGCCGATACTGCAGGAAAGTTTCCGGCCATTTAGTTCCGGGATATCTACATTTTGAAGATTTGTATAGAGCTTTTGCAAATGCAGATGGATACTGTAATCCAGACGTACAATTTTTCATCAGGATCATAAATTCGTCACCACCGACACGACCGATGATATCGGTTGTCCGAAACTGTTCTTTCAGAAATCCGGCAAATATTTTCAGTACCTGGTCACCGGTTGCATGTCCATAAGTATCATTGATCTGCTTGAAATAATCCATGTCGATCATCATTAAAGCCTGTAAATCTTCAAAATCTTTTTCGCGTAGCCATTCGGAAATCGTGTATTCTGCATAAACTTTGTTCAGAAGTCCGGTCAGAGCATCTGTATGCGCCTGGCGAAGAAGCGAAGTCTGATTCTTCTGGTTGATCTTCCAGAGTGCGAAGATCAGAAGCAGCACAATGCAGATAAAAAAGGCGAACAGAATGATTTCAAAGTTGTTGATAAAAGCAAAGGGTTGACGGGCATCGACAGCAGGAATGATATAGCAGAGCATCCAGCCGTTGTACTTTAGCGGCTGGTAGGAAATATAGCGTGCATATGATAAATCTGATATAATCTTGCGGCAGTTTGCGTGTCCTTGCTTAAAATCTTCCTGAAGAGTAGCGCCATCTTCCGAAGTCTGAAATACCCAGTCAGAGGAAGAAGTAAAAAAGTTCTTCCGGATTTCGTTGTGCGTAGATTCAATGGAAATGATGTTGCCGTCCGGGTCTGTGATAAATGAGTAGCCGGAACCCGAATACAGATCCTCAAAAAGCATGGTAGTCAGTTCCGTGACATCGATGGAGCCTCCAAAGACACCGATAATATTCTGATCTTTGTCATAAACAGGAACTGTGAGGACAACAAGGGTTTCGTTGTCTACGCTGCTTGACAGAGGAGAACTAATGACGCGTCTGCCTTCCAATGTCTTTTGAAAATAGTCCCGTGAACTTGCATCGGTCTTCTTCCCATCGCTGGAGTGCCCGATACCGTCTGTAGAAAAAAGCATAAGCCGATGATAGGAGCTGGAAGAAGCCAGTTCAGCAAGAAGCTGAAGATTATCGTTGCTGAACAGATCGGAAGTTGTTCCGAAGTATGCAGCAGGACTCTCCAGAAATTCATATTCTTTTTCCAGAACCAGTTCCAAGTGATCCTTTTGCTGCAGTGTGTTTTTTTGAAGAACATTCTGTACACTTTTATCAACGCTCTGTTGTACAAACCAGAAAAAATCAGAAGTGTGAACGTCATTACAATAAGGAACGAAATGATAGCCGTTCCGTATTGCATCAGTTCATGACGTGATAATTTTTTCATGTAAAATCCCCCTCATATTGTGCGTTAACAAGAAGTTGGGGTCAAAAGGTATTTTTGCCCCCTTTGATACCAGATTGCTACTGTGCTTTGCACTCTCGCAATCCTCAAAAACATTTGTAATCCACTCATTTTTCTTTGAAAAATGGCTACTTACTCATGTTTTTGGCGGGTCAAGAGGTCAAAAATCCTCTTGCAAGCAAGCTTGCATCGGCTTTCTGACCTCTTGCCCCTGGTATCTTAACAAATAAGTAATTAGATTTTCTAAATTATACCATAAATGTTCTGGGATGTCATCGAATTTGTATGTGAAATGGATAGAAAATATACATAATAAATAAAAAAGTGAATAGAAAGAGAAAAATAACGTAAAAAATTAACAAAACATTACGTTACTCTCTCTCTAATTGTAAATCATTTGTCTGGGGCATCTTCCACATTGTCTATGGATAGCAGGCTTATAATACATATAATTGAATGATCAGCATGATGGCACTGAATATGGTTGTCATACCCATCAGAGGCATAAGTGGATATGATTGTTGCGAAAATAAGGACGATAAATAATACAGTAAGAGCAGAAGGGAAAGATTTTATCCGGGTAAATCAGAAAAGACAAAAGAGGTGCATTTTATTGACACGAAAAAATCAGACGTGTTATTATTGAAAAAAAGAGAAAAAAATATGGTGCATACTAGAAAATTGGGGAAATGCGTTAAAAATTTATGCACATATCATAAAAAAATTGATTTAAAAGGAAAGAAAATTGGTATGAATGTAGATGAGAAGGTAGGGCGTAATATTAGAAAATACCGGATGGCATATAATATGACGCTGAAAGAACTTGCTGTAAGACTGCATAAGAGTGTGTCGACAGTTTCTAAATACGAAAAAGGGGATATTTCATTGGATATTTCGACATTTCTTGAATTGTCTAAGATTTTTAAGGTGTCACCTCTTGCAATTATCGGAGATGAGATTGCTGAGGAAGAGGAAGAATGTACTTATGCGGAGACAATTGAAAAATTGTACATGTACAGCTATGACGGGATTGGAAAAGTAATTGTCAAAAGTGTGATTGAACAGCAGGCGGTGGAAGGAAAGAATAACAAATATAAAGTGCATTTGTTTAATGATGTAAGTGAGGTCAAAGAACCGGGGGAATGTGGCGGACTTTATACTGGTGAGTATGAAAAGGAAGGATTTATTGGAACCTATATGCTTCATAACCAGGCTCTGAAATCAGAACATATCATGATCTCCTGTGTAAATAATCTGGTGAATCCGGGACAGCAACTGGCACTGGTGTCCGGTCTCTCTAATTATACGATGCTTCCGGTGACCTTTAAAGCAGTGATTTCGGAAAAAGAAATTGTAAATAAAGAAAAGCTTATGAATCTTCTTGCATTTAACAAAGAAGATCTTAAACTAATGAAGCAGATGAATTATCTTACTATACAAAATATGAGATAAAGAAGGACAAAAAAGATGACAAAGAAACAGAGAACATTGGAAGTAATAGAACGCTTGAGAAAGGAATATCCGGATGCAGACTGTACTCTGGATTATGATCAGGCATGGAAACTTCTGGTCAGTGTGCGTCTTGCGGCACAGTGTACGGATGCAAGGGTAAATGTAGTCGTAGAAGGTTTATTTGCAAAATATCCGACAGTAGAGGCACTTGCAGAAGCAGATGTAAATAATATCGAAGAGATTGTACGTCCTTGTGGACTTGGGAAAAGTAAGGCACGGGATATCAGTGCCTGTATGAAGATGCTTCGGGATGAGTATGGCGGAAAGATTCCGAAGGATTTTAATGCGATCTTAAAGCTGCCAGGTGTTGGGAGAAAGAGCGCGAACCTGATCATGGGAGATGTATTTGGTGAGCCTGCAATCGTAACGGATACCCATTGTATCCGTCTGGTGAACCGTATTGGACTGGTAGACGGGATTAAGGATCCAAAGAAAGTAGAGATGGAACTCTGGAAGCTGGTTCCGCCAGAGGAAGGAAGCGATTTCTGTCACAGACTGGTGTACCACGGAAGAGAAGTTTGTACGGCAAGGACGAAGCCGCACTGTGACAGATGCTGTCTGGCGGATATCTGTAAGAAGGTTAGGGTAGAAAAATAAATGCAATATACAATTCCGGATTATTATAAAGAGTTCACCTGCATCGCAGACAAATGTGAAGATACCTGTTGTGCAGGGTGGAAGATTGTAATTGACAAAAAATCACTGAATAAGTATAAGCATGTGAAAGGAAAATTCTGGTTTACGATGTTGAAATCCGTGGACTGGATCCGTGGCATTTTCAGGCAGGATAAAGAAAAGCGATGTGCATTTTTAAATGACTGTAATCTGTGTGAGATGTATGTGAATCTCGGAGAGAAAAGTCTGTGTAAAACCTGCCGTCTGTATCCGAGACATGTCGAGGAGTTTGAGGATGTACGGGAGATTACCCTGTCGGTATCCTGTCCGGAGGTGGCAAGGATTTTGATGGAGAAGAAAGAGCCGGTCCGTTTTCTTACTTATGAAAAAGAAGGAGAAGAGGAATACGAGGAATTTGATCCGTTTCTGTATTCTATGCTTGTAGATGCGAGAGATGCAATGCTTGGAATTCTGCAGGACCGGGAGCATTCATTAAAAATAAGAGTGGGACTGATTCTTGGAATGGCGCATGATCTGCAGGGCAGATTTAACCGGGAACAGTTATTTTCCTGCGAGGAAGTCATTGAACGTTATCAGACAAAGAGTGCCAGAAAGTTTGTACGGAAACTTTGGAAAGAAGAAAAGCCGTCTGTGCAGGAAAAATGGGAGATGGCGCATAAGATGTTCCGGGAACTTTATGAATTGGAACTTCTACGTGAGGACTGGGATATGCTTCTGATGGAGAGCGAAGAACTTCTGTATTCACATGGAGCAGATGCGTATAAAGGAATCTCGTCTGACTTTAAGCGGTGGGCGAAGGAAGAGAGCAATATCCAGATCCAGGCAGAGCAGCTGCTGGTGTATTTCATTTTCACTTATTTCTGTGGCGCAGTTTATGATGGAAGGATTTATGCGAAGGTGCAGATGGCAGTAATAAGTACTTTCCATATTTATGAGCTGTGGAAAGCACGGTGGATAAAAAATGAAGGAGAGCTTACACCAGAAGAGATCGTAGAGCTGGTGTACCGGTATTCGCGGGAGATTGAGCATTCGGATAAGAATCTGGAGCGGATGGAAAAGATGATGCTGCGGGACAGGCTGCCGTGGTATAGGGGATAATAAATAGATGCCTGCACGATTTTTGATGCATTTGAATAAGAATTTTTGTTAAAAAGGGCGTATGAAAAATGATTTCTCATTTTTCACACGCCCTTATAATTTTAGTCTCTATGCATAGAGAACTTATCCATATCGTAATTCTTCAGATTATCAAGAATTCCACGATCGTCAGCCTGAGAGATCAAGGCATCACGGTTCTTCTTGGAAGCCATCTGGTCATTGAATGAACTTGGACCGCCGACACATCCGCCGTCACATGCCATACCTTCGATGAAGTCTTCCGGAAGACGTCCAACCTTCATGAGAAGGAGGGCTTTCTTACATTCCTGAGAACCATTTGCACGACAGACTTTCGCATCGATGCAGTTGTCAGATTCTTTCAGACTTTCCAGAACGGCTGCTGTTACACCGCCGGAATTTGCAAAGCGTTTTCCGAAGGTAGAAGCGGTCTGGTTGTCGTTCGGACAGGCCTCGAGTTCAACGTCTTTTGCTTTCATGATCGCACGGATCTCGCTGTATGTAAGAACATAATCTGCATTTCCTTCGATCTGCTGATCGACAACTTCGGATTTCTTAGCAAGGCAAGGTCCGATAAATACAGTGATCGCTTCCGGATCCTGTGCTTTGATCATACGGGAAATTGCACACATCGGAGAAACAGTTGTTGAAATATTGTCAGCAAGCTGTGGGTAATGCAGGCGAACCATATTTACAAATGCAGGGCAGCAGGAAGTTACTTTTTTCTGCCCTTCTTTGTAAGCTTCAGCCCATTCTTCAGCTTCATAAGCAGCAGTCATATCTCCACCAAGTCCTACATCGTAGAAATCTACGAATCCGAGCTCTTTCATTGCTTTGCGCCAGCTTTCCATGGTAATGTCAGCACCAAACTGACCTTCTGTGGCAGGAGCAGCCATTGCGTAGATGTGTTTTCCTTCTCTTAAAGCATTGATTACCGGAACAATAAATGTTTTGGAAGCAATTGCACCGAATGGACAGCTGTGGATACATTTACCGCAGCGTATACATTTGTTTTTGTCGATTATGGAAATGCCATGCTCGTCGTAGGTGATCGCATCGACCGGACAACTGAATTTACACGGACGTTTTAAATGTGCAATGGCATTGTACGGACAGGCTTTGGCGCACTGACCACATTCTTTACATTTGGATGCGTCAATGTGGGAACGGTAATGTCCCGGTTCAATTGCCCCAAACTTACAGGCATTGATACATGCCTTTCCAAGACAGTTCTGACAGTTCTCTGTTACTGTGTAGCTGGAGATCGGACAGTCTTCGCAGGCAGAAGAAATAACCTGGATGATATTGCCATCATCTTCCGGTCCCGGAGCTTTGCCTTCTGCGAGGCGGATTCTCTGGCGGATGATCTCACGCTCTTTGTAGATACAGCAGCGGAACTGCGGGGTCGGTCCCGGAATAAGCTTCAGCGGGAGGTGATCACGCTGTTCTTCAAGTTCACCTGCAAAAGCAAGCTTTGCTATTTCGAACA
>ENA-OQDT01000899-OQDT01000899.1-human-gut-metagenome-genome-assembly--contig:-NODE-899-length-18731-cov-3.452107_pt1 | contig 18731 bp, 19 predicted proteins | sample MGYA00242786_ERZ504617 | MGnify/ENA primary metagenome ERZ504617 (study PRJEB26092, sample SAMD00036337) | human gut metagenome | host: Homo sapiens | study: EMG produced TPA metagenomics assembly of...
CCGCCGGCAAACGAGATGCCGCCCAGCACACAGGCCGTCAATGGTGTCAAACGACATAGGTATTGCCCGCCGTGGGGGAGGCGATCATCGTCCGGGAGGAAATCATCAGCGCGGCTACAGCCGCAAAAAAGCCGGACAGCATAAAGGTGCACAGTTGCAGCCTGGCGAATATTGATGCCGGCAAGCCGGGCGGCCTCTGCATTGCCGCCCATTGCATAAATCGCGCGCCCGAAATACGATTTTTGAAAGGACGAACTGCGCGCCGGCGACGCACACAACCAGCACAATGATCGGGGCTGGAATGCCAAAGAGATAGCCCTGCCCCAGCCAGGAAAAGCTTCTGGGCAGCCCGGAGATACTGACGCCTCCGGTAAACAACAGGGCCACGCCCTGTAAGATCGTCATTGTGCTCAGCGTTACCACAAAGGGGTTAATCTTTAGAATCCGTATGACCATGCCGTTAAAATAACCCAGCAGAATACCCGCCGCGATCGTGAGCAGCATGGCGACTGGTACGGGCAAGTTCATCCACATCATAAAGATACCGCAGAGCATGGACAGCACCGGAATTTGCCCGGCAATTGAAAGGTCAGCGGAAGCTCCGCCGATCATCAGAAAGGAAATGCCTATGGAGGCGATCCCCAGCATGGCGATCTGCCTGAGCAGGTTGATAAAGTTACTCCCCGACAGGAAGTTGGGTGTAATGGCTGAAAAGAGAATTAACTCCAGAAGCAGAAATACAATGATCCCCGCTTTTTTATATAATTTCAGTAATTTCATGTGATTATCTCCTAAACCGCCTTGGGCGTTTCATCAGACGCAAGCGTCAATATCGCTTCCTGGCTAAATTGCTCCTTGGTGAGTTCCCCGGCCTTGCGGTGATTGGCAAGCACGATGATCCTGTCGGCCATCCCCATAAGCTCTACCATCTCAGACGACACCATCAGAATAGAGTGGCCCTGCGCTACCAGCTCATCCATCAGCTTATAAATCTCCTGCTTCGCGCCAACATCGATTCCCCTGGTCGGCTCGTCAAAGATCAGGATTTCCGGATTGGGCGCCAGTGCCTTTGCAACCGCCACCTTTTGCTGATTTCCTCCGCTGAGATTTTGGGCCAACTGGGAAAGCGAAGGGGTCTTAATCCGCAGCTTGTCGCGGAACTCCGACGCAATACATACCGCAGCCTTATCCTTTATTAAGCCGAAGCGCATCAGGCGTTTTAAATTAGCGGACGAGATGTTGTCCAACACACTGGCGCGCAAAAAAATTCCCTGTAGCTTTCTATCCTCCGGAATCATACCCAAGCCAAAGCGAATACCGTCGTGGGGGCGTTTTTCATATTTTACGATTTTTGCCATTTATCGTGATGGTGCCCTTAGATTTTTCCGAGGCGCCGTATATTGCATTCATTAATTCTGTCCGCCCGGCTCCAACCAGGCCGGCAAAGCCCAGGATCTCCCCCCGGCGTAAGTCGAAAGAGATATCCTCCACACCCGGGGCCGTCACATTCTCCACCTTTAAAACAACATCTCCCAAAGCGGTGTTCCGCATCGGGAAGGAATCGCTGATATCCCTGCCCACCATCAGCTTGATGAGCTCCGCCTTGCTCGTCTTGGAAGTTTCCAGCGTGTGTATGTAGCGGCCATCCCGCATAACGGTGATTCGATCGGCAAGCGCGAAGGTCTCTTCAAAAATATGGGAGATATAAATAATCGTCACGCCATTCTGCTTCAACCGCCTGATCGTATCAAACAGGAACTGGGTTTCATGCACTGTCAGCGAAGAAGTCGGTTCATCTAGGATCAGGATCCTGACATTTCTTGAAATAGCGCGCACAATCTCCACAAGCTGTCTCTGAGCAACGCTGAGTTCGTTTACAATTGCCGTTGCGTCAATATCAATGTGGAAGTCTTCCAATATTTTTTTGCAGTCTTGCTCCACCTTTTGGCGGTTATATAGCACTTTTCCTCCCCGCCGCTCCCCGACAAAAACGTTCTCTGCAACAGATAGCGATGGGATCAGGTTCAGCTCCTGGTAAACGGTTACAATGCCATGTTCGATCGTATCCTTGGGGCCGATTGAAAGAAATTCCTTATTGTCAAGAAAAATCTTGCCGCTGTCAGGCCGAATGGCGCCGGAAATGCATTTAATTAGCGTTGACTTTCCCGCCCCGTTTTCTCCCACCAGCGCGTGCACCTCGCCTTTTTTCAGAGAAAAGCCCACGTTATCCAGCGCCTTTACGCCCGGATACGCTTTGCTAATGCCCTCCAGCCTCAGGATATCGTCATGATTGGGCAATGTTCTGCCCCCCTTTCTACAGCTTTTTCAGCGCGCTGTGCCGTGCTGCGTTCATTTTCTGTGGGAGGGGATCAAAGCATCTGCCCATCCGGGCGGGCTTTGATCCCCTCCGCCTTTCATACTGTGCCTATCTCCAGGATGTGGCGTCTAACTCTGCCTGCGCATTCTCGATGTTGATCGGTGTGAACAAATCGTAACCCGCTGTATCCTGTGCTGTCTTCACGTCGCCGGATTCCATCAGGATATCGGCAGCGCTGAAAATCTTATCGCACTTCACATTCAGCGTCTGGCTCAGCGTTCCGCGCACTGCGGAGCCCTTAATGATCGCCTGAAGCACATCCTTATTGCCGTCCGCTCCGACAATCACAGCCTTGCTCTGATCTCTGCCGGATGCATTGTAGAATTCATATACGCCGATTGCACATTCGTCATTATAGCAAAGCCACACATTGACATCCGGATTCGCCTGGATGATATTTTCAGCGGCGGACATTGCCTCGGCGGTATTGCCGGGAGAATTCTCCGCTACAAGGGCGTCGTCGCCCCAAAGCTCCTTTGCTCTGGCCACCATACCCTCGGAGCGCTTACTATTGTTTTCGTTGTCAAGGCTCGTCATAGCTGCTGCAACAACGGGTGTATCGCCCAGCACCCTCTCCACTTCGCTCTTTGCAAGGTCGGTAATTTGGGCGCCTGTCTCTGTCGGATCGCCAGCCATATAGACGTCGGGGATTTCGCTGTCCTCATAACGGTAATTGTGGCCGAACACCCAAATATCATTTTCCTTTGCCTTTGCCAGGGCATCCTCCACTGCGGTAATATTAATGGGATTGATGAAGATTGCATCGACATCCATCGTAATAAAGTTTTCGATGATCTCCACTTGGCTTGCGGGGTTCGAGGCATCGCCGGACTGTACGATGACCTCCCAGCCATGAGCAGCGCCAGCCTCCTCAAGCCAATGCGCAAGGTTCGTGAAATACTCCACCTCCATAGCGAAGATGCAAACGCCCATGACTGGGGCATCCCCCTTAGAGTCATCCGCCGGCGTCTTCCCACAGGCGGCCAGCATTGCCACAAGCGTCAGCGCCAATACAAGGCAAACGATTTTTTTTCATTCTTTTCATGGTTATGACCATTCCTTTCCGCTGCGCCGTAAGGCCGCAAACCAGGCTCCAACCGTCCGTTTCGGCTGCGGCGCCAGCAACTGTTTCAACACATTCCTCTTTTCGCATGAGCCCGTGAAAGTGTCCCTTGCCGATCACAGGCCTTTCACACCCTATGTCTGATGCCTTGTTTCGTATTGTTCTATTTTTCCCTTTTCCACCCTTCTCCATTCGTAAGCTGTTTACTGTCTCAATGCACAATCTTCGCCCATTCTCCGTATGCATACGTTATAGGCCTAAAAATGAATAAATATTGTGCATCTCTTTGTCTATATTTTAGCATAGTGCACTACTCATGCATAGTGACGCAATTTTCAGAAATAGGGGGAGAAACTTCAGATAAATAGGTAAAAAGAGCCTGCCTGACCATCAGGCAAGCTCTTAACAATATAGGAAGCCGCGCCTTGTGGGCGCGGCTTTCAAAAGGCTCAGGGCAGCCACCCACAGCGCGTATTATGAGCGCAAACGTGATTTTTTACCCTGGGAGTTCCTCCGGTTAAAATTCAGCTACCTCACTGCAAAGGTCTCTCAGATTCCGTTTCCTGGTATCCAATACAACGACCGCCATTCCGTGATTTGCAAGGTCCAGTAGGATCTCCTGAAGCTCTTTGCAGCCATTTTCATCAAGTCCACGTGTAGGGCGATCCAGTACAATCAGCAGGCATTGCATCAATACGGCCCGTTTTGCAAGGATCCGTAAATTCAGCAGAGGCTCCTCCCGATGCTCTTCCATCGCCTGTTCTGCCTGACGGAGCAGATCTTTTTCCTCCTGCGCAACAAGCTGCCTGACGCTTTTACGAAGCCTAGGGAAGCGGCTACCCATCCAGGCGGAAGAAATATAGATGTTATCCAGCGCGCTGAAATTGGGGATAATCGTCTTCTCCGCCAATAGGCTCTTCACCGCGCATATCCGCCTGAGCGATTTCCAGCGCATCGTCTTCTCGGCATATTCCGCCCCCATAAAGCGAAGGGAAACGGCTGTAAATTTGCCCGAATCAAAGCCCCGCATCAGGCATTCTGCGTAGCGTTCATCCGGGCAGACGATTCCCGTCAAGCGCCCTCGGCACGCTTCAAAGGAGCACGCCCGGTCGAGCACCGTCAATTGCCGCGCCGTGAGAACAGCCGTGCCCTGCTCCTGAAAAAGAGCAGGCTCCTCTGTTTCCGCAGAATACTGCGCCAATTCCCCATAGGCCTTCAACAAATCAATTGTTACTTCTTCCCTGCTTACCGTTTTTACTCTGGCGCCGCTGCGCATGATGACAAAGCGGTCGGCAAAAAACAGCCGCTTGTCCGCACGGTTTGAAAGCAGGACGACCGTTTTTCCTTCTGCGGCCAGTTTTTTCAAAAGCCTCTCAAGCGCTGCGATATCCGCGCTATGCTGAAACAGGGACAGGCAATCCAAAAAAAGAATCTGGCTCCATGCATGGCATAACGGATAATCTCCAGAAGAATGCGCTGCGCCTTACTAAGCTGCCCTACTTTCCTGCGGGCATCAATACCGCCCAGGTCATACTGCTTAAGCATGTGGCGCGTCTGGCTTTCATAGTTGCTTTTCCGAATATACAGCTTCCAAAGCGGAACCTGCCCGAATATGCATAAATTCTCTGCCACCGAAAAGTTCGGCAGCAGGCGGCTTTCATCCCATATAAACGCAAACAAAGCAGCCACAGGATTATTGCCGGGGCTCCAATGCACATCGACGCCGTCAAGCAGCAGCCGCATACTCCATTCGCCCGCCAGCTTTCCCGCCAGGAGCTGCATAAATACGGTTTTACCCGCATTATGCGCCCCAAACAGGCAGCATATCTCACCGCTGTTTGCGCTGAAATTGAAATGATCCAGCACAGCGAGCTTTAAAAAACGGCCGCAGGCGTTTTCAATGCGCAGAGCTTCCTTTTCCATCATTGCTTCTCCATCTCTTTGGGAGGCGGCCAGGGCAGCGCGATCTCAATTTGAGTCCCAAACCCCTCTGTGCTTTCTAAATTCAGGCCGAACTCCTTCCCATATAAATATTGTATCCGGCGGTTGATATTCCGCAGGGCAATCCCCGTTCCCCCGCCGGAGCTGCCGGCAGGGGAGGAATTTGTCTCGGAATAGATAGCGCGATTGATTTCCCGCATTTTCTCCTGACTCATTCCCACACCGTCATCGACCACGTACAAATATAAACGCCTTTGTGTGCGGGAGGTTGAGATCGTCACGCTTCCCTTTCCAGATTTTTTCTCAAGCCCATGGAATACCGCATTCTCTACCAATGGCTGTATCATCAGTTTTGGGATAGGATATCCCCAGATAGCAATATCATCCTCAGAGATATCCACCACCAGAGAAAAGCGCTTGGAAAACCGGTAACCCTGAATGACAAAATATCGTTTTATATTGTTGAGTTCCTTGCCCAGCGAGACGATATCGTCGCTGTGGCTAATGCTGTACCGAAAAAACGCCGCAAGAGCCTCCGCCATCTCAGCAGCGCTGTCAGCCCCCTCCGCATACGCAAGGCCACGGACGGAATCCAGTGTGTTGTATAGAAAGTGCGGATTGATCTGATGCTGAAGCATAGAAAATTTGATCTGACTTGCGATTTCCCTGTTATCGTATTCTTCTTCCAGGTTTTGCTTAAATCGGGCGGCCGCATCCACCCAGTTATCATATAGCAGCATCTCAAAAGGATCCGCAGGGATTCCTGCCTGCGTGAGATCTGGATGGATCCCGGTCCCTGCAATGCGTTTCGAAATGCGCAGCAGCGGAAAGATCAACCAGATCAGCAGCCCTGCGCTGGGGATTGCGGTTGTGCAAAAAAGCAGCAGGCCGGGGAGCCACTCTCCACGGCACAAAAATAAAATGGCTGCCAACAGCCCGGAGCCAGATAGGACGGCCAACGCCGCAACAATTTTGATTCCCGTGCGATGCTTTCGTTTCATGCCGATATTCTTCCAATTCTATAAGTTAGGGCCGCGCTTGTCTATATTCCAAACAGCTATCCGAATTGCAAAGGCGGCCGTCACGGCCGCTATAAAAAACAACCGTAGCAACCCTGCTGCAAGCGCAGCTAAGCCCGTCAAGCAGCTAGAGAATACTATGCATTTTTTGATAGATGGACGGATTCACTCCCGTATATTGGCGGAAAAGCCTGGAAAAATATTTTACATCACGGTACCCAACCTCATAGCATACGCTTTTTACAATAGCGTTGGAGCCCGCCAACAGCTCCTTTGCCCGCTCCATCCTAGCCTTGAGCAGGTGCTCGGAATAGGTCATCCCCGTTTTGTTTTTCAGCAGCCCCGACAGATATGCCGGATTCAACCCGACCGCCGCCGCAAGATCATCCAATTGGATATCTTTAGAGAAATGGGCGGAGATATACCGCAGCGCGGCGCGCACATGCCGGTCGTTCCACATCATCTGGCTCTCGAGATAACGTGAAAACTGCTGCTCTAGGATACGCCCAGCCTCCTCATACAGCTGCTTCGGCTTCTCGATCGTTCACAGAGCCAATTGGTATAGTTCCGCTTTTCCTCAGCAGCCTGATCGAACTCGCCAAAGCTCCCGGCAACAGAAAACAGCTCGTTGGAAAAGCGTTGCAGCGCCAGCCTGCTTTTGACGCCCTGAATGCCAACATCCCCAACATATATGGAGGCCAGCAAGCGCTTGAAAGCGCTGCTGTCAAGATTCGTAAAGGCCAGGCGCAGCTTCTCCCCCCATGAATCGTCGGTCAAAACAGGCAGAAGCTCCGCCACAAAGCTGCTGGAAATCTCACTGTATAAATAGGCCGAGCCGCGCTCATTGAGGAATCTGCAATTCAGGCTGAACCTTGCCTGGCGCAAGCACTCCGTCAGCAGCCCGGCCTCTGCCTTGCAGAAGCTGAGACCTGCCGTGGCATGGCAGCCATCATAGGCCTGGATATATCGATCCATCAGCCTCGCCGCTGTATCTGCCAATTTCCGAAAGGGCTCATGCTCTTCCCTTTCCAGCGCTGTCAGGAAAATAATGTCGCCCTCTAGCTGCGCATAGCCGCACCGGCGCAAATACGGGGCCATTCGCTCCTCCCAAAGGGAGGTGAAATGCTGAAGCAGCTTTTGCTCGCACAGCTCCTTATTCTCCCACGGCGCTTCCAGCTTGACAACGCCGATACATACCGAGGGAAATGCGCCCGCCGGCCACGGCTCACCGGTGTAGGAATCCGGGAAATTGGGAACAGGTTCCCCTTTGATGATCTTCTCAAAAAACGCACGCCACAGGTGCATACTTTTTTTCTTTTATCGTCATTTGCAGGCTCTGGAGAGCTGTCTGCTTCTGCTGTGCCTCTTCAATGGCAAGGCAGCTCTTTTTCAGGGCCATGTTGAGCTCCTCCCTGTCAATCGGCTTCACCAGATAATCCGAAATATTAAAATGTATGGCCTTCTTCGCATATTCAAACTCCTGATAGCCGCTGATGATAATAAACCGGGGAGTCAGCTTTTCTTCAGAGCATTTTTCAATTAGCTCAAGCCCATCCAATCCGGGCATACGGATATCCAGAAGGACAATATCCGGGTGCAGCTCCCGAATCAGCCGATACCCTTCCAGCCCATCTGTGGCAGAGCCGACAATTTCCAGATTTAATCTGTCCCATTCGCCCAATCGCTTGATGAGATTACAGATGATTGGCTCATCGTCTATGATCACAACTTTCCGGCAACTCATTTATGACGATCCCTTTCTGCGGAATTCGCCATACGCCGCCCAGACAAATGGCAGGAACGCAGCTTCCGCTATCATTTATGAAATTAATCCTATTTTGTTATCATCGGACGAAAGCATCAGTGTACAGTGGGAACATCGCCGTCAGGGCGTGCCCAAACGCATGCTGACTGCGTTCTCGGGCTCGACTGGCGACAGCCAGCCGTCGCCCTGCGGCCTTGTCATCCTGCGTCTGGGACGCCTTGACGGTCCTTTGGAGTTTTCAGCCTGTGGCCGTGCTTCTGGCAAGGCAGACGACGCAGCTTTCCTTGCCGGAAAGCAAGGAGGATAACGCAGCCAGGGGCGCGGCCACAGTGCTAAAAACCGATGTGTACCCCTGTACACTGATGCAATCCTGCCACCAGCTGAAAAGGCCAAAAGCACTGCCCCGGTATTCTGGCCCGAGCGTCTTAGGCATTGGGGCATAGAGGATAACGGAGACTTGCAGCACCTTAGCCGCTCCTCCAGCTGCATGATCCCCGGATTTTCTTGATACACCGATACAAAATATTACGCATAATAAATTTTTGGCTATTTTCAACTTAGTTATAGCAAATTCTTTGTAAAATATTATACCATGCTGTTATAAAAAAGTACAGTAAAATGCAAACACTCTCAAAAGGTTTCCAAACGCTCTTACATGGATGGCGGATTACGTCAATATCCGTTGCTCCCCATTCCTCTTTCTCCTCCGCTTTATTTTGCGCACCTTCGTCAAAAAAAATGCAGAAAAATTTGTCTTTTCCAACTCGATGATTCGATGTTTTCCGAAGCTCGAGATTCGTGAGGCTATTTACCATATGTGTAAAAACGCTTTTGCTTCAAATAAAATGTTTGAAGCTATTATAAAAGCCCTTTCGCCAAGTAGAATAGGAGCTTGCTATCATTTCACCGCAAAGCCTTCGTCAAAATGATTTCAAGCGGCTCATCCTGCAAAAGCAACGCTCCGGCGTCTACATAGCCAAGCTTCCGATAAAAAATGCTGGGCGGTTTCGTCTGACTGGGTCGAAGTCATTACAAGCGGATACCCTTTAGCTTTCATCAACGCTTCCCAATGGGAAACGAGCTGCCTGCCGCGGCCGTTTCCCCGCTCCCCTTCCAGAACGTACAGCATATTCATAAACGGCGTGTTATCCAGAACAAATTCCACCGCAGCCAGCCGATGATGTGCTCCTTCTCTTCCAGAACAAGCATCCTGCCGAGAGACACGACAGATCGGATTTCGTCTGCGGCAATGTGCCTGTCGTGAGAAAGCAGGAATGGAAGATCCTGCCGAATCGCTTTTCGAATGGTCATCGATATGGCCTTCTTTCTTTTCAAAATCAATCGTGGACTCCATGGCGTTTGACATTCTCAAAGGCGGCGATTAAAATAAAAACAGCTTAACGCTGGGCGGCTCCTCTTTGACGAAGCAATTGCAATTTAAAACAATAAAAGGAAGATGGGAGCAGGATGCAATGAGTATCACCGTGAACATTTTATATTCCGGAAAAAATGGAAACGCTCGAAAATTTGTAGAAGAGATGACGGCAGAGGGAATTGTTGATGCAGTTCGTGCCGAGGCGGGGAATGAAAAATATGAATATTATTTCCCAATGGATGATTCAGAATCGGTTTTGCTCATTGACAGATGGAAAGATCAGGAGGCAATTGATCTGCACCACAAGTCGGAAATGATGGCACAGATAGCGGCGCTTCGGCAGAAATATCATTTAAAAATGAAGATAGAACGGTTTGTTGATTTGCGATAGAAGAAAATTCCGTTCGTCTAACTATGCCAAACAGGGCCGGTAGCATTTACCACCGGCCCTGTTTTTTTCTCATCTTCTTATCCCCTTGCCTTGAGAAAATCCTTAATTCCATCGACCGTAGCCTGCGCGAGCAAATCCTGCTTTGCGCCGTCTTGCAGTGCTTTGCGGTCGTTTGCGTTGGTGATAAAGCCATATTCAATGAGCACCGATGGGCACTCCTGCACACGGTTCACGCGGAAGGGATAAAAGCGGGTGCCGCGGTCAATTTTGGATACCGTTACGCTCGTCCCTTTATAGATCTGATCCCGCCAGGTGCTGACCAGGCGGTCATGGATCGAATCCGCAAGGCCATAAGAATAGGGCGTGTAATAAAAGCCGGTGGTTCCCATTGCGCTGCTTGTGTCCGCTGCATCACAGTGGATGCTGATGAACAGATCCGGCTTTTTGGAGCGGATCGCATCGCGCCGGGTTTCCAGGGACACATAGCTATCGCCTGAGCGGGTCATGATGACAGCCGCGCCCGCTGATTGCAGCTTCTGCTGCACCTTTTTGGCAATAGCAAGTGTTGCGGGCGCTTCCCACCCGGCAGAACTGCCCGCACCTGGGTCTGAGCCGCCGTGGCCTGCATCCAACATGATCGTGTAGCCGCTCAGGGAAGTGCCTTCGCTGTTTTTCAACGAAATCGTCAGGGAACCATCCGCATTATATTTCATGGAATAGCCATAGAAGGAGCCAGTGCGCTTGAGATGCAGGCGCAGGGTCGTTTTCAAATTCTTCTTATCAACAATCCATTCCGCCTTGCTGAACGCATTGCTACCCGACAGATTCACGCTGCCGCTGGCCGACGCGGTATAGTTGAAAATGAAATCCACGCTCTGTGCAGTGAAACTGTTAACCGCATAGGGCCGGTTATCAGAGCTGTTGACGTATTTCTGCGGCGTAAAAGCCACATCGACCGGCACCTTCCACTTGGTATAGAGTGTGATATTGGTATCGCCTTTTGTGGAAGAGGATTTCACCTTCACGGAATTGCTTGGCATCGAATAACCATTTTTTTATCTCCTTAACATCCTCCCGGTAAACGCGGCGGCCGGATTTCAGCTTGTAATAAAGGTTGCCGTTATAGCTCGTCTCCTCAATGATATAATCAAAAGTCCCTTTCAAAATTGGCACATAGGTTGGGCCGCAGGCATCATTGGAGGTGTTACCCGGCAACGTTTCCGCATCGTCTGAAGTCACCTCACACATGCGGGCAAAACCCGGCACACCATTCGATTGGTAAGGGGTAAGCTGCTTGGCAAAATAATCATCTGCCGAGCCGCCGCCCGTTGTGTCATCAGGCTTGGTATTTGGCTTCGTGTCGGCCCCGCCCTGTGAGGTCGTATCATCGGGGCCGGTGGAGTCGGGAGCAGCAGGCGTATCCGGCGTTACAATCGGAATATCAATTTCAGGCGGTTTCGCATTGATTGTCACGCTGCCGCCCTTCATCTGGGCAGTGCGCCCATCGTAGGTGACAGATACGGTAAAGCTGCCGATATTGCGCGCATCCGCCCGGCTTTGGGGCAGCGTATAGATGCCGATATAAGAAATAAAGTTGGAATCCTCTTTCTTCGGCTCCTCTTCATCCCCGCCGCCCGGCTTCATCTGCACAGTAACGCCGTTGATTTTGGCGGATACGCTGGCGCCTCGCACTGCAATCGCCGTGATTTCCAGCTTGGAACCGCCGCTGGCATAGGTGGCCGCTGACGGCGCCACGGAGCGGATCAGCGTTTCGTCGAAGAGAATCGTATACTTCAGCTCCTGATCCCCTTGGCGGAACAGGATGGTATTTTCCCCCTTTTTTAAATTGACAGGATATGTAAAGCAGCCAAAGGGGGATTGCTTCACTTTTTGTCCATTGCAGGTGATTTCCGTTCCGGGAACGCTTGTGCCGAGGAATGTAAGCTTGTCCTTTTTCGCTGTGAATTTGAGATCGATATAATTTAAAATAGAGAGTTTTGCCTCTTTTTTGACCTTTTCGACACCGCCTGTCAAATAATTCTTAACAAAAGCGTTTTCCCCATACTCCGCTTGTTCGAGCGCGGAAATAGAATCCAGCACACTGCCGAAAAAGGCCCTATTTTTCGCCACAATCCCCATCTGGACGGCAAGCTCGTCCGGCAAAACGCCATTTTCCTCGCTTGCAAGGCCACTGGAAACCTTGTGCTCCATATAGAGCGCCGTTTCCGTATCAACCGCTGCCTGATTCCACCATGCGGCCGCTGTTTCCAGGGGGACGTTGTGATCCGTTGTGAGCGACGCAGAGGAAAGATAAATGAAATCCGCCAGTTTCTTCTCCATCCAGCCCTTGATATCGGCAAAGCCGTTTTTTAGGCTCTCATAGGAGGCCTTGGTCCCGCTCGCCTCATTCGACCAAACCAGCGACGATTCTACGCCGAACACAATGCCCGGCGCCGCTTTTTCCGCTGCGCTGCGCAGTTGCTGCACCGCATTGGTCAGCGCTTCCTGCTTCTCAACGGCGGCGGCTCCCCAAGGCTCAAACGAAAGCTCCCTCCAGCCGGATAGCAGCAGAACCTCCACCTGATAGTTCTGGCACAGCGCGGATAAAACCTCTGGCGCGAGTGTGATTCCATCCTTGCCGATCCGGATCACATCTGCGGCCGGAACGCATACTACCGGCTGAAAGCCCTTTGCCGAGGCGATGCCAATCGCGTAGCGCAGTGTATCGAGAGAACCGGCCTGCACCGCCTCTCCGCTGCGTATCGCGTCGAGAAATACAACCGCAGCCCCATATTCCGCCGCGCGGTCAAGCACGCTGTCAATCCCGCTGCGCGCTTTTTCCGCAGAGGATTTTACGGGAAAATCCACTCCTGCCGTTAGCCAAGCGCCCGCGCCACGCGGCAGGCTTTTTTTCACCTGTGGGGATACCTGCTGCGTTTCCCCCTCGCTCTGCGCCAGCACGTTGAGGTCTCCGCCCCCCTGCGGGGTTTCTGCCCCAGCAAAATGTCTGAAAGCCGTACAGCCTGCCACGATGCCAAGCACACAGATAAATAGGCCGAATGAAATCCATTGTTCCTTCCGCAGTTTCTTCACACCCCTGCCCCCAATCTTCCATCCTGTTATTTTTCTATGTCATGCACATGCTGTCATTCCATTCGATCCTTTTTATCATAGGACGAGCCTGCTTCGCTTGTCAAGGCAAAACCTTGCATTTTCCTTTTTTTACAACATTTTTGCAGACTCTTTTATTTTTCTTTGTTTTCCAGCAAAGCGCTCAATGCGTTCCATTCTTTTTGCAACTGTTTAGAGCGTGAATCCCCGAACGAATATTGATAGGAATACAGGGCAAATCCGGCATACGGCTGCGTTTTCCGGCCCCAAGCCACCTGACGGGAAATGATATCGCTATGGTTGATCCATTCATACCGTGGCCCCTGCTTTTGATCGGATTCCGGGCCGGCATATTGATCCTCCTCACCACTTTTATAGATCGCCAGCCCTGCATATAGCTTGACGCTATCGCACCGGATTAGATTCGCCCACTGCCGGGCAGTTTTTTCAAAGGGGCTCGCGCTGTTTTCAAAGCCATAATAAAGCTGTGGCATGAGGTAGTCGACATAGCCTTCCTCCCCGCCCCAACGGGCGGCGTCTGCATACAACTCCTCCCGGTTCTTTTCAATATCGCCCGCGGGGCTGATCCCGACCGATACCGTCGGGCGGATCGCCTTCACTGCCGCATACAGGCCGCTGACAAACGTGTTTACATTCTCACGCCGCCACGCGGCGCGGGAATACTGCCCGCCGTCTTTCACATAGCGATCGTACTGCGCCTGATCGATCTTTTCCTCGGTAGACGGGTAAAAGTAGTCGTCCATATGCACGCCGTCCACCTCATACTGTTCGACGATTTCCCGCACGCCGTCGATAATCATGCGCTGCACCTCCGGTACGGCGGGGTTATAATAAATCCCATTTTCCAAAACGATCAGCCAGCCGTCATTGGTTTTATCCGCATCCTCTTTCCATTTGCGTGCCGGATTGTCTTTGGAGAGAAGTGCAAAATCCGGATTGTAAGAAACGCGGTATGGGTTGAACCATGCATGGATGAAAAGCCCGTGCGCATGCGCTCGCTCAACCAGGATGGCAAGCGGATCGTAGCCGGGGTCCTTTCCCTGGGTGCCGGTCAGATAAGCGCTCCAGGGAAAAATCCTTGAGGGATAAAAGGCGTCTGAATACGGACGAACCTGCACGATGACCGTATTAAACCCCGCGTTTTGTACACGGCTAAACATCTCATCCACCTTTTGATAAAACAGCGATTCATCTCCGCCATTTTGCGCTTTCATGGAGATTTCGTAGTAGGTAATCCACACCGCGCGCATCTCCTTCTGCGGCGCTTCATCACTGCCCGGCTCCTGCGCCTTGAGGGAAAGTGCCTCCCCAGAAGGCACGCTGCTTTCTTCCCCCCTCTGGCGGAGCTCCGCAGGAGGCAAGTATGCAGCACAGCATTAAACAGGTAAGCAGGGAGGCAGCCAAATGTTTCATGCAATCTTTTCCCCTTTTCCCCATCATAATTTTACCCTCCGCCCTTGACAGAATCTCAAAATACGAATACGATAAGAGAAAGCTTCCCCAAAATGATTTTGGACGGAGGAAAGCCTCATGTTTTCACCAGCTCGTTTTCACAGCAAAATCAAACCAACCGGATCCAGCCCGGCAATTGCATGTCCTGCTTGCAGGCAGGCCGTGAAGATGCGCATTTTCAACAGCTTTGAGCTTTTTAAAGTGATGGAAATTCCGGTGCGTTCCTTTCACAGCCGTTATTTCGCTGTTTGCCCACAATGCGCCAGCGTGTTTGAACTCGAAGAAAACGCCGCCAAAGCCTTTGAAAATGGCAACGCCGCATTTCTCACAAACAGCCGCTTCCACCTGCTGAAACAGGGAAAGGCCGTCGCACAGGATGGCGAATCGCTATGACGGCGTTTCTCTGTGCGCTCGGCGCTTATCTGATTGCTATCTCTTTGCTGGCCATTTTTCTCACCATTCATGATAAACAACGCGCTAAGCAGCATGAGCGGCGAATTCCCGAACGGACGCTGATGCTGATTGGCTTGGCTGGCGGAGCGCTCGCAATGTATTTGACCATGCGGGCCATCCGGCATAAAACGCTGCACCGGAAATTCATGTGGGGGCTCCCTGCGGAAATAGCCCTCCAAGCCATATTAGCCTGTGCAGCTGTTTTTTGCATCCAAAACTATGTTCTTTAAGAATAGCAGAAACAGCAGCGTCTATTTTTCGATTTTGCCTTTGTAAAACCTTCCATACCGCCACTTTCATCTCTACGCCGGAAGCAACTGAAATATACCTGCCACTCTTGCGAAACCCGGCTCATCCGCCTTTCCTTCCGAAAAAGCAGATGGCATGGTAAGATATCAAAACAGGAGGATTTTTAAAGTATGAGAACGCTCAACAAGGTGATTGAATTTCAGCAGGAGGCGTCCAATGCGCTTTTCACCAAGGCACACGATTGGGCATTACGGAGCAGCTGCTCGAACTGGAGCGCCGACAGTCCGGAAAACACGCCGGAAGAGGCTGCCGTGCTGGGAAAAACGCGATGAAAAACCTCAACTTTCGCTATTTGGACACTACCGAAACGCAACGGATCAAATGCTGGATTCGCTTGGTGTTGCCAGGCTGACAACAGCGGAAATTGCCCAGGCAATCGAGGCCGTTGGTTTTTGATATGGAATAAAGACATGCGCCGTTTCCCCGGTTTTTTTTCAAAAAAGCCTGATTTTTTCTGAGGCTTCGTATATAATCTAAAATGTCGCTTGCGACACCGGGGTGTGGCGAAGTTTGGTATCGCGCTTGGTTCGGGACCAAGAGGCCATGGGTTCAAGTCCCGTCACTCCGACCAATAAAGTCTTGAAACTTGAATGGTTTCAAGACTTTATTTTTGTATTAAAGAGCCTTGTCGCCTATCAATCAGCATAAGCGTTTCGCCAAATCGGCGCAATTATTTTCTCCAAAAGGTTTTGCATTCTGCCTTATCTATGCAATTAAAGCGGATTATTTGATCCAGCAAAATATAGTTTACAGGTTCCTCCCATCTGATACGAAACAACATTTTACTTTGGCTATAGCCCGCCTTGGTGATTTCATTCGTAAACCGGACCATCCCTGCGCGCTCAGGCGAAACTGCCAGATGCTTGCTGGATACGCTGAAGCCAATGATAAATGTGCCGTGCTCTGTAAACATAGGTTGATTCCATGCAATCCTGGCCTCTAAATTTGGAAATTGACTTTTAACCCATTCCAAAAACCTCTTGTGTGCGGGCGCGTTGCTGCCCGTTATTGATGTGCTCTATAAATTCTAGAAAATCCTCCAAAGTGCACCTCCGCTAAACATCGATCAAAAATAGTCTATGCCTACCTTTTTAAAATATAAAAAAGCTATCAGGACACTCCGGCCAAATTTTCGCAAGCGGCAGCGGCTTGCTGCTTCACAATCCTTATCAACCTTGACCCGCGAATCAGATTGGCGCTTCCAATGGCTGAAAGGCCGCCGGAAACGCCGTTTTTTTCTATATCGTTTTTTACGGGCGGCTGAAACGCCTATTCAAACATCTGCAAATCCTTCGTTAACAGCTCGAGGCGGGTGATCTCTCTCCCCACGTCCTGCACGCCCGCCTTTTCCTCCAGCGCATCCAGCAAAAGAGCCGGGCTAATATTCGTTTGATTGCCCGCCGGGAGGATCAGCTTCAGGAGAACGGCACGCTCCTTCTGTTCCATCGAACAGCTTGCGATCAGCGGCAGCAGGTCAATCTCCTTCATCACCTTTTTACGGCCGGATTTGCCGGGCTTCTGCACGATTAGGCTCTCCCCTGCCAAGGCCGCGCCCGCACCATGGAGAAAGCCCGCCGCCAGTTCCGGGGCGTCAAAGCAGAGCTGGGCCCGGTAATCCGCAAAGGCGATCTCCGACGGCTGCATCACCGGCTCCCGTACGGAGAGAAGCCGCAGCCCCTCCGGCATCACATCGCGCATACGCCCCGCAATATCCGCATCCGTCATCTCCCCTTCGATGCGGATATCCATGGATTCGCATTGGCTCGAAAATCCCAGGGAGAGCGGCAGGGCGAACATCATATAGGGGTGGGGGTTGAAGCCCTCCGTATACCACAGCGGCAGCCGGGCCCGGCGCACGGCGCGCGACATACAGCGCATCACATCGAGGTGGGAGATATATTTCACTTTGCCCTCCTTGGCGAACCAGATTCTAACACAGCGCATCGCATTTGCCCCCATTCAAACGGTTTGTGCCGCAGCCTGCGCACTGTTCGCGGCAGTTCGGCGTGGTCATGCTCTGGTGCGCTTTTTCATTTTCACGCATCAGGAACTCCTTGCGGATGCCATAATCCATATGATCCCAGGGAAGCACCTCGTCAAACGAGCGGCGGCGGTTGGTATAAAACAGCGGGTCAATCCCGCACTCCTGAAACGCCTCCTCCCAGAGGTCAAAATGAAACTGGTCATCCCAGCTGTCAAATTTGCAGCCCTTGCGCCACGCGCATTCGAGCACTTTTCCGAGGCGCCTGTCGCCGCGCGCAAACACACCCTCCAGGAAGCTCGTCTGCACATCGTGGCAGCTGACTTTGATCTTGCGGGAGGTCACGCTCTCCTTCAAGTGGCGCTGTTTCTGATGAAGCATCTCAATCGTATCCTGCGGCTCCCACTGGAAAGGCGTAAAGGGCTTTGGCACGAAGGAGGCGACGCTGATGCTCACCTGCACGCCCTTGCCCTTTGGCTTATTGGGGTTTTGATAGTAAGCATCCACCACCCGCTGGGCAAGCCGGGCGATGCCTGCCACATCGTCGAGCGTTTCAGTGGGAAGGCCAAGCATAAAATAAAGCTTGACCGCCGTCCATCCGCCCGCGAAAGCGCTGCGCACGGTGCGCATCACTTCATCCTCCGTCACGTTCTTATTGATTGCGTCGCGCAGCCGCTGCGTGCCTGCCTCCGGCGCAAAGGTGAGCCCGCTGCGGCGCACCTTCTGAATCTGCTCCATTAGCTCCGGAGAAAAATTATCCACCCGCAAGGAGGGCAGCGACACATTGACTTGGTCGCCAATCGTCCATTCAAACAGGCCGTTGAGAAGGTTTTGCAGGCCGGTGTAGTCGCTCGTGCTCAGCGAGCAGAGGGAAATTTCATCGTAGCCGCTGGATTCACAGAGCGTTTTGCAATCCCGGTTAACGGTATCCGGCTTTTTCTCCCGGATCGGGCGATAGAGGAAGCCGGCCTGGCAGAAGCGGCAGCCGCGGATGCAACCGCGGAAAATTTCGCTGGTGACGCGGTCATGCACCACCTCGATAAATGGCACTACAAATTTTTTCGGATAGAACACCCTGTCCAAATCGGAAATAATCCGTTTGGTCACCTTTTCCGGCGCGCCGCCATGCGGCAGGATGGATTTCACTGTGCCATCTCCATTATAATCGACGGTATAGAGCGACGGGACGTAAACGCCGGGGATCCGCGCTGCGGCCTTCAAAAACGTTTCCTTATCCGCACCGCGTGCCTTGTATTCCCGGAAGAGGTCCAGTAGGTCATTCATAACCTCCTCCCCTTCCCCCAGGCAGGCAGATATCTACAAACTCAGCGAAGGGCTCGGCATTGCATACGCACGGACCGCCGCGATCACCAGGGGGTAAGCGCTTTCGCTCCTCTGCGCGCACGGGAGCCCGGCCAGATCAAGCATATTGAGCACGTTGGTGTAGCTGAGCTCATATTGCATGGTAAATCC
>ENA-OQDT01000901-OQDT01000901.1-human-gut-metagenome-genome-assembly--contig:-NODE-901-length-18716-cov-3.828178_pt1 | contig 18716 bp, 18 predicted proteins | sample MGYA00242786_ERZ504617 | MGnify/ENA primary metagenome ERZ504617 (study PRJEB26092, sample SAMD00036337) | human gut metagenome | host: Homo sapiens | study: EMG produced TPA metagenomics assembly of...
GGATGGCGGTTAAGGCTATGAGAATACAGCGTTTGACAAAAAGCGCAAAAGGAAACATTACTGGAAGGATCTTCTGAAGAGAAGCCCGAATAATTACGGTCAGTATGAACAGGGAGTTCAGGAAATCCTCGCTCATGTAAAAGAAGAAAAGGATCAGGCAGTATTTGCATATACGAAGAAATTTGATCATGCAGATATCACTGCAGACAATATTAAGGTTACAGAAGAGGAGATCGAAGAGGCATATAAAGAAGTAGATCCAAAACTGGTGGAGATCATCCGCAAAGCTCTTCTGAACATCCGTACGTATCATGAAAAACAGAGACAGTACAGCTGGTTCGACAGCAAACCGGACGGAACAATCCTGGGACAGAAAGTCACACCACTTCACAGAGTCGGTGTATATGTGCCGGGCGGGAAAGCTGTATATCCATCTTCTGTATTGATGAACATTGTACCTGCAAAGGTAGCCGGAGTTGATGAGATCGTGATGGTCCACACCGCCCGGAAAAAGATGGAAAAGTGACACCAAACACGCTGGTTGCAGCACATGAAGCCGGCGCGGATGTCATCTATAAAGTCGGCGGGGCACAGGCGATTGCTGCTCTGGCATATGGGACAGAGAGCATTCCAAAAGTCGATAAGATCGTAGGACCTGGAAATATATATGTTGCTCTGGCGAAAAAAGCAGTTTATGGTTATGTAAGCATTGATGCAATTGCCGGACCAAGCGAGATTCTTGTTATTGCAGATGAGACGGCAAATCCAAGATTTGTGGCAGCAGATCTTCTTTCACAGGCAGAGCATGATGAACTTGCATCTGCAATCCTGGTCACAACATCTGAAGAACTTGCCCGGAAAGTATCGGATGAAGTGGATGGTTTCTTAAAAGAACTTTCCAGAAGTGAGATCATCCGGAAATCACTGGACAACTACGGTTATATCCTGGTCGCAGATACGATGGATGATGTGATTGATATTGCAAATGAGATCGCATCCGAACATCTGGAGATCCAGACAAAGAATCCATATGATGTGATGACAAAAGTAAGGAATGCCGGTGCCATCTTTATCGGGGAATACGCAAGTGAACCACTGGGAGATTATTTTGCAGGACCGAACCATGTTCTTCCAACCAATGGTACAGCAAAATTTTTCTCACCGCTTTCTGTGGATGATTTCATTAAAAAATCAAGTATCATCGGATATTCGGAAGAAGCATTACGCGATATACATAAAGATATTGAAGCATTTGCCGAGGCAGAGCAGCTGACGGCACATGCCAATTCTATCAAAGTCCGTTTTGAGGGCGAAGAGTAGAAGACAGCAGAAAAATAAGGAGGCGAGGAGCTATGAACAGAACAGTCACCAGGACAAGAACGACAAAGGAGACGGATATTACGGTAACTCTGAACCTGGATGGAACCGGAAAGACGGAGATTGATACAGGAATCGGTTTTTTTGATCATATGTTGAATGGATTTGCAAGACACGGATTGTTCGATCTGACGGTACATGCGAAAGGGGATCTGGAAGTGGACAGTCATCATACCATCGAAGATACGGGAATCGTACTTGGACAGGCTATTCTGGAAGCAATAGGAGATAAAGCCGGAATCAAACGTTATGGCCACTTTATGCTTCCAATGGATGAGACACTCGCACTTTGTGCGGTGGATCTCTCCGGAAGACCATATCTGAATTATAATGCAGAGTTTGTGTCAGATAAGATGGGTGAGATGGATACTGAGATGGTAAGGGAATTCTTTTACGCAGTTTCTTACAGCGCAATGATGAATATCCACCTGAAGATTCTGGATGGTATCAACGATCATCACAAGGCGGAGGCGCTGTTTAAAGCGTTCGGAAAAGCACTTGATATGGCGACAATGGAAGAGCCAAGGATAAAAGAGGCATGGACCACAAAGGGAAGCCTCTAAAAGGAGACGGACAGACATGAGTTATAAAAGATTAATACCTTGCATTTTTATAAAAGACGGGAAAGCGGTCAGATGGATTGATGATCCGACTGTTGTATCCAAAGACGTAATTGAACTTGCAAAATATTACAGTGATCACGGTGCAGATGAACTGATCGTGCTGGATCTCTCAGATTCGGATGAAGAACATGATGAAACGATCACATTGATGAAACGGATCAATCGTGTGATCAGGATCCCGATGATCGCAGGCGGCAATATCAGACGCCAGGAAGATATTAAGAAGATTCTGTATACAGGTGCAAAACGGGCAATGCTGAATTTCTCTAAGCCGGATAGTGTCAAACTGATTGAGGATGCGGCAAAAAGATTCGGAAAAGAGAAGCTTGCGGTATCATTAAATGATTTTGATGCATTGTTCAAACATCAGCATCTGATCCAGGATTACAGCAGTGAAATTGTCTTTATGCACAGACTGGATCTGAATTCCATTATGAATGTAACAGATGTACCGTGTGTGATCATTACGGATACGGAAGAAGAGTCAGAGTTATTTAAAATTTTGAAATGCCCGGGTGTCCGGGGGCTTTCGGGAAGATATGTAAGCCGTACAGATATTGATTGTGTGGCATTCAAAGATAAGTGTACGGAAGAAGGAATTAAGATGACATCTTTTGAGAGTATGATGGAGTTCTCACAGTTTAAGACAAATGATCAGGGCCTGATCCCTGTCATCGTCCAGCATTATAAGACACAGGAGATCCTGATGCTGGCATATATGAATGAGGAATCTTTCTATGAGACGATCAAGACAGGAAAGATGACGTATTTTAGCAGAAGCCGGCAGAAACTCTGGGTAAAGGGGGAGACGAGCGGTCATTTCCAGTATGTAAAATCCCTGACGATTGACTGTGATCTGGATACATTGCTTGCAAAAGTAGATCAGATCGGAGCAGCATGCCATACCGGTAATCCGACCTGCTTCTTCCAGCCGCTTGTAGGAATTGACTATGATGAGACGAATCCCCTTCGGATCTTTGAATCGGTATATGACACGATCGCAGACCGTAAAGAGAATCCAAAGGAGGGGTCTTACACGAATTATCTGTTTGATAAGGGAATTGATAAGATCCTGAAAAAAATTGGAGAAGAAGCAACGGAAGTTGTGATCGCAGCAAAGAATCCGAATCCGGAAGAAGTCAAATATGAGATCGCGGATTTCCTGTATCATGCAATGGTTCTGATGGTAGAAAAAGGTCTGACATGGGAAGACATCGTAAAAGAACTGGCAGATCGTTAAGCAGAAATTCTTAGAAAACATGAAAAAGAGCCTGTATGCAGTAAGTTTTGCACATGAGTGAAACAGATATCTCATATATTGTTTCAGAGGTGAGCGCATGTGAATGAAGCGGAAAAGCGAAGAAGAGAACTTCTGGAACAGACACGTTACAGCTATCAGGAATCCGGGATACCGGCAATACATCCCAGATACAGGGCATCTTATAGTGAACTGTATGGTGAGGAAGAGGCAGAACAGGGAAGCCTGGGAATTCGTACATTTATTTGTATGATTCTGTTTGCGGTGTTTGTATTTATGCAGAATGAAGGGAAAGATATTCTACATATAAGCAGCACAAAAGTGGTGCAGGAGGTCAGTAAAAACGCTGACATTACCGATGTGTGGAAAAAAATACCATAGAGGAGTAGATTTGAGACCGTTGGTTAAGAATTGAAACTGACGGTTTTTTTGTGTATACTAGTTATATTAAAAGGAAAGCAGAGAGACTGGCGTCAGCCGGTCCCGGCAGATGAGGAGGAAGCAGATATGTTAAAATTATGGATTGTTGGTGCATCCGGACAGATCGGATCGGCCATCAATGAAGTGTTGGATCCATTAGAAATGGAAGTGTTTAACACAGATAAGGAAGAATTAGACATTACGGACACCGATGAGGTGCTGAATTTCGGAGTGATCAACCGTCCGGATGTGATCATCAACTGTGCGGCAGTCACAGATACAGATTTCTGTGAAAAAGAACCGGAGCTTGCATACCGTGTGAATGCGCTGGGAGCAAGAAATTTAAGTATTGTGGCAAGAAAGACAGGGGCCAAGATGGTACAGATATCCACGGATGATGTATTTGACGGAATCCGGCATACCCCATATACGGAGTTCGACGACACAAATCCGAAGACCGTTTACGGACGTTCCAAGAGAGCAGGGGAGAATTATGTAAAGGAATTTACACACAAGCATTTCATCCTGCGCAGTAACTGGGTGTATGGAAATGGCAATAATTTTGTAAACCGCGTACTTCATGCAGCAGATACAAAGGATGAACTTCTGATTGCATCAGATCAGTTTGGTTCTCCGACCAGTGCAAAAGACCTGGCACGTATTATTCTTTATCTGATCAAAACGAATGAATACGGAACGTACCATGCAACCTGTCAGGGTGTATGTAATCGTTATGAATTTGCGCAGGAAGTTTTGAAACTTGCAGGAAAGAGGATCACTCTGCGCCCGGTAGTGACCAGCGAATCGGATCTTTCTTCTGCAAGACCAGCATATGCGGTTCTGGATAATTTTATCCTTCGTATCATCAATGTATACGAGATGCCGGACTGGAGAGCTTCACTGAAAGAATATATGGATGAGAGAATGGAGGACTAATATGGGAGAGACACAGAAGAAGGAAAAGAAGAAAATAGGACTTACAACGAAGATTTTTATTGCATTGCTTGCAGGAGCGATATTTGGAATTATTTTATGTTATGCGGTTCCAAGTGGACATATCAAAGACGACATTATCGTAGAAGGTGTACTGTACGTGGTCGGACAAGGCTTTATCAAACTGATGAAGATGTTGGTTGTACCACTGGTATTCTGTTCGCTTGTGTGCGGAAGTATGTCGATCGGGGATACGAAGAAGCTTGGTACAGTCGGTGCAAGAACACTGATCTTTTATCTGGCAACAACAGCACTTGCGGTTACCGTAGCATTGTCTGTCGGAAACCTGATCAATCCGGGTGTGGGACTGGACATGAGCACGATCAAGACCAATGCAGCATCTGTAGAAACTATGAAGGCTACTTCATTGACAGACACGTTGTTAAATATTATCCCGGATAACCCGATTAATTCTCTTGCAAGCGGAGAGATGCTGCAGATCATCGTATTTGCATTGATCATCGGTGTGATCCTTGCAAAATTAGGAGAACGTGCAGAGACAGTTGCGAACTTCTTCAGCCAGTTTAACGATATCATGATGGAAATGACGATGATGATCATGGCACTTGCCCCAATTGGTGTCTTCTGCCTGATCAGCCGCACATTTGCAAACATCGGATTCAGTGCATTTGTACCGCTGGCAAAATATATGATCGGTGTATTGATCGCACTGGCAATCCAGTGTTTCGGTGTATACCAGATCTTACTGAAGATATTTACCGGACTGAATCCTCTGAAATTTATCAAGAAGTTCTTCCCGGTTATGGCCTTCGCATTCTCAACAGCAACATCAAATGCAACGATTCCGCTGTCAATCGATACCCTGACCAAGAAGGTGGGTGTATCTAAGAAGATATCATCTTTCACCATTCCTCTTGGAGCGACCATCAATATGGATGGTACTTCGATCATGCAGGGGGTAGCCGTTGTATTTGCCGCACAGGCATTCGGAATCCACTTAAGTATGACAGATTATATTACTGTAATCGGAACTGCAACACTTGCATCCATCGGTACGGCCGGTGTGCCAAGTGTAGGTCTGGTAACACTGACAATGGTATTCAATTCTGTCGGACTTCCGGTTGAGGCAATTGGTCTGATCATGGGTATCGACCGTATCCTGGATATGACAAGAACTGCCGTTAATATCACAGGTGATGCTGTATGTACAACAATCGTTGCACACCAGAACAAGGCACTGGATAAGAATGTGTTCTATGCGGAAGAGAATTAGGATCGAAGATATTAATTTTTAAAAGATGTTTTAATAAATAAAAAACGTATCTCTGAGATGCTTCCTTTTCAGACAGTGGGGAAACATTGCAGAGATACGTTTTTTATATTGTTATACATTTGAAAGAGATTGTCTTACAGGTAATGATACTTGTCTTTCTGACGGACGAAAAATGTAGTGGTCATGATAAGTGTCAGCGCCTCCGCAATGCTGATCGCACTCCAGATACCGTTGATCCCGAACCAGAGTGGAAGTGTCAGGACCATGATGACCTGGAACACTAACGTTCTCAGAAATGAGATGACAGCCGATATCAGGCCGTTATTCAGTGCAGTAAAGAACGAGGATCCGAAGATATTGATACCGATGATCAGGAATGCAATGGCATATACACGGAAGCCGTGCAGTGTCATAGCGTACAGGCCGGTATTGTAACCGACAAATATCTTAGACAGAACAGGTGCCAGTAACTGTGCGGCACCGAACAGGATCACGCCCCAGACCAGTATGATAGACATACTTTTTTTATACAGATTTTTAAGCTCTGCGTGATTTCCAAGCACCATAATGGTAGCTGATAACCGGGGCACAGCCAATTGCATAGCCTAAAAAGGTGGCAACAAAGATAAAATTGACGTACATAACTGCACCATAAGCAGCAACACCATTTTTCTCCGGCAATCTTCATGAGCTGGAGATTGTATAATGCATTGACTAAGGACATGGACAGGTTAGTCATGAGTTCCGAGGAACCATTGGTGCAGGTCTTAAGAAATACACGTCTGTCGAATACCGGTTTTACAAAGTGAAGGAGGCTGTCGTTCTTACGGAAGAAATATACCACCGGGAGCAGACCGCCGATAAATTCACTGGTCATGGTTGCTAACGCGGCGCCTGCAATTCCAAAGTGTAATACACCGATGAACAGGGCATCGAGAACAATGTTTGTACAACCGGCAGCCACAATGACTTTCAGTCCAAGCTGGGGTTTTCCAGCAGCCACAAAGAAACTCTGGAAGACATTCTGCAGCATAAAGGCGGTCAGGGATATGCAGGAGATCCGTCCGTAAAGGGTACAATAATCAATCAGATCACCGGCGGCACCAAATGCCATGACAATCCGCCTCATAAATATAAAACTGAGAACAGATAACACAAATCCTCCGATAGCAGCAATCGTAACCAGCATCGAAAAATACTGATTTGCCAGTTTTTTCTTTCCTTCACCAAGGGTTTTTGATACAAAAGCACTTCCTCCGGTACCGATCATAAATCCAAGTGCACTGATTCCCATCAGGTAAGGCATAATGAGATTCACGGAAGCAAATGCTGATTTTCCCACAAAGTTCGATACAAAGATGCCGTCCACCACACTGTAGATGGAAGTGAATACCATCATAATAATGGAGGGCAGGATAAAACGAAGTAATTTTTTATAGGTAAAATGCTCTGAGAGCTGAATATTCATACGTATTCTCCTTTTTTATATTTACTGATATGGATGTTTACAATGAATGTAAATGAAAACATATAAGCTAAGTGATTATAGGTTGTTTTTGATGTTCTGTCAAGGAAAATATTCTTTACACATGTAAAACGAATTAATAATTAATGTTCACAAACGGTAAATCTATGCTATAATAAAAATTACGGCTTTATGCTTTGATTGAAGATATTACTATAAAAGGAGAGAGTTGTTTTGAAGAAAAATAAATATGAGATTGATATGTGCAATGGAACCATCATGGACAAATTGATTTCATTTTCCATACCACTGATGCTGTCAGGAATCTTACAGCTGATGTTCAATGCGGTGGATATCGTGGTAGTGGGACGTTTCAGCGGAAGTCAGGCGCTCGCAGCGGTGGGTTCGACAACGGCACTGATCAATGTGTTTACCAATCTTTTCATCGGAATCTCATTGGGAGCAAATGTACTTGCAGCGAGATATTATGCGGCCGGAAAAATAAAAGAAATGTCGGAGACGGTACATACGGCTATTGCACTTGCTCTGGTAAGCGGAGTGGCGATGGCGGTGATCGGAGTGGTCTTTGCCAGAGGCGCGCTGGAAATTATGGGGACACCGGATGATGTAATTGCCAAATCCACACTTTATATGCGGATTTATTTCTGCGGTATGCCATTTTTTATGATGTATAACTATGGAGCAGCCATATTAAGGGCAGTGGGGGATACCAAACGTCCGTTGATCTTCCTGATTGTATCCGGAGTGATTAATGCAGTATTGAATCTGTTCCTGGTCATCGCTTTTCATCTGGATGTAGCAGGCGTCGGGATTGCGACCGTTATATCCCAGCTGGTATCCTGTATCCTGGTACTCCGGTGCCTGCATCACACAGAGAGCAGCTATCAGCTTCACCTTGCAAAGCTTCGGATCAGATCCGTGTATCTGAAGCAGATTTTTGAAGTCGGGGTTCCGGCGGGAATCCAGAGCACGGTAATCAATATTTCAAATGCGATGCTGCAGTCATCGGTCAATTCTTTTGGATCGATCGCAATGGCAGGATATACGGCATCGAATAATATTTTCGGATTCTTATATGTGTCGGTGAACTCCTTCACACAGGCCTGTATGAGCTTCACAAGCCAGAACTACGGAGTGAAGAAATTAAAACGTATGGACAGGGTTCTGATCGACTGTATGATCCTTTCAGTTGTGGTAACTTTGATCCTCGGAAGCAGTGTGTACATATTCGGACCGGAACTTCTGCATATTTACAGTAATCAGGCAGATGTTATCAAATACGGTATGGAGATCTTTTCTTATACAACCGTTACCTATTTCCTGTGCGGTCTGATGGATCTGTTCCCGGGAGCACTGAGAGGAATGGGATATTCCACGGTACCGATGATCCTTTCTATCATCGGTACGGTCGGAGTCCGGATTATCTGGATCTATGGACTGTTCCCTTCACACAGATCACTGACTTTCTTGTTTCTGTCTTATCCGGTATCCTGGATTGCAACAATCATCATGCAGGTGATCTGCTTCTGGTTTGTAAGGAAGAAGATCCACAGGACGATGGCGGTTACGGCAGAGTGAGCTTTTTCGAACATATAAAGATATAAAACTCCCGGAGTCTTTGGGGCTCAGGGAGTTTTTTATATCAAAGGATGCAAGACATATTTTGCAGATTATTCTAAAATAAATGTAAAAGGCTGTAACAAAAATGGAATTCATGCGTCTAATAGATAACAGAAGGGAGGTGACAGGTACTTGAAGCTTGAGTTGGAAGAGATTTATAAAACCTATTTTCAGGATGTGTATTATTTCGTTCTCGCTATGAGTAAGGATCCGCACATTGCAGAAGAGATCACACAGGAGACATTTTTCAAAGCACTAAAAGGAGTAAAGCATTTTCAGGAAAAATGCAGCATCAAATCCTGGCTGTGTCAGATTGCCAGGAATGAATACATTTCTTATACCAGAAAAAAACACCGTACAGATCAGGAACTGACAGAACAGGCATACAGTGACGGAAAAACGGATGGACCCGAACAACGTATGCTTCGGAAGGACGAAGCCATGACGGTTTATCAGATCCTTCATTATCTGGACGAACCTTATAAAGAGGTATTTACACTAAAGGTACTTGGCGAATTAAATTATAAAGAGATTGCACAGATATTTGGAAAACAGGAGACATGGGCGAGAGTTACCTATCACAGGGCTCGGGTGAAGATACAGGACATTCTGGAAAGGAGGAGTAGATAATGGCAAAGATTCCATGTGAGATCATAAGAGACCTGCTGCCGTTATATCAGGATGATATATGCAGTGAAAAGAGCAGAAATGCAATAGAAGAACATATAAAAGAATGTGAATCGTGCAGAACATATTTGAAAAAAATGGAAGGTGAGATTCCGATAGAAACAGATAAAATAGAAGGCACAGACGAGGAGTGGAAAGGATTCCGGGAGTTTTCTGAAAAAGTATCAAGAAAATTAAATAGAAGAATCGTTATGTTGTGCGGAGTTGTTTTCCTGATCTGTATGATGCTGACCGTGGCTCTATATTCGGATAGCTTTCAGTCTTATCATTTATCAAGGATTGCGGCAGAAGATATAAAGGTAGAAGAGGTGTATCAGTTAAAGAATGGCAGACTGTATGTACATGTAAAGAGCAAACGCAGAATCACAGGACCGTCTTATCCTCAGACAGATATAGACACAGATACAAATACGGTAGCAGGTAAAGATGCAGTTGGTGCTGTACGCGAACCAAAGAACTCTGTCACATATGGAATATCTATGAATTCGAGTATAAATCCATTTGCAAGAGTGATGTATATTACGTCCAAAGAGGTTGCATATGTCATTCCGTTTGAAGATGGACAGATTATCACAGATAACGGAACAAAGGCATCGGAATTTGACTATGTCGGAAGATCCGGTGAGAAAAAGATCCTGTGGCAGGAAAATGATGAAGTTAAAAAGGCTCCGGCGAGGGTCGAAAAATTTGTGAAGGAATCATTGGAGAAGGAAGAGGATGATCCGGCAGATGAAAATGCGGTGAAAATATTATGGGTGAATCCGCAGATGCCGCTTCAGTGATATCTGATTCCATTTTCGTAAGAATTAGTGAGAATTAGCGGCATTTAGAGGCGTTCAACCATAAGTGGAGTGCTTTTCTGGGAGAAATATGGCATAATAAAGCCGACAGGAGGTGACGCATATGGTTGAACCATTAGAACTTGGAAGGTTTATATCGACATGCAGGAAGGAAAAAAATCTGACGCAGAAGCAGCTGGGAGAAGAACTGGGCGTGACAGACAGAGCTGTGTCAAAATGGGAGAATGGAAAATCATTCCCGGACATCAGTCTGATCGAGCCACTGTGTCAGATACTGGATATCAGTGTCGGTGAATTCATGCTTGGAAAAAGGATTGAACCGGAACACTATCAGGAAGAGACAGAAAAAGCCTGGATTGCATCGCTGGATGAGCCGTTATTGTATAAAATTCAGATGATTATATATATATTAGGAATTGCAGCGGTTGCGGTATTGCAGGTTCCTCTTTTTTCACACGGACCTATGTGTGTGAATATTATATGTTGGGCTGTATGGGGTGCACTGTTCTTTGCTGCATATTACCTGGATAAGAAAATCCCGGAAAGGAAGCTGAGATATTCGAATCCCTGGATCGAAGGGGTGTTTTCAGTGATTTATTTCCTGTGTTATATGTTATGGTTCTTTTTGCGCAAAGATGAATGGGGAACATTGCCGATGTCGGAACAGATGTCGCTTTGGGCGATAATTGTTGTTGGATTGATTGTGGGGGGTTGTGTGAGAGTTTTTTTGGCAAGAAAAAAGAGGAGAAGTGCTGTTTAATGCGTTTAACATAATATAGCAAGAATTCTCCTTCCTCTGCAGGTGGGAGATGAATTGCAAAAAAACAAAAAGAACACTTGTTCGACAATGCGATTCGTGGTATTATAGAGTCAGTCGAAAACATAAATTGTTAGAGAAAAAAACAGATCATAATGCGCATTCAGTATATCTAATGTATTATCATCTGATCATGGTAGTGAAATATCGAAGAAAAGTCATTGACAATCCAATTTCAGAAAGAGCAAGAAAGAAGCCTTTTGGAGTCAGAGTTTCTGCCTACTGACAGCTGGAGGTGCTCCGGTAGAAGTAATCCGTCAATACATTGAAAGCCAGGGAGTGAAAAAGTATTGAACATAGCATATCGTTTCCGGATTTATCCGACAGAAGAACAGAAGATACTTCTAGGCAAAACATTTGGCTGTTGTCGTTTCCTGTACAATCAAATGCTTAATGATAAGATTCAGGAGTATGAAAAGACGAAGAAAATGTTAAAAAATACACCGGCCATGTATAAAAAGGAATATCCATTTTTGAAAGAAGTAGATTCGCTGGCGCTGGCAAATGTCCAGCTTCATCTGGAAAAGGCATATAAGAATTTTTTCGGGAACCCAAGATTGGATTTCCAAGATACAAGTCAAAGCATCATTCCAGAAACAGCTATACAACGAATTTGGTCAATGGAAATATTTTGGTGGAAAGTAAGCGAATCCGACTTCCTAAGTTAAAATGGATTGCCATGAAAAAACACAGAGAGCCAGCAGAAGATTTTCGTTTGAAATCAGTGACAGTCAGTATGGAACCATCCGGAAAATACTTTGCAAGCCTGTTGTATGAAGGATACAGCTGTGAAAATCAAGCAGCTGAATCAGATTACAGTACTGCAAAGATACTTGGAATTGATTATGCAATGCAGGGAATGGCAGTGTTTTCAGAAAAGATTGAGACGGAAGAAGCAGGTTTTTTCAGAAAAAATGAAAAAAGGTTGGCGAGGGAGCAACGAAAGTTGTCAAGATGCGTACGAGGAAGTCATAATTACGAATTGCAGAAAAAGAAAGTTGCCAGATGTCATGAAAAGATACGAAATCAGAGAAGAGATTATCTGCACAAACTTAGTCGAAAGATTGCAGATAATTATGATGCAGTTGCAGTGGAAGATATCGATATGAAAGCAATGGGGCAGTGTCTGCATTTCGGAAAAAGTGTACAGGATAAAGGATATGGAATGTTCAGAGAAATGTTAGACTATAAACTGGCATGGAAAGGAAAGAAAATGGTAAAGGTAGATCGTTTCTTTCCTTCCAGTAAAAAATGCTGTAAATGTGGAAGGATAAAGAAAGAACTGAAATTATCCGAAAGAGTCTATCGCTGTGCGTGTGGAAATGAGATGGATAGAGATCGTAATGCAGCAATCAACATCCGTGAAGAGGCAAGAAGGCTGTTGACAGCATAAACTGTCCGTATCCGGACAATAGAAAAACAAGAAAATATGCCCGTGTCCGGGCAAAAGAATCGCGGGGCACGCGAGGATAGCTTGTAGATACTTGGCTCAGTAGAGCCATTGAGCAAGAAGCCCCCACTTCAAAATCAGAGATTTAAGTGGTGGGAGCATGTCACAACAATAGAAATTGTATCGCAACAGCGATATAATAAATAAAAGATCATATGCCTGACATGGGAAATATAAGAATCAAGGATGAAAATATGAATAAAACAACAATCATAACCAACGTACAAACCCGTCTTTTTGAGCTGCAAGACTTAAAATACCGCGACTTCCATGCAAAACTAATGCCGACAGTCAACAAAGAAAAGATCATCGGTGTTCGGACGCCGGCACTTCGTGTATTTGCGAAGAAGTATGGAAAAACGGATGAAGCAAAAGAATATCTGCAGATACTGCCACATCAGTACTACGAAGAAAATAATTTGCACGGACTTTTGATCGAACAGATTAAAGACTATGACACATGTCTGGAAGAACTGGAACGTTTTCTTCCGTATATTGATAACTGGGCGACCTGCGATATGCTTGCGGTCAAGGTAGTGAAGAAACATCTGGATACATTTATAGATGAAGTATACCGATGGATGGAATCCGACCATGCATATACCATCCGGTTCGGTATCAGTATGCTGATGCGCTATTATCTGGAAGATGCATTTCAGATGGAGTACCCGGAGAAAGTGGCACAGATCCGTTCGGAAGAATATTATGTAAATATGATGCGTGCATGGTATTTTGCGACGGCGCTTGCAAAGCAGTATGATAAGATTCTCCCGTTTGTCGAAAAGCAAAAATTAGATGTCTGGACGCATAATAAGACGATCCAGAAAGCTATCGAAAGTTACCGGATCACGCCAGAGCAGAAAGAATATCTAAGAGGGTTAAAGATTAAAAAATGAAATCCGTATCCATTTATACGATCACAAGAAATCAGAATATCGAACAGTTGCAAAAACTGGAACGTCAGTTATCCGGAAGAGACTATTTTCTGAAAATGCGGGAATGGGAACTGGAAAGTATGAAAGCACTGACAGCCGAATTGGAAACCTGTATGGAGGATGTATATGCACTTCGTTTCTTTTATTCGTTTCAGATTCCGAGACTGGGAAAAGAATTTGATCTTCTTCAGATTAAAGAAGACCAGATTGTAAATATTGAGTTAAAAAGTGGTGTGGTATCAGATGAGGCTATCTGCAGACAGCTTCTGCAGAATCGATATTATCTGTCGGTGCTTGGAAGAACGATTCATTCGTATACTTATATCAGCAGCCAGAACCGTCTGGTAAGACTGACGAATCATGATCATATCGCAGAGGCAGACTGGGACGAATTATGCAGAGCTTTGAAAAGAGAAAGTCCGGATATGATGGGAATATTCGAAGAACTGTTCCGCGCAGAACTCTATCTGATCTCACCGCTCAGAGAGCCGGAACGCTTTTTACAGAAAGAATATTTTCTGACGGCACAGCAAAGAGATATCGAACGACAGATCCTGAAAGGAATCCGTGCAAAACATTCCGACTATTACTGGTTCAGCGGACTTCCGGGGACGGGAAAGACATTGCTTCTGTATGATCTTGCGATGAAGTTGTCGGTACGTCAGAGAGTCTGCATGATTCATTGCGGAGAATCAGGAGAGGACTGGAGAATTTTACATAAACGTCTGCGCCGGATTGATTTTCTGTCGGATCGTCAGTTATCACTTCAGGAAGCAAAGCAGACGATGACAGAAAATGTGTGTGCGGAAGAAGCGTTTGATACATTCTTAAAGCCATACAGTGCTATTCTGGTGGATGAGGCACATCTGCTTTCTGTGGAGCAATTAAAGATATTAGAAGAATGTAAAAAGCAGATTCCGATAATCTTCTCCAGTGATACGGAAGACATGATCTCGCCTGAAGAACTGGATCGTGAAATACCGCAGCGGCTTGCCGGTCTGCCGGATGTGCAGAGCTTTCATCTGACAAATCGTATCCGTACAAATGCAGAGCTATCTTCCTTTATCCAGAATATGATGGATTTGTCACGTAGAAAAGGGAAGAATGGCTATCCCAATATTGAAGTAGTGTATGCGAATGATGATACAGAAGCGGTATGTTTGATGCAAGGCTATGCGAGACGGGGATATCTCTATCAGAATCCGGCAATGCGGGATGTGAACCGCCTGGTAGCCGTACTGGATGAACAGTATTATTATGATGAGGACGGTTATCTCCGTGCGAGAAAGATTAGTGAAGCTTCTTATGAAATAACCCGTATAACAACGAGTGAAGGCAGAAAATCAAATGTGAGACTTCTTTTTCATCAGCTGAATCAGGCAAAAGAAAAACTGGCGATTGTGATCAAAGACAATCCGTCAGTGTATGATACGATTTTGGATATATTATAGATGCGTAAAAACAGATAAAGAACTGTTTTTACGCATTTTTCTGTATCAGTCATTTCCAGATATTTTCAGAAAGAAAATTTGCCCGGTTCCGAAATGCGTGGTACAATATTCCTTAGGTAAAATATTGAATCAGAGAGGTTTTTACAATGGAAGAAAAGAATTACAGTAAGGTACCGGTATTCGAAAATGGACTTGCACAGCCTGTTTTCAAATTCACAGACGGAAAGACAGGAGAAAACTATGATCCTGCCACATCAAGTATCGTAAGATACTGCGTATATGTGGAATCTGACTACGACATGGACGGTGATGGAAAAAGAGATCTCGTCAAAGCATTTATTCAGGTTCCGAGAAGTGCTGTAGAAGGCAGTTATAAGGCGGCAACATTATATGAAGCACGTCCGTATTGTGCAGGAGTGCAGGCAGACGGATATGATCATATGAAAGAAGTAGAAAGCAAAGAATACCGCAAATTTGACTTTGCAGATCTTGACAAAGAAGTGCCTACACGTATTCCGGAAGGGACGATCAGTGCCATGGATCTTGCATTAAAGGCAGATCCGGCGGACTGGTATTATCCGGATAAAGGAAACAATAACAGCATGGTATATGAAAATCTAGATAACTTCAATTATTATCTGGTGCGCGGCTTTGCAGTGGTCGTAAGTGCCGGATTCGGAGCGCTTGGCTCAGATGGATTCAACTATGTCGGTTCAGAGTATGAAAGAGATGCATTCAAATCTGTTGTAGAATGGCTGCATGGCGACAGAGTGGCTTACGCAGACCGTGAAGGAAAGATCGAGACGAAGGCAGACTGGGCGAATGGGAAGTGTTGCCATGACCGGAAGATCTTATGCCGGAATCCATGCCGTTTGCAGTTGCAAACCACAGGCGTAGAAGGCCTGAAAACAATTAGTTCCGGTTGCAGGTATCGCAGACTGGTATACACAGCAGAATATGCAGGGTGCACAGCGTTACTGGCCGAAAGAGATGCTGAACAGTTTCCTGGCATATTTCTGTTCCAGCCGTTATAACGATGAGACATTATCTGAGAAACAGTTGGATGATATTGCAGCATTCCATCATGAATTAAGTCTTCAGCAGTTAAAATGCGGATTCGACTATGATCCGGATTTCTGGGGAGCCGGAAACTACCGTCTGCATGCAGACCAGATCAAGTGCAGTGCGCTGATCGTACATGGATTCAATGATGAAAATGTATCTACAAAACAGTTCGAAATGATGCATACCGCATTCGAACAGGCAGGACAGACTGTGAAACTGATCCTTCATCAGGGTCCACATATCACACCGACCATGGCGAATAAGAATTACGGAATCCTGATCGATGGAAAATTCTATGATGATATCGTAAATGAATGGATATCCCATTATCTGTACGGAGTAGAAAATGGTGCCGAAAAGATGCCGGAAGTACTTGCTCAGACGAACTATGATCAGAAAAAATGGGAAACAGAAAGTGCATGGGAAACAGAGTATACCATGAAGCTTACTTCAAAAGAAGAGAGTAAGACAGTGATTGATACAGACTGGGAAAAAGCCGGTGTCAGTGCAGAAAACTTTGATAATGTGATGGCACTGAAGTCTACAAATATGGCTCAGCGTTATGTGACAGATCCATTTGAAAAAGCCGTGACTGTACAGGGAACGGTATGCCTGAACTTAAAGGCAGCATTAAAAGACGGAAATATCGAAACAGATTTCGATCCGGAAAACAGAAACGATGTGGATACACTGACCATGCAGCTTGGTAATTCCAAAGTATCCGGCAAAATGGATGATGTAGAGATTGCAGTGCTTCTCTGTGATGTATGTGACGAAGAATTCGACAGTATCCAGACTGTAGATCTGGAAAGAAATATTGTTCCGGTCACGACAGTAAAAGAAGGCGGAATCATGAATGGCGGAGATCTTCCGGCATTTGATGAGGCAGAATTCAATACTGTACATAAAAAATACCGTGTGATCACACGTGCATTTGCAGATCTGTGTAATCCGGAAGCAGGTTACGCACCGGAAACAGCACAGAACAGCATCGAGCTTAAAAAAGGCGAATATCATGATTACAGCGTATATCTCAATGCGACAAGATATACTGTAGAGCCGGGACACAGACTTGCAGTAGTTGTTGCAACAGAAGATCCGGTAAACTGCCTGATCCATAAGACATATTCGGTAGAGATTGATGACAACTCTGTGATGGTGGAAGTTCCTGTGACAAAAGCGAGTGAGGACATGGGACTGAATAAAGCGGAATAGATAGAATATCTATCGGAAATGAGAAAAGTACGAGCTGCTGGTTGAAAATATTAGAAGTAAATGATTGAAAAAATAAGAACTGCTGTTTTAGGAGTAAAGTCTTAAAATAGCAGTTCTTTTGTGTTGCCATGTGTTCGTAAGGAGCTGCTTGGCTGCCAAAACATCTGTAAGGAGCTTTGCCAATGGTAAGTTTTCTGTATCAGCAGACGTTTTTTTAAGAATTCATGGCCACAAATCCCGGAATTCATGGCCAGTTATAACAATATTTGTAACTATCGTGGTACAATGAATGCAATAATTATGTGAATAAATACGGAGAAAATATAAATGTTTCAGATAGCAATGATAGAAGATGAAGAACATACAAGACAGGAAGTGGAAAGACTTATTAGCCGGGAGTTCGAGAAACTTAAGGTGCAGGATATAACTACCGAAATATATAAAACAGCCGAAGAATTTCTGGAAGTTAAGAAGCGCTACGATGTAGTTATCTCAGATATTGATCTTCCGGGGAAAAGCGGGATCGATCTGGGAAGCATTTTAAAGGCAGAACAAAAAGATATCTGCCTGGTATTCCTGACATCGTACGCCGAATTTGCAGTGGATAGTTATGTCCTCGAGGCATATCAGTATATTTTGAAAAGAGATATGAAGGAACGTTTGCCGGCAGTATTACAGAAAATTTATCAGGAAAAGCAAAAAGAGAGCCAGAATTTCTTCTGGATCGGTGGGGTGACGGACCAGAGAAAATTATATCATAAAGACATTATCTGTATCCGCAAGGTCAAAGGGCAGAAGTATGTTGAATTTGTAATGGTAAATGGCGCATACAAAGAACGTCTGGCACTGCATCAGACTTTTGAAGATCTGAAAAATCCGTCTTTTGTATTTGTCGGAAGAAGTCATATTATCAATATCGATCATGTAGACAGGATCACAACGGATGCAGTCTATCTAGAAGACGGGATTAAGATTCAGGCAGGGGCAGAGACTATTCAGGATGTGAAGACACGGATCATGGAATATTGGAGAAATGTAGAATGAAAGAATGGATGAGAAAGCGAAAAGCAGATGTTTGTATGGGGATTCTACTGCAAATATATTTCTTCTTTCCATGGATCCGTATAGACGGAGGGTATCACACGATTCACGTGTATCTGATCGAGATATTCCGGAAAGAAAGCTGCATCAAGGCATATAATTATATTTTCTTATCTGGGCATCCAATCTTATGGAAATATTCCGGTTTTGCGGCAGTGACATTTACCATGATCATAGCATTTAT
>ENA-OQDT01000903-OQDT01000903.1-human-gut-metagenome-genome-assembly--contig:-NODE-903-length-18706-cov-3.321169_pt1 | contig 18706 bp, 15 predicted proteins | sample MGYA00242786_ERZ504617 | MGnify/ENA primary metagenome ERZ504617 (study PRJEB26092, sample SAMD00036337) | human gut metagenome | host: Homo sapiens | study: EMG produced TPA metagenomics assembly of...
TTGTTCCTGCGAAGGCAACAGGAATACAAACACGATTTTAACGAACTGGATTTGTTGGCTGAACAATGGGGGGCTACAGTGGAAGATCTGCAGCATCTCATTAAAGACTTTAACTTGTTTGTCATAATGGAGGACGGATATTTCCGATGCCTGTATCTGGATGAGGTGATGGGTTATCAGAATAAGCTTTCGGAGCAACGTGCCGCCGCCGGTAGCAAAGGAGGAAGAAGCAGCAAGAAAAAGACTGTGCAGACAGCTGAAAAAGTAATCACTTCTACTGTCCTCACGGCAGCGGATAAAGAAGCGAATGACGATGCAGACAATAAGGAAAACAACACGGAAAACAATGCGGAAAACAGTGTAAAATGCATGAAAAACACGATTGAAAAAAGTGATGATGAAAATGTAACCGAAAATACACTGCAATGTATTGATAATGAATGTGTTAATAGGAGTTTGCAAGCAAGCTTTAAGCAAAGCTTTATAAGAGAAGAAAAGAATAGAGGAGAGAAGAAAAAGAAAGATGATGTTAACATCATACAAAGAAACATCGGCATCGGCAACAATATGTTTTTTTGCTATGAAAAAAATGTCAGGGTAACACCTCGACAGAAACGCTATATCAATGAGATTTTCCCTATCCGGGTTCGGGCGGATACACCACGCACGATTCCGGATTTGGAAGAAAGAGGAGTTGGACCGCCCATGGATAAATGCATATCGTATCTTTGTTGAATGCTATTTGCCCCCCAGGTACGCGCCGTTAATCACGGAAGATATGGATCTTTCACGTGTAAGATGCTATATCTTACAGCTGTAAGATTATAAATCTTTCACCTTCATCGTCTGGACATTGCGAAAGAGTTCAGCCGGTCTGTGCGTGGTGGAATATAACCGTCTGCCGCTTGTTTTCACGAATACCGTCTGGGGTATCTCAAGAAGATGCTCAGCAGGGCAAATATCCCGATGGCTACCGGATAGTACAAGTATTCGATAATGCTCAAAGGAGACAGGGAAGCCAGTTTGGCAGCAATCAGCATTTGTGCTCCGTAAGGGATGATTCCCTGGATGACACACGAGAAAGTATCCAGAATACTTGCACTCTTGCGTTTGTCCACCCTGTAGCGGGTAGCGATATCGTTGGCAAGCGGTCCCACTGTGATGATGGCTATCGTATTGTTGGCTGTGCAGAAATTGGCGATGCTCACCAAAGCCGCGATGCAAAGTTCGGCTCCGCGTTTGCTGTTGACGTGTTTGGTCAGTTTTTGGATGATATAGTCCACTCCGCCATTAAAACGGATCAGTTCCAGCATACCGCCTGCCATCAAGGTGATGATGATGAGCTCACCCATCCCGGTGATCCCTGTGCCCATGGAGCCGAGCCAGTCGAACAGGCCGATGCTCCCCGTGAACAGGCCGATCACTCCCGTTGTGGCGATGCCCAGTATCAGTACGAGTGCCACATTCATACCTGCTATGGCGGTTCCCAACACAACCAGGTAGGGGAGGATTTTGATCCATTCCACCGACTGGATGTCGTGGGTCGTCATCACGTCCATCCCTCTGAAAATATAGTAGCCGAAAACCATCAGAGCGGCCGGAAGGGCTATCATGAAGTTTACCCGGAACTTGTCACGCATGGCGCATCCCTGGGTACGGGTGGCGGCGATGGTGGTATCCGAGATGAATGAAAGGTTGTCGCCGAAGAAGGCTCCTCCCACCACGATACCTGTCATGAAGGCCAGGTTCATGTCGGTTTTCTCTGCGATGCCTGCTGCCACGGGAACTAGTGCCACGATGGTTCCTACCGAGGTTCCGATGGAGAGTGAGATGAAACAGGCAGCCAGGAAGATGCCTGCCAGCAGCAGATTGTCCGGCAGCAGGAGAAGCGTAAGGTTGACGGTCGCGTCAATGGCCCCGATATCTTTGGCACTTTGGGCGAATGCGCCTGCCAGGATGAAAATCCAGATCATCAGCATGATGTTCTTGTTGGCTGCGCCGATGGAATATTGCAGCATTCGCTCATTCAGGCTCAGGCCTTTGGTGATGCATACCGCATAGACCGAGGATACCATGAAAGCAATCGTGATGGGGACTTTATAGAAGTCGTTTACAATGATGGAGGTCACCAGATACAGGCATAGAAATACCAGCAGTGGACTGAGTGCCCATAGACTGGGCTTATTGGTTATTGGAGTTAATTTTTCACCGTTCATGAATTTGTATTTTATAAAATGAGGTGCAAAGTTACAAAAAGACTTGCTGTATAACAATATATGGGGGAAAAAGGTCACAGCCCCACCTTCGTAACAGGGAAGGCAGGGCTGTAAGGGTATTGGGAAAGTTGGGGATAAAATTGGATTATAGTGTCACGCCTGTCTTGAAGATGGCGATTTCACGATAATTCTTCTTTTCATTGTTTACCGGTTCTCCGCTGGCAACACGGATGATATAGTCTATAAAGCGTTCGCAGGTCTTTTCCATCGGTTCGTTTTCTACGATGACTCCGGCATTGAAGTCAATCCATCCCGGTTTGTTTTTAGCCAGAGTGGAGTTGGTGGAAATCTTCATGGTAGGAACAAACGTACCGAACGGAGTACCGCGGCCGGTAGTGAAGAGCACCATGTGACAGCCGCAGGAGGCGAGGGCGGTGGCAGCTACCAAATCGTTGCCCGGTGCGGAAAGCAAGTTCAAACCTTTCACTTTCAGGCGGTCGCCATAGCCCATAACTCCGTCAACGTATGCTTTGCCGCATTTTTGGGTACATCCCAACGCTTTGTCTTCCAGGGTGGAGATACCACCTGCCTTGTTGCCCGGTGACGGATTTTCGCCCACTGGTTCGCCGTGTGACAGGAAATATTCCTTAAAGTCATTAATCAGGTGTACGGTCTGCTCGAACAGTTCCTTGGTGCGGCAACGGTTCATCAGGATGGTTTCCGCACCGAACATTTCGGGAACCTCCGTCAGTACGGAAGTACCGCCCTGTGCAATCAGGAAGTCGGAGAACATACCCAGCAACGGATTGGCGGTGATACCTGAGAAGCCATCCGAACCGCCGCATTTCAAGCCTACACGCAACTCGGACAAAGGAACATCCTCGCGTACATCGGTCTTGGCTTTGGCGTACAGTTCACGCAGAATCTTCATACCCTCTTCAAATTCATCCCCCACTTTCTGAGTTACCATGAACTTTACGCGGTCTGTGTCGTAATCGCCCAGAAACTCGCGGAAAACATCCGGCTGGTTGTTCTCGCAGCCCAGACTGACAATCAGTACGGCTCCTGCATTAGGATGCAGAATCATGTCGCGGAGAATTTTCTTGGTATTCTCGTGGTCATCGCCCAGCTGTGAACAGCCATAGTTGTGAGGGAATGCCACGATAGCGTCCACACCTTCGCAGTTGGTTTCGCGGCGTAACGCTTCGGCCAGTTGTCCGATGATACCGTTTACACAACCCACGGTGGGGATAATCCATACCTCGTTACGGATACCTACATCACCGTTTTTGCGGCGGTATCCTTTGAACGTCAGGTCTTTCTTCGGGATATTGAGGTCTACGCTGACCGGATTGTAGGTGTAATCCAACAGTCCGGCAAGGTTTGTCTTTATCTGGGTTTCATTGATCCAGCGTCCTTGTTCCACGGCAGTCACGGCATGGCCGATGGGGTAACCATACTTGATGATATTCTCGCCTTGGGCGAAATCTTTCAGTGTCACCTTATGGCCGGCAGGCACGTCTTCCTTCAACGTGATGGCATGACCGTCTACCGTGATGGCCTCGCCTGCTTTTAAATCCGAGATAGCCACCACTACGTTATCAGCCGGATTGATTTTCAAATACTTTGTTTCCATTTCTATTTTTAGTTATCAGATTTACTTTTTATGCGCGTCCAGATAGAAATCCACGTTCTCCACCGCAAGCAAGGTGATGGGCATGTAATTGCATTGCTTCACCTCTTTCTTGAAGATCAGGTGATTGCACAGGCTCTCTACGCCGCTGTATCCTTGTGCGGTAGGTTGCTGAGCAATCAGGAAATCCACTGCGCCCTCTTTTCAGACAAGAGACGTTCCGGTGTAATAAATCGTACCCAATCAGTTTGAAATTTTTCATGTTGTGCCCGATGAGATATTCTCCTATAATGTACACTTTCGAGTTGAAAGTGATGCCGCACGTAATCTGTGGGTTCTCTTGGAAAAAGCGGTTCATCAGCGCCTCGTCCTCGTCCGGACGCTTGGCGTAGAGGTTCAGTTCCACTATCTTGCAGTCGGGAAAATGCTCCTGCATATATTTTCTGAATCCTTTTTCACGGTTTTCCTGCTGGTTTGATCCCAGGCGGCCTTCGTTGATTTGTCTGAAGATAACGATTTCTTTGGGACATTCTCCCAACATCATGGCCATGCGGGCGGCAAAGTATCCGCTTTGGTCGGATTTCTGCCCGAAGAATGCCAGCGGGTTCAGACTGGCCACATTGGAGTCTATAAATATATAAGGTATTTCCCGTTCTTGTAATTTGTCGGTGAATCTGGCCGTCATCTCAGGAATAGTGGGGGCGAGCAATACGCCGTCTGGCTCTTGTTTCAGTATTTCCTCACCGGCATTGATGAAGGAGGAATATTCATATTGGTCATAGTACATCACGGACAGGGTGATGTGGAAATCCGAAAAGGTTTCTACGGCTCTTTTCATCCCCAGTTCCACATCGGTCCAGTAATCGCCTTCCTTGTGCTGTGGCAGCAGGCAGACAAACAGATACTTTTTGTTGGATGCCAATGCGCTGGCATACATATTGGGCTGGTAATCCAGTTGCTTCAATATTTCTTCCACCCGTTTCCGGCTGGCTTCGGATACTCCTGTGCGGCCATGCAATACACGGTCTACTGTGCCGACTGATACATCTGCCAGGCGCGCGATATCCTTGATTCTGATTCTTTCGGGCAGTTTATTCATACCTTAATTATATATATTGTGCTCGTGCACACTGATAATTTATTTTTTTTCGATACAAATATATAACAATTTTTGGTTTTAAAAAAATAAATAGTACCTTTGTGCACGCACACGGATGAATTATTTGAGTGGCCTGTTGAGTACAAGGTTACGATATGATTCGTCTATGGATATGTAAACCAGTATTTTAATTGGCTTGAAAGTTAAACGAATAAATATATAACAATTTAAAATCACGAAATTATGGGAAAAGTAGTAACCTTAGGTGAAATTATGTTGAGATTGTCAACTCCGGGAAACACACGTTTTGTACAGTCGGATTCATTTGATGTTGTTTATGGCGGTGGTGAAGCGAACGTAGCGGTGAGTTGCGCGAACTACGGTCACGAAGCTTATTTCGTAACTAAATTGCCGAAACACGAAATTGGACAGTCTGCTGTGAATGCATTGCGTAAATATGGTGTGAAGACCGATTTCATCTGTCGTGGTGGCGACCGCGTAGGTATCTATTATCTGGAAACAGGAGCTTCCATGCGTCCTAGCAAAGTAATTTATGACCGTGCCCACTCGGCTATCGCCGAAGCCGATCCTTGCGATTTCGACTTTGACGCTATCATGGAAGGTGCGGACTGGTTCCATTGGTCGGGTATCACTCCGGCTATTTCTGACAAGGCTGCCGAACTGACCAAGCTGGCTTGTGAAGCTGCAAAACGTCATGGCGTTACGGTATCTGTAGACTTGAATTTCCGCAAGAAACTGTGGACAAAAGAAAAAGCACAGTCTATCATGAAACCGTTGATGAAGTATGTAGATGTATGTATCGGTAACGAAGAAGATGCCGAACTTTGTCTGGGCTTCAAACCGGAAGCGAATGTGGAAGCCGGTGAAACCAATGCGGAAGGTTACAAAGGAATCTTCAAGGCTATGGCAAAAGAATTCGGCTTTAAATATGTGGTTTCTACCTTGCGCGAATCATTCTCGGCTACTCACAACGGCTGGAAGGCTATGATTTACAACGGAGAAGAATTTTATGAATCAAAACGCTATGACATCAACCCGATTATTGACCGGGTAGGTGGTGGCGACTCATTCTCCGGAGGTATCATTCACGGTCTGCTGACCAAACCGAATCAGGGTGCCGCCCTTGAATTTGCTGTTGCCGCTTCTGCTTTGAAGCATACTATCAACGGTGACTTCAACCTGGTATCTGTAGATGAAGTGGAAGCATTGGCCGGTGGCGATGCCAGCGGACGTGTACAACGCTAAATTTGTTTTTTATAGGAACACGAATGACGCAAATAACGCAAATTTTTGATACATGTTTTATTTGTATCATTTGTGTTCCTATCTTTCATTTAAACTAAAATATAACATTATGGCTCGTTTTGATAAAATAGCTGTGTTGGACAAGATTGGTTCAACCGGAATGGTTCCTGTGTTCTACCATAAAGATGCAGAAGTGGCAAAGAAAGTAGTGAAAGCTTGTTATGACGGCGGAGTTCGTGCATTCGAATTTACAAACCGTGGTGACTTTGCTCATGAAGTATTTGCGGAAGTTGTGAAATACGCGGCAAAGGAGTGTCCTGAAATGGCTATGGGAGTAGGTTCTATCGTTGATCCTGCTACTGCCGCTCTTTACTTGCAATTGGGTGCTTGCTTTGTGGTAGGTCCGTTGTTCAATCCTGAAATCGCTAAAGTGTGCAACCGTCGTTTGGTGGCTTATACTCCGGGATGCGGAAGCGTGTCCGAGGTGGGTTTCGCTCAGGAAGTAGGTTGCGATCTTTGCAAAATATTCCCGGGTGATGTATTGGGAGCAAAATTGGTTAAAGGTCTGCTGGCTCCGATGCCTTGGTCTAAACTGATGGTAACCGGTGGTGTGGAACCGACTCAGGAAAATCTGACTTCTTGGATTAAGGCAGGTGTGTTCTGTGTGGGTATGGGTTCTAAATTGTTCCCTGGCGACAAGGTAGCCGCGGAAGACTGGGCGTATGTAACGGCAAAATGTAAAGAAGCATTGGGCTACATTGCGGAAGCCCGTGCAAATAAATAAGAAAAAGATCAGCTCATGCCCGCAAGGGGTTAGTGAATTAGGGCGTGGGTATGCATTTTGTTTAAAGGTGTATATAAAATGGGTAAGGGCCATCGCGAAGTGGATTCGCGATGGCTTTTCACTTTCCGGCGGGTGCTTGAGGCGGGGCGTTGGCAAAAATATTCTTGTAAAGATTGGTAGATAGAATAAAAATGTGTTCTTTTGTACCGTTTCTTAAGAAATAAAATGAAGCGTTTAATCTAAAACACACAAAAATGAAAAAAGCATTATTAAAGGTGGCCGTCATGCTGTTATGCTTGGCGGGGGTAACTCCTGCAATGGCCCAGTTTAATTTGAAGAAGGCAGTGGGGGGAGCCGTGAAGGCTGCAAAGGCGGTGACTTTGACCGATGAACAGATGACAGAGTATGTAAAGGAGTACATTGACTGGATGGATAAGCATAATCAGGTTTGTGCAGACGATGATCCGTATACTGTCCGTTTGAAAAAACTGACTGAAGGGTTGACCGAAGTGGAAGGGATGCCGCTGAATTTCAAAGTATATTATGTGATTGATGTAAATGCGTTCGCCTGTGCAGACGGTAGTGTGCGGGTATTCTCTTCATTGATGGATATCATGACAGACGAAGAACTGTTGGGGGTAATAGGCCATGAGGTAGGCCATGTGGCACACAAGGACTCAAAGAACGGCTTCCGTACCGCATTGCTGACATCGGCATTGAAAGATGGTATTTCATCACAAGGAGGAAAAGCGGCTGCTCTGACAGATTCCCAGTTGGGTGACTTGGGAGAGGCATTGGTCAATGCTACTTATTCACAAAAACAGGAACGCGCCGCCGATGATTACGGTTACGAATTTCTGAAGAAAGCAGGTAAGAATCCTTGGGCGATGGCATTGTCATTCCAGAAATTGAAAAAATTGCAAGAAGAGGCAGGAGCAAAGAAAAGCAGCAAGCTGAATCAGTTGTTCTCTACTCATCCCGATCTTGACGCACGTATCCAGCGTATGGAAGAACGTGCTACAAGCGAAGGTATTGAAAAAACCTGCAAACACGATGGGGGAAACAGGGAAATAAATGGTTTCAGCAATGTGGATTATACACATAATAGAGGGTGTCCGTTTCAATGGCGGACACCCTCTTCCTTTTTTTGGGAGAATTTTTTTTGCAATGACCTTATCTTGCCTCCCGGCGGGATAAAATCTGAATTTATTATGAGAGAAATCCTTATTGGGAGAAAATCAAAGTCCAAAGTTCAGGTTAAAAGAATCAAGTGTTCTTTTTCGTCTAGATTATAGAAGGAAATCTCTTGGCACAAAGATACGCTTATTTTAATGGTTGACGAATTCCCTGTAGGGTTATATCATAGCTAGATTTCCTAAAATGATGGCAAAAATTCCTTTTTCTTTCTGATACTTTGCCTCCTCTTTACATTGTGATATGTGCTATGCGTTGTAAATCAGATTGTTAATTATGTGTATTGCTTCTGGACTGTGCAATAACAGGGTGGTTTAATATAAGTGAAAATCACTATCTTTGTATAAACCAACAGAAAGAAATGCACAAAACAGTTTAGCCATGATGAATTACGCATACGATACATCTTTGCAGGAAACGATGATACTGACTGAAGCGTTTCACACAGACAGGGTCATCTGTGACAATGGTAGTCTGTATAAGTTTATATGGGTCCAGGAAGGCAAACTGACATTGATAGTAGACCATGTGGAAATAGAGATGGAGCAGGATGAAATCATCTCTGTGAGTAATCTTCACCGCACGGAGTTCAAGAATGTATCGGGCAGGTATCTTGCTCTTCTTTTCAACGAGAATTTTTACGGCATTTACAAGCACGAGAAAGAAGTATCGTGCAGCGGAGTGCTGTTTAACGGAACTTCCGGTATAGTGCATCTGCGGCTCCCGATAGCCGATTCCGAACTGTTGCACGAGGTGGTGGACAGAATGGTTACCGAATACATCCTGCGGGATAACCTACAGGGAGAAATGCTCCGCCTGCTGTTGAAACGTTTCATCATTCTGTGTACCCGGCTGGCCCGTAAGCAGTTGTCCGGCTTTCCGGTTAATGAAAAAGGTTTTGACATCATCCAGCGTTATTATGTGTTGGTGGACAATCACTTCAAGGAGAAAAAACAGGTACAGGCATATGCTGCTTTGTTGCATCGTTCTCCCAAGACGCTTTCCAATTTATTTGCCGCCTACGGTATGCCTTCCCCTTTGAAGATTATACAAGAACGAGTGGTGACCGAAGCGAAACGGCTGTTGCTGCATACCTCGCACAGCATCAAAGAGATATCGGTGATTTTGGGCTTTGAAAGTGTGGGTACTTTCAGCCGCTTCTTTAAGAATATGACGGGGGAAAATACCTCGGCATACCGGAAAAGACTGCAATAACAAGAACCGGTCCTTGTTGCTGTTGATTTTGATAAGAACAGGGGCTTTTCCCATGCCTTAATGCAGTTATTCTGAAAACAGTATCCGATTATCTGATTAAAAAAACAAGCGTCAAACTTTCTATCTATCTAATTTCTTGTAAATTTGCACCTTAATTTTTGGAAGGCATTGCCTTTTAGTTAGAGAATACAAGAAAACGATATAAAATTATGAGTAAGAAATTTGCTGAACACTCGCAACTCAACCTATCACAGGTCAATAAAGATGTGCTGAAGAAGTGGGATGAAAACGATGTTTTCGCCAAGAGTATGACAGAACGTGAAGGATGTCCTTCTTTCGTGTTTTATGAAGGACCTCCCTCGGCCAATGGTATGCCGGGTATTCACCACGTGATGGCGCGTACCATTAAAGATACTTTCTGCCGCTATAAAACCATGAAAGGGTTCCAGGTAAAGCGTAAGGCCGGATGGGATACTCACGGACTGCCTGTGGAACTGGGTGTGGAAAAGGCATTGCATATCACCAAAGAGGATATCGGAAAGACCATTTCTGTTGCCGAGTACAACGCAGCTTGCCGTAAGGACGTGATGAAGTTTACCAAAGAGTGGACAGACCTTACTCATAAGATGGGTTACTGGGTGGATTTGGAGAATCCCTATATCACTTATGACAACCGCTATATTGAAACGCTGTGGTGGCTCTTGAAGCAGCTTTATAACAAAGGTCTGTTATATAAAGGCTACACCATCCAGCCTTACTCTCCGGCTGCCGGAACAGGATTGAGCTCGCACGAGCTGAACCAGCCGGGCTGTTACCGTGATGTGAAAGACACCACTGTGGTAGGACAGTTCAAGATGAAGAATCCGAAACCCGAAATGGCGGAATGGGGAACGCCTTATTTCCTGGCATGGACCACTACTCCGTGGACATTGCCTTCGAATACGGCATTGTGCGTAGGACCGAAAATAGACTATGTGGCTGTGCAGACTTACAACGGATATACTGGGGAAAAGATGACCGTAGTGTTGGCGAAAGCTTTGCTTTATACTCACTTTAACAAGAAAGCGGAAGAATTGGCGCTGGAAGACTATAAGCCGGGTGACAAACTGATTCCGTTCAAAGTAGTGGGTGAATATAAAGGACCGGATCTGGTAGGCATGGAATACGAACAGCTTATTCCTTGGGTGAAACCGGTGACAGTGGATGAAAACGGGAAATGGCAAGAAGCGGCCGGTGAGGCATTCCGCGTTATTCCCGGTGACTATGTAACTACCGAAGATGGTACGGGTATCGTACATATCGCTCCGACATTCGGTGCAGACGATGCTTTTGTGGCACGTGCGGCAGGTATTCCTTCTCTGTTCATGATAAACAAGAAGGGGGAAACCCGTCCTATGGTGGATCTGACTGGTAAATTCTATCTGTTGGACGAACTGGACGAGGCTTTCGTAAAGGAATGTGTGGACGTAGAGAAATATAAGGAATATCAGGGCCGGTGGGTGAAGAATGCTTATGATCCTCAGTTTACTGTAGATGGCAAGTATGATGAAAAAGCTGCCGCTGCCGCCGAATCACTCGATATCTATATCTGTATGATGATGAAAGCCGCCAACAAGGCGTTCAAGATAGAAAAGCATGTACACAATTATCCGCACTGCTGGCGTACTGACAAACCGGTGCTCTACTATCCGCTGGACAGTTGGTTCATCCGGTCTACCGCAGCCAAAGAGCGCATGATGGAACTGAACAAGACTATCAACTGGAAGCCGGAATCTACCGGAACAGGCCGTTTCGGCAAGTGGCTGGAAAACTTGAATGACTGGAACTTGAGCCGTTCTCGTTATTGGGGAACTCCGCTGCCTATCTGGCGCAGTGAAGAAGGAGAGGAGCTTTGTATCGGTTCCGTAGAGGAATTGTATAATGAAATAGAAAAGTCAATAGCTGCCGGATTTATGACCGTCAATCCTTATAAGGAAAAAGGTTTTGTTCCGGGCGAATATAACGGGGGGAATTATGACAAGATAGACCTTCACCGTCCGTATGTGGATGATATCATCTTGGTATCTGAAAGCGGCAAGCCGATGAAACGTGAGGCGGACTTGATTGATGTGTGGTTCGACTCCGGTGCGATGCCTTACGCGCAGTTGCACTATCCGTTCGAAAATAAGGAAATTGTGGACAACCGCACTTATTATCCTGCGGACTTCATTGCAGAAGGGGTGGACCAGACCCGTGGCTGGTTCTTTACGTTACATGCTATCGCTACGATGGTATTCGACAGTGTGGCTTACAAGAACGTAATCTCTAACGGCTTGGTTCTGGACAAGAACGGAAACAAAATGTCAAAACGTCTGGGCAATGCGGTAGATCCGTTCGGCGCTATCGAACAGTATGGCTCCGATCCTTTGCGTTGGTACATGATTACCAATTCTTCTCCGTGGGATAACTTGAAATTTGATACCGACGGGGTGGATGAGGTTCGTCGTAAATTCTTCGGTACTTTGTATAATACCTATTCGTTCTTCGCACTTTATGCCAATGTGGATGGCTTCGCTTATCAGGAAGCGGAAGTGCCGGTAAATGAACGTCCGGAGATAGACCGTTGGATTCTGTCTGTTCTGAATTCATTGGTGAAGAACGTGGACGCTTGCTACAACGATTACGAACCGACCAAGGCGGGACGTTTGATTACAGACTTCGTAAATGATAATTTGAGTAACTGGTACGTGCGCTTGAACCGTAAACGTTTCTGGGGTAATGCCATGTCACAGGATAAGCTGTCCGCTTATCAGACATTGTACACTTGTCTTGAAACAGTGGCCAGGCTGATGGCGCCTATCGCTCCGTTCTATGCCGACCGGTTGTATACGGATTTGATTGCGGCTACAGGTCGTGACACCGTGGTTTCTGTACACTTGGCCAAGTTCCCGGAATGTAATGAGGCATTGATAGACGGAGAACTGGAAGCGCGTATGCAGATGGCTCAGGATGTTACTTCTATGGTATTGGCATTGCGCCGCAAAGTCAATATCAAAGTGCGCCAGCCTTTGCAGTGTATCATGGTTCCGGTGGTGGACGAAGAGCAGAAAATGCACATCGAAGCCGTAAAAGACTTGATTATGAGCGAAGTGAACGTGAAAGAAATCAAGTTTGTAGACGGAGCCGCAGGCGTATTGGTGAAAAAGGTGAAATGTGACTTTAAAAAACTCGGCCCGAAATTCGGCAAACAGATGAAAGCTGTCGCCGCAGCCGTAGCCGGAATGTCGCAGGAAGCTATTGCCGAATTGGAGAAAAATGGTAAATATACCTTTGTGCTTGATGGTGCGGAAGCGGTTATCGAAACAACGGATGTGGAGATTTTCAGTGAGGATATTCCGGGATGGCTGGTTGCCAATGAAGGTAAACTGACTGTGGCATTGGAGGTTACCGTAACCGAAGAACTGCGTCGTGAGGGGGTTGCCCGTGAATTGGTAAACCGTATACAGAATATCCGTAAGAGCAGTGGTTTTGAGATAACGGACAAAATAAAAGTGGCATTATCTAAAAATCCTCAAACCGATGATGCGGTAAATGAATATAATACTTATATTTGTAACCAGGTTCTTGCTAACTCCCTGGAATTAGTGGATGAAGTGAAGAACGGTACAGAATTAAATTTTGATGATTTCTCACTTTATGTGAGTGTCGTAAAAGAATAATTAACCTTTTAAAACTAAGTTATATGGCTGAAAAAACTAGATATTCAGATGCGGAACTGGAGGAATTCCGTGCCATTATCATGGAAAAACTGGAATTGGCTCAGCGTGACTATGATAGACTGAAAAGTAGTATCATGAATAAGGACGGTAATGATACGGACGATACTTCCCCTACTTATAAAGTTTTGGAAGAAGGTGCTAATACATTGTCTAAAGAAGAAACGACCCGGTTGGCGGCACGTCAGCTGAAGTTTATTCAGGGATTGCAGGCGGCATTGGTACGTATCGAGAACAAAACTTATGGTATTTGCCGTGAAACCGGCAAGTTGATTCCGAAGGAAAGGCTTCGTGCAGTACCTCATGCAACACTGAGCATTGAGGCAAAGAACGAAGGAAAGAAATAAAATAGTGGTTAATGGTTAGTGATTAATAGTTAATGAGTTTCACTGTCATGTTACAGTATTAACCGCTAACGGCTAATCATTAACCATTAATTAATTTTCAATTTAATAAATGAAGAAACTACTCACCCAAGGGCAGCTCTCTGTTCTTATCGTCTTTGCAGTTCTGATTATCGACCAGATAATAAAGATCTTGGTAAAGACCAATATGTACTGGCATGAGAGTATCCGCATAACAGATTGGTTTTATATCTATTTTACAGAAAATAACGGCATGGCTTTCGGTATGGAAATATTCGGAAAGTTATTCCTTACTACCTTCCGTATTGTAGCTGTGGGATTGATTATCTGGTATCTGGCAAAAATAGTGAAACAGAATTATAAGACTGGTTATATTGTATGTATCTCTTTAATTTTGGCAGGGGCTATCGGTAATATTATAGACAGTGTGTTCTATGGCGTTGTTTTTAATGAAAGTACTCATAGTACCATCGCTTCTTTTGTTCCGGTAGGTGAAGGGTATTCGGAATGGTTGCATGGTAAGGTGGTGGATATGTTCTATTTTCCCATTATTGAAACCAACTGGCCCGAATGGATACCGGGAATAGGAGGGGAACATTTCATATTTTTCAGTCCGATATTTAATTTTGCCGATGCCGCCATCAGTTGCGGTATTGTGGCGTTGTTGTTATTTTACGGTAAGTATCTGAATAAGAATATTCACCCGTCAGCAGAAGAAATTAAAGAATAAATGATGCGTCGCAGGAATATTACTTGGGTGTGGCTGCTGGGTGCGGCTTTTATGGTGGGGTGTGGCAAGCAAGTGCCTGAAGATATTATCCAGCCGGACAGGATGGAGAATATCTTGTACGATTATCATTTAAGTATCTCCATGGGCAATAATCTGAGTTATTCTGATAATTATCAAAAGGAGGCGTATAAGAATTATGTCTTCGAGAAGTATCATATTACTGAAGCTGATTTCGATTCGTCCATGGTGTGGTACACACGTCACACGGAGGAACTTGCCGGTCTTTATAAAAAGGTGGGGGAACGCTTCCGCAGTGAGAAAAAACGCATGCAGGAGTTGCTGGCGTTGCGTGAGGATAAACCGGCTGCATCGTTGCCGGGAGATACTGTGGATGTATGGTATGACCGTAAACTTTATTGGCTGACAGATGTTCCGTTGGCGAATAAGGTGACTTTTGAGATTCCCGCCGATAGTAATTTCAAAGCAAAGGATGCTTTCCTGTGGTCGGCTGATTATATATTCCTTTCGGAAGGGGAACGGAGAGCCACTATGGGGTTCAATATTTTGTTTGATAATGATTCTGTGGTGGGGCGTGTGAAGGATATCACGTGTTCCGGTGTGCAGACTTTGTATATAAAGCCTGATTCTGCTTTTGCCATCAAGAGTGTGAGCGGATTTATTTACTATATGGATAGTGATTCGTCAACGAATAAGCCGGGACTGATTATCAATAATATTGCTTTGACCCGTTATCATGAACCGGTAGATACAATGACAGTTGCCGGAAAAGATAGTTTGGCTGTGGAACAGCGTGTTGGAACTGATTCGGTGGTAACAGAGAAGAAAGCAGATTCGATTCAATCGGTGGATATCAGGAAAAATGTTCCCGCCCGTATGAATCCACGTGAAATGAAGGAGAATAATGCGGCAGATCATTCTCACTCAGATCGTCCTCAGAGAATCAAGCGCAGAAATTAATTATCTTTTGTGGGTATGAGACGTTTTGCTTGTCATTATCTTTATGTTTCGGCGGATGGCTGTTATTCTAAATATGTAGTGGAGTTGGAAGACAGCGGTAGAGTGCGTGCATATTTCCCATTGAAGGAGGAGCTTAGTGCGACACAATGGATAGGCGGAGTGATTATTATTTCTCCGATGTATGGGCTGGAGATTTGTTCCGGAGAGAAGTTTGCTGATTTCCTGCACCGTGCCATGCTGGAAACAGGATGTGAACAGCCTGTATATGCATGGCATATAGCTGATTTTGATTTGCCGGGAAAGGAGTTTACAACGGGAAGCAGACTGGTACGTTTATAATATATGCTTAGGGTAGCGTTATAGTATTTCCCATTCAGAAATTGTTACATATACCGATGGAAATATGAATTTTAAGGCAATAAACGTCTTCTGAACTCCGAGCAAACCACTGCTGTGGCAATTGCCACATTCAACGATTCGGAGGTTTCCCGTTCTTGAGGATAATTGGGAATATATAACTTATTGTTTATCAGTTTCTCTACTTCAAGGCTTACTCCTTTTCCTTCATTTCCCATGACAATCAATCCATGGGCCGACAGGGATTCTGTATAAATAATGTTCCCGTTTAAAAAGGTGCCGTATACAGGAATATCGGTCAGGCTTTCAATAAGCTGTGGTAAAGAACAGTAATGAACTTTTACTCTTGCCAATGCCCCCATGGTTGCCTGTACGGTTTTGGGATTATACACATCTGCTGTCCCTGTCGAGCAGAAGATATGTTCAATGCCAAACCAGTCTGCCAAGCGGATAATGGTTCCCAGATTCCCTGGGTCTTGTACATCGTCCAGTGCCAGGCATAGAGAACTTTTAATAACTTCCGGATTTAAATCATAAGAAGGTTGTACAAAAAACGGCCAATACCTCTTGGGGCGTCTTTTGAAGACTGGCACGTGACAACTCTTCTTGTGTTACTTCAATAATTTCGTTGGCCGTGGCAGAGTGGTTCATTTTCAGCCAATTGGAAGTGGCAATCAGTAACTTGCAAGGGAAGTGTCCCAATAAATCGCCTACCAATTTATGCCCTTCGGCCACAAAAACTTGTTCTTCTTTGCGTTTTTTTTTCAGTTCCAACGAACGGATATATTTTATTTTGTTTTTGCTCAGCATGATAATTTCTATTTAATAACAAATATTTGGAGCAAAGCTAAGAAGATATTTTCAATTAATATCTATCTTTGTAGATAAATTTGCGAAGGTTACGGATTTGTATGAAGAAAAGCGCACGCCCATATATATGCACATTTATTATAGCACTATGCACCTCGTGTTCGGTCAGTAAATTTATTCCTGAGGATAAATATTTATTGGATGAGGTCAGGATTGTATCTGAAACGAAGGAGGTGAAGCCGTCACTATTCAATTCATATATTCGTCAGAATCCTAATGCCAAATGGTTCAATTTGGTTAAGATACCTATGCGTACTTATTGCGTCTCAGGCGTGGACTCCACTAAATGGATTAATCGTTTTTTAGGAAGATTGGTGATGCTCCGGTAATCTATGATGAATCTGTTGCCCTGAAATCCCAGGAGGAAATAGAGAAAGCAGTACGTAATATGGGGTATATGGGGGCTACTGTGCACCTGGATAAAAAAACGAGGAAGAACAAATTGAAATTGGCTTACCGTATTCATGCCGGGCATCCTTATAAGGTACGTCATGTGGTGTATGATATAGATGATTTGGTTATCAGTGACTACATGCGGCAGGATTCTGCCCAAAGTTTGTTGGCGCCCGGTATGCTGTTTGATGTGAATGTGCTGGATGCTGAACGGCAGCGGATTACCAAATTATTGCAGAATAAGGGTTATTATAAGTTCAACAAGGATTTTTTGGTCTATCAGGCGGATACGGCTAGAAATACCTATTTGGTGGACTTGACTTTAAGATTACTTCCTTATCAGCGTAGAAAAGAAGATTTGCCGCAGAAGCATAGACAATACAAGGTGGGAGAAGTGAATTTTCTGGCGGATGATGAAATCATGTCGGTACAGGAAGGTACTTTGGAAGAATTTGATTCTTTGCGATACAAAGGATATAGTATGTATTACAAGGGAAAGGCTTTTCTCCGTCCGCAAGTGTTGGTTGATTTCAATCGTATCCGTCCGGGAGAACTGTATAGTGAACAGGATGTGCAAAACACCTATTCCAATCTGGGGCGTTTGCGTGCCTTGAAATACTCTAATATTCGTTTTCGTGAAGTGAATGGAGAAAATAGTACGCAGCTGGACGCATACGTATTTTTGGCGAAGAACAAAAATAAATCCATGGCGTTTGAAGTAGAAGGAACTAATTCGGCTGGTGACTTGGGAGCGGCTGCCTCGGTTTCTTTTCAGCACCGCAATGTATTCAAAGGTTCCGAAATCTTTATGATGAAAGTGCGTGGCGCTTATGAGGCCATTACGGGATTGGGGGTGGCTTCACAGGATTATGTGAATGATAATTACATGGAGTATGGGGTAGAAAGCAGCTTGAATTTCCCTCAGTTCATGTTTCCTTTTCTATCATCGAATTTTAAAAAGAAAATTAGAGCTACTTCAGAGGTCGGCTTAAAGTTCACATCGCAAGTTCGTCCGGAATTCTCGCGTACACTGGCTTCTGCTTCATGGAGTTATAAATGGACTGACAGGAAACGTATGCAACACCGTTTGGATTTGGTAGATGTCAATTATGTATATATGCCTAGAAAGTCATCGGCTTTTCAGGAATATTTGGACAGCATGAGTCTGAGGAATTCAGCTTTGAAAGCCAGTTATGAAAATCAGCTTGTTGTGCGTACAGGGTACAGCTTTACCTATAACAGTGCAGGAAACGCCATGATGCGTACACCTACTAAAAAATTCCTATTCTATTCGTGCCAATATTGAAGAGGCTGGTAATTTATTGTATGCTGCTTCCAAATTGGTTCACCCTAATCCGAAAGATGGAGAAGATTATGTGCTGGCGAATATTCCTTTTGCTCAATATGTGAAAGCAGATTTTGATTTTGCAAAGAATTTCATGATAGATCCGCGTAACTCATTTGTGTTTCATATAGGAGTGGGGGTGGCTTATCCGTATGGTAACTCTAAAATGCTTCCTTTTGAAAAGAGGTATTTTTCCGGTGGCGCGAACAGTGTACGTGGGTGGTCTGTACGTTCTTTAGGACCTGGTGTTTATAAAGGTAGTGAGGATGGGAGAATGGACTTTATCAACCAGGCTGGTGATATTAAATTGGACTTGAATATAGAATATCGTACTCATTTGTTTTGGAAATTGAATGGAGCGGCTTTTGTGGATGCCGGTAATATCTGGACTATTCGTGATGACTCCGGACAGGAAGGTGGTTTATTCAAAATTTAACGAGTTTTTATAAAACAGATAGCGTAGCATACGGTTTGGGAATCCGCCTTGATCTGGATTATTTGATTTT
>ENA-OQDT01000906-OQDT01000906.1-human-gut-metagenome-genome-assembly--contig:-NODE-906-length-18651-cov-3.286601_pt1 | contig 18651 bp, 16 predicted proteins | sample MGYA00242786_ERZ504617 | MGnify/ENA primary metagenome ERZ504617 (study PRJEB26092, sample SAMD00036337) | human gut metagenome | host: Homo sapiens | study: EMG produced TPA metagenomics assembly of...
CTACGGCGCGTACATCACCGACGGCGAGACGAACCGCTCGCTGCCCAAGGCAGTACGATCCGAAGAGCCATCTCCGCCGAGGACGCGTCCGCCTGCTCGCCGAGAAGCGCGCCGCCGGGCCGAGCAGAGGCGTGGCGCAAGGGCAGGCCAGCGCGAAATCGACGGGGAAGGGCACGGCGAAGGGCAGGAAGTCCGCGCCGAAGAAGTCCGCCACTGAGACAGCCCGCGACAGGCGCCGCAAGCAGGTGCGCGAGCTGGCCGAGCAGGGCTGGGCGAACACGCGCATCGCGAAGGAGATCGGCTCCTCGGCCGCCACGGTGAAGGCCGACGTGGAGTATTTGGAGGCGAACGAAGGCTTCAAGCGGCCGCCCGTCGTCCCAGCCAAGTAGCCATAGGCGTCCCTGGCCCGTGGGGATGGCGCATTTATTCCTTACGGGATGTCGGCAACCCTGACGCATCCTTTGCGCCGGTGTCGTCTGAAGTTTAATCCTTACGGGATGTCGTCAACTCTTACGGGATGTCAGTTTTTTGACCCCTTACCCTTTGAACGACAAGAGCAATGGCCATTTTCCAAGGTTTGATGCCTCGAATACTTTGGCCGTGACATCCCGTAAGCATTGACGACATCCCGTAAGAGTTGGTGACATCCCGTACGCACTGTTATCTCTTACGGGATGTCGTCAGCTGCTACGGGATGTCACCAACTGCTACGGGATGTCTCTCCCTGTTACGGGCCAGCTTGTTACGGGCCAGCCTGCTGCGGGCTAGGACACCCCTTACGGGCCAAGATGTCTCTTACGGGCCGGCAGTTTCTGTTACGGGCTAGGGCCAACCTCTCTATTTGGGATATAGACTGTTGAACAATGGCGGTTTTGTGTAACCGATACGGGCGTACCCCGCTCATTTTCCCTAGCCCGTAACAGAAACTGCCGGCCCGTAAGCAAATTGCTGGCCCGTAAGGGCGGTGGTAGCCCGTAACGGATAGTCTGGCCCGTAGCAGCTATCAGGGTAGCAGGTATCAAAATAAGCAGGCACCAGCGTGGCAGATGCCAGCGTTAGATAGGGAGAGGCGATGGGCGCAGGACTGTTCATTTCGTTCGAAGGCGTGGACGGCGCCGGCAAGACGACGCAGGTGAATCTGCTCGCGGACTATCTGCGTGCGCTCGGCCGCGAGGTGGTTGTCACGCGCGAGCCGGGCGGCACCGCGCTCGGCACGCAGATCCGCGCCATGCTGCTCACCACGAATCCCGACGAGGAGATCTCCCCGCGCACCGAGGCGCTGCTGTTCGCCGCCGACCGCGCCCAGCACGTGAGCGAGGTCATCCGCCCGGCACTCGAGCGCGGTGCCGTCGTCATCACCGACCGTTACCTCGACTCCTCGCTCGCCTACCAGTCCGGTGGCCGCGAGCTCACCGCCGACGACATTCGAACCTTAAGCATGTGGGCCACGAACAATCTGCTGCCCGCGCGCACCTACTTGCTCGACATCGACCCGCGCGCCTCGCACACGCGCCTCGAGCACGCCGAAGACCGCATGGAATCCGCCGGCGACGACTTCCAGCAGCGCACGCGCACGGCGTTCCTCGAGCTCGCGGCCGTGCAGCCGCAACGCTTCTGCGTGATCGACGCACAGCAGTCCGTGGGGGAAATCGCCGCGCTGATTTGCGACGACGTCGCGAATCTGCTTGAGTAACACCTATGAGTGTGTGGGATGCAATCGTAGGGCAGCCGAAGGTTGTCGAGGAACTCAGGCGCGTCGCCGAGGGTGACGGGCGCGGCGTGGCGCAGTCGTGGCTGATCTGCGGGCCGGCCGGCTCGGGCACCATGCAGGTCGCGCGCGCGTTCGCCGCCGCGTTGGAGAGCCCCGACCACGGCGAGGGCGAGCTGCCGACGAAGATCACCTCGCAGATTCTCGCAGACCGCTTCCCCGACGTCGTCACACTCTCCACCGACAAGGTGACGATCGGCATCGACGAGGTGCGTGATCTGGTCACGCTCAGCGAGCAGATGCCGAGCACCGCGCCTTGGCGAATCATCATCATCGAGAACACCGAACGCATGCTCGAGCGCACGACGAACGTGCTGCTCAAGGAGATCGAGGAGCCCTCCGCGCACACGATCTGGCTGCTGTGTGCGCCGAGCGCGCAGGATGTGCTGCCCACGATCCGCTCGCGCACGCGGCTCGTCACGCTTGGCGTGCCGGTGGCCGACGAGATCGCGACCTGGCTGGAACGCGAGGTGCGCGTGCTCGAAGACCCGACGAAGCGCGAGCGCGCGCGGGCGAAGGCGGTCGGCGGCCGGGCTGGCGCGAAGGCGGCGCGCTCCGGCAAATCCGCGAAGGCGCCCAAGCCGGCTCCCGCTCCCGAACCGCGCCCTGTTTCACATGAAACGGCAGTGCGCATTGCGCGGCTGTGCGAGGGGAATCTCGACATCGCGCGGCTTTACGCGCGATACCCGAGCGTGCTGCGCTCGCGCGACCAGCTTGTGAACAACGTGCTGAAGATGACCCGCGCATCGCAGGCGGTCGTCTTCGCGGGCGAACTGTATGGGTCCGCGCAGGAGCAGGCGAACGAACGCGCCGAGCAGGCGGCTGGGGAGCGGCAGGCGGAGTTTCGCAAACTCAACGGACTCTCGCCCGACGAGACGGTTCCCGCCGATCTTCGCCGCGCATACACCGCGCTCGCCAAGAAAGACGACATCAAGCGGCATGCCACGCGCATGACCCGCGATGTGCTCGACCGCGCGTTCACCACGATCGCCAGCATCTACCGCGACGTCGCCGTGTTTCAGAACGACGCCGAGGGGTCGGTGGGGCTCATCAACATCGAGAACCGCGACGCCATAGCCGAGCTGTCCGCGCAGCTCACCCGCGAGCAGACCCTCGCGCGCATGGACGCCATCTCCACCGCACGCCGGCGCATCGCGGGCAACGGCAATGCGCTGCTCGACATCGAAGCGCTGTTCTGCGCGCTGCTTCCCGAACGTCGCTAGCGTACTGCGTTATGGGAATGGCATGGCGTTCGGAGGCTTCCGTGGAAACCGCCAATCTGTAATCTGGAAATGGCAGTTTACGCGGAAATGTCTGCGCAAACTGCCGTTCAATGCGCGCGTGCTCGGCGTGAACAAGAAACGCACGGGCGACACGGTGCGCGATACTGGAACTATGTTAGTTTCCGCAGATTTCAACACCATCCCCGAACAGTATGCCAAGAACGCGCCCGATGACGCGCGCGTGGACGGCGTGCCCTGCGTCTCGTTCCCGTTCTACATCGACCATCTCAACCCGGCCGCCAAGTATTTGCACTGGGAATTCAGCGACCCGGATTCCATTCCGGTATGCGGATTCGAATGGATCCACTGGACCATGGCGAATCTGCCGGTCGCCGCGCTCATGTTCGACCCGTCCGACGCGCACGCCTTGCAGATTCCGCCGGATTTCTCGCGCCGCGTCACCGCGATGATCCCGGAGGCCGTGCAGGGCCGCAATTCGCAGGCGTCGCCGCTGTACGGGCAGGATCAGCGGAATCTGCAGCTCGTCGCACACTACACCGGCCCGCAGCCACCGGACAAGGACCACGGTTATGTACTGCAGATCTGGGGCACCACCTCGCCGATCGCCGGACTCGAACAGGGCTTCTGGCTCAACGAGATGCTGCACGGCCTCGAGCATTCGCAGGTCGTCGACGGCGGCGGCATCACGCTGATCGGCAAGTGCTGAGCTCTGCCTCGCAGTCCGTTTTTCGGAAGCATCCGTGCGTTATGCCGCAGTGAGGTCCCTCTGCGGTCTGTTTTGCGGAGTTTTCCGTATGCTGTGCCGCGGTGGGTCAGTTTCTTGGTCGTTCTTTCGGAAGCTTCCGTGTAACGGTACGCGGGAGTGGCATTCCGCGGTTCGTTTTTCGGATGCTTCCGTATGACTGACCGCAGATTAGCTGATTGGCGGTCCGCCTTACGGATGCTTCCGTATGCCAGGCCATGGGGGAGTCAATCTGTGGCGTATCTTTCGGAACCTTCCGTGTAATCGACCGCAGAAGTGCTGCCTGGCGGCATGTCTTGCGGAAGCATCCGCGCGATTGACCGCGGAGGGGGCGATTTGCGGCCCAGCTTTCGGAACCTTCCGCGTAACAGACCGCGGGGAGGGCAATCTGCGGCATATTTCACGGAAGCTTCCGTAAAACGGGCCGCAGATATGTCGTGCAGTGGTTCGTTTCACGGAGTCTTCCGTATAACAGGCCGTGAATGGGGCGATCTGCAAACCACATAGGCGCCCGCATATTCGCCCACATATCCACCTACGGAATAATTGGCCGCCCAGCACTGCCGGTGCGCGGCAAAGCGCGGTAGAACACTAAAGGAGCGAAGAGAAACCAATTCGTGAAATCGAGGAAGCAAAATGGCATGCACTACAATTCTGGTGGGCCGCGGCGCGAGTTATGACGGGTCGACGATCATCGCGCGCAATGAAGACGACGAGCCCGGCTCGTTCAACAACAAGAAGCTCATCATCGTGCGGCCTGAAGACCAGCCGCGCACCTACACAAGCGTGAACGGTCACCTGACGATCGAGCTGCCCGACGATCCGCTGCAGTATTCCGAGACCCCGAATTCGTTCACGAGCGACGGCGTGTGGGGCGAGGCCGGTATCAACGAGGCGAACGTGGCGATGACGGCCACCGAGACGATCACGTCGAACGCGCGCGCGCTCGGCGCAGACCCGCTCGTGCCGTACACGCCGGCGATCGGCAAGCCCGGCGACGCGAATTACGTGCCCGCAGTGGCCGGCGGCATTGGCGAGGAGGATCTCGTCACAATCGTGCTGCCGTACATTCACACCGCTCGCGAGGGCGTGGAGCGCTTGGGCTCGCTGCTCGAGGAATATGGCACGTACGAAAGCAACGGCATTGGCTTCTCCGATTCGCATGAGGTGTGGTGGATCGAGACGGTGGGCGGTCATCATTGGATCGCGCGCCGCGTGCCGGATGACTGCTACGTGGTGAATCCGAACCGCCTGGGCATCGACGAGTTCGATTTCGAAGATGCGTTCGGCGAGCAGCGCGACTACATGTGCTCCGCCGATCTGCGCGAATTCATGCGCATGCATCACCTCGACGTCGACTATGCGCTCGAAGGCCAGTTCGACCCGCGCGACGCGTTCGGCTCGCACTCCGACATGGACCATGTGTACAACACACCGCGCGCGTGGATGATCGAGCGCTACTTCAATCCGCTCGACGAGACGTGGGAGGGCCCGGACGCTGACCTGACGCCATCCAGCGACGACATTCCGTGGTGCCGCCAGCCCGACCACAAGATTACGATCGAAGACGTCGACTACGCGCTCGCCATGCACTACCAGGGCACGAAGTTCGACCCGTACGGCAAGCTCGGCACCGAGGCGACCCGTCACCTGTATCGTCCTGCCGGCATCAACCGCACCTGCGAACGCTCGATCATGCAGATTCGCCCGTACGCTCCACAAGCCGATCGCGCAATCCACTGGATCACGTTCGCCGCCACCCCGTTCAATGCCACCGTGCCGTTCTTCGCGAACGTCGACGCGATGCCGGACTACGTGAGCAACACGACGCCGGAGGTCACGCTCGACAGTTATTACTGGGCGAGCAGATTCCTCGCCGTGCTGGGGTGACTCGGATTACTCCGGCACCGCCGAGCCGATCGCCCACTACAAGCAGACCGTTGCCGCGCTTGGGCATCAGATGGTCTTCGCCACCGACGAGCAGCTCGCCCGTCTCGGTGGCAAAGACACGCGCGACGCCGCCGCCCGCGAACGCGAGGACGAGCAGGAGGCGCTGCCCGCCGACGTGGAGCCGATGAAGCCCGCAGACGTGGTGAAGGCCACGCGCGATGAGAAGACCCGCGAGGTGCTGGCCGCCGCCAACGAGAACTGGCCAAGCAGCTCAAGGCCCAGACCCAGACGATTCTCGCCCAGTGCCTGCAGGCCACGAGCGTGAACATGAAGGACGCCTTCAGCATGGCCGACTTCTAAATCGGTCTGCTCCCAACAATCCAGCCCAACCTATGGCCTCTTTCCGGCATCAAAGGCTGGGCTGTTTCTTATTCCTTCTCACTATTCCATATTCTTATTCCTTACGGGATGTCTTTATTCCCTACGGGATGTTTTCTTTCTCTCGTAATATATTAAAATGCTCAAAATCTATCAAAATGGCGCATGCGGCTCGGTGCATTACGACAAAAATAACGTCATTGCGAACATTTTCACACAGGTCTACTTGGGGCAAGACATCCCGTAAGAAATAACGACATCCCGTAAGGGGTTAAGAGAGGCCGGGGAGGGTTAAGAAAGGCCGGGGAGGGGTTAAGAGAAGCTGGGGCCTCAAAAATGCCCTAGAGAGCCGGGGGTGAGAATGCGGGGCTGACGAATCGCCGAGGAACTGCGACAATCTCAGCATATGAACTTCGCATATCGCATCATGGGTGGTGCATGTGTGGAGAATCTGTAAACTTCTACAATGTTCGAAAAACAACAGACGAGCTGAGGAGAATCATGGGCTGCACCACACTGCTAGTAGGCAGAGACGCGAGTTACGACGGGTCGACGATCATCGCGCGCAATGAAGACAGCTGCAACGGCGAATTCGACCCGAAGCAGTTCATCATTGTGAAGCCGCAGGACCAGCCGCGCAATTACCGCGCGGTGATCTCGCATGTGCAGATCGAGCTGCCCGATGATCCGCTGCAATATTCGAGTGTGCCGAACGCGGACCGCAAGCAGGGGATCTGGGGCGAAGCCGGCGTGAACGAAGCGAACGTGGCGATGAGCGCCACCGAGACGCTCACGACGAACGAGCGCGTGCTCGGTGCCGACCCGCTCGTCGAGTATGTGCCAGCGCAAGGCAAGCCGGGCGACGCGGACTACGAGCCTGAGGTCGCCGGCGGCATTGGCGAGGAGGACTTCCTCACCATCGTGCTGCCGTATGTCAAGACCGCGCGCGAGGGCGTCGCACGCCTGGGCGCGCTGCTCGAGGAGTATGGCACGTACGAGATGAACGGCGTCGCATTCAGCGATGCGAACGAGATCTGGTGGCTCGAGACAGTAGGCGGCCACCACTGGATCGCACGCCGCGTGCCAGATGACTGCTACGTGACGATGCCGAATCAGCTCGGCATTGACGAGTTCGACGTCGAAGACGGCATCGGCGAGCAGGTCAACTACATGTGCAGTGCCGACATGCGCGACTTCATCGAGCGGAATCATCTCGATCTCGCGGTGGAGGGGTCCATGCCGTTCTCGCCGCGCGACGCGTTCGGCTCGCACTCCGACTCCGACCATGTGTACAACACGCCGCGCGCGTGGTATATGCAGCGCTATTTCAATCCGTTCGACGAGGTGTGGGACGGCCCGGACGCCGACCACAAGCCGAATTCCGACGACATTCCGTGGTGCCGTCAGCCCGACCGCAAGATCTCGATGGAAGATGTGAAGTACATTCTGAGCTCACACTACCAGGAGACCCCGTTCGACCCGTACGGTTCGCTCGGTGACGCGGCGTCGCGCACGCGCTTCCGCCCGATCGGCATCAATCGCACGAATCATCTGGCCGTCATGCAGATTCGCCCGTACCGCCCGCAGGTCAACCGCGCGGTGCAGTGGCTTGCCTATGGTTCGAATCCGTTCAACGCGATGGTCCCGTTCTTCCCGAACGTCGACGACACGCCCGCCTACCTGCGCGACACGACCACGCGCGTGACCTCCGAGAATTTCTACTGGGCGAACAGATTGATCGGCGTGCTGTGCGACGCGCAGTTCGCCGAGACCGCGAACGCCGTGGAGACCTACCAGCAGAAAGTCGGCGCGCTTGGCCATGCCATGGTGCGTGCTGCCGACGAGCAGGTGAATAGATTGGGCGGCACAGCCGTGCTCGAGGCCGCGTCCCGTGAGCGCGAGGCCAACGCCGAGTTCGCCGAAGACGAGCTCGTGGAAGACGTGCAGCCGATGAGCCCGGATGAGATCATCACCGCCGTGCGCAACCCGGAGGTGCGCGAGGTGCTGGCCACGGCGAACGACGATTTGGCGCGCAAACTCAAGAAGGAGACCGAGAAGCTGCTCGACTCCGCGCTGTTCACGTCGAGCCTCGCGATGAAGAACCACTTCGCGATGTCCGACAACTGATCCTCTCCTGCGCCATCCCTCCCGCTCGCCTCCCAACCCCACGGCAGTCGTGAGGTTGGGAGGCGAGCGGCCCCGGAGAACGCTTTGGTGTGGCGCTTTCCGCTTTGGTGTGACGGTGCCTTCCAGAGAGCCGAACTGCGAATGGCGGAATTCCGCCATTTCGGAATGCGGGCAGCTCGGCCGACCGTCACACCAAAGCAAAAAACGTCACACCAAAGCAGATTCATGCACAAGGGAAATGCGATTCGTGCAGATTGCCGAGTAGTCATCATGCAAATTGCCGAGTATACTGTATGCATATTGCCGAATATGATTCGTGTAAATTGCTGAGTGGGCGCCGGGAGGTTGACATGCCGTTGATTCCACGTGAACTGGAGCCGATGCTGCTCGAACGAGCCCGAGCCTACCCTGCGGTGACGCTCACTGGTCCGAGGCAAAGCGGGAAGTCGACATTGGTGCGGGAAGCCTTTCCCGACTACGACTACGTTTCCTTGGAAGACATCGATATGCGTGAATTGGCGCACGACGACCCGCGCAGCTTCCTGCAGCGTTACTCGAACCATGTGATTCTCGACGAGGTACAGCGCGTGCCTGAGCTCTTCTCGTACATGCAACGCGTAATGGACGAGCGCAATGAGCCCGGGCAGTTCATTCTTTCCGGATCGCAGAACTTCCTGCTGCTCAATAGCATCTCACAGTCCCTGGCGGGTCGTGTGGCCATTCTGCATCTGCTTCCGCTTTCTTACACGGAGCTGACGCACGCTGGCGAAACCCCGTCCAACGACGAGTTCGTATTCCGTGGCGGATACCCGCGTCTTTACTCCTCGTTGGCTACGCCGGCAGATTTCTACCCCGGCTATGTCGCCACATACATTGACCGCGATGTGCGTGCTGAGCTCGGCGTGAAGAAAATAGACTCCTTCAACAGATTCCTTACGCTCGCCGCACTTCGTATAGGTGAGGTGATGAACGTGTCTCACCTTGCCGACGAAGCCGATGTGGACAGCGCCACCATTCGCAACTGGCTTTCCATACTCAACGCGAGCTTCATCGCTTTCCAACTGCAGCCGTACTACCGCAACTATGGCAAACGACTGGTGAAATCTGCGAAACTGTATTTCTATGACACCGGTTTGGCGGCGAATCTGCTTGGCATTGAGAGCGCGGACCAGCTGTTCGCGAGCCAGTGTCGCGGGGCGTTGTTCGAGAACGCGGTTGTGCTCGAAATAGTCAAGCGAATACCAGGCGCAGGGGAAGGAGCCGAAACTCTATTATTGGCGTGACAGCGGCCAAAAAGAGGTCGACCTCATTATTGAGCGTGGGGGGAATCCCTATTTCGTGATCGAGATCAAATCGTCGGCCACGTACCGTCCGAAGTATTTCGAAACGCTGGATGACATCGCAGAGGCGATGGGTGTGCCCACGGAGCGCCGTTTCGTGGTGTATGGCGGCGAGGAGACGATTCCCACACGGCACGGCACGGTAATTGGCTTGCGTGACATCGGCAGATTGGTGAGGTGACACCCAGCGCAGTGCCGCCGCGTTCGCACAGTGACACGCTCGCCTCGTGCGCCATGCCGTGCTGATATGTTGAAAGGGCAGCAAATCCCGCAGAAAGGAACGTGTAGTGACGCTTATCGAGAACTTCACCAAGCCTTACGGATTGGTAGACAAGATCGACGCTTTCGGTTACCTCGACTCCCTGAAGAACAACCCCGACGCACCGCGCAAGCAGGGCAAGGTGGTGCTCGTGACGGCGGATACCCCGCTCAAGGCATCACGTGGCGAGGGCAAGACCACGACGACGATCGCGCTCATCGACGCGCTCAACGAGCGTGGCATCGATGCGGCCGCCGTTCTTCGCCAGCCGAGCATGGGCATCACCGCAGCCGGTTCGAAGGGCGGTGCCTCCGGCGGCGGCAAGGCGTCGGCTCACGCATCCCGAGCTCATCGACTGGGGTCTGTGCGGCGAGATGGGGTCGATCGAGGCCGCGCAGAATCTGCTCGTGTCCTTCGCCGAGAGGCTATGACGACGGCTTGCTCGACACGGTGCTCGTGCCGCGCGTCTCCGAAGTGCCGTCGCGCTCGCTGCGCCAGATTACCGTGGACCGCGGCAAGGGCAATGTTCCCGAGCGCGTGGTGCTCACGCCGACCTGCGAGCTCATGCAGATCGTCGTGCTGTCGCGCTCCATGGAGGAGATCGCAGACCGCGTGGCGCATATGATTGCCGGCACGAAGGACGGCAAGCCCGTGACCTTCGGCGAATTCATTGACTTGTGGCGCATCACGAACATTCTCACCGACGCCGTGAAGCCCGCGAAAACGAGACCGTGAACGGCTCGCCGGTGTACGTGCACGGCGGCCCGTTCGCGAACGTCTCCATTGGCATTCCTACGCTTGTTTCCGTTGAGATGGCGTGCGCGCTGCACGACGTGGTGATCGTCGAGGCCGGCTACGGTGCCGACGCCGGCGCGCAGAAGTGGCTCGACATCGCATGCCGTGAATATGGCGCGCAGTGGCCGAGTGCCGCGGTTGTGGTCACCCGCGCGACCACCTGGCGCGACGATCCTGCCCTGCAGTGGCGCTACCCGTTCCATGTCGATCGCTTGGAGAAGCTCGGCATCCCCACCTTCCCGCTTATTAATCTGTGGGAGGGCGAGGATGACCAGATTCCGGCCTTGCGCGAGACTGCGGAGGAACTTTGGCTTCCGCGACCCGATTGTGGGCAATCTGTTCCGCGATGGCGGCGAGGCGCTCGCACCGCAGCTCGACGCGTTCGTCGAGGCGGTTTCCGACGAGGCGCTGCCCGAGCGGCCGAAGAGCTTCAAGGGCGAGTCGCTGCGCGAGAAGATCGAGTTCGTGTGCGGCAATGCGTACGGTGTGCCGGCAGACCGCGTGATTGACAAGGCTGGTTTCGCCGAGTCCGAGGCCGAGGCGGAGCGCCTGTGCGCCGATGCCGGCATCGACTTCGCCGATCTCGCGCTGGTGGCCGTGAAGTCGCCGGCCACGATGACCGACAACGACGCCGCCCCCGCCGACGAGCGCACCGTGACACTCAAGAAGGTGGAGGTGCATTCGGGTGCCGGTCTCGTGCAGGTGAACCTGACGACGAGCCTGACCACCCCGATGCCGAAGATCGTCTGAGCAGCAAATCCCTTACGGGATGTCACCAACTCTTACGGGATGTCGCCATCCATTACGGGATGTCAGGTCTCAAGTAGACTTGCCTGGGGCTTTCTGCGTTTGCAGGGCGGGACTTTAGAAATTGCCGCCGTTCCAGCCCCAGTCCGGGGTGGCGGTGTAGCGGATGTAGGTGCGGTCGGCGGGGATCTGCAAGGTGTCTTGCAGCGCGTCCATGATCGCGGGCGTGAGCTTCTGCCACGCAGACTTCGGGACCGAGCTGCCGAAGACGTTCACCTCGACATAGGCGGCCGGGGCGTCGTTCGTGCCGCCGAAGTACATCGGGACATCACTTTCGAACAGGCACATGAGCCAGCCCTCGGACTTGCCGGGGACGGCGGGGATGGCCTGGCCGAACGCGGTCTTGAGCGCGTCGCGCTGCTCGGCGGTGGTGGGGACGGAAACATGCGTGTGAATGACTGGCATTGGTGCTCCTTCTTTGAGTTATCGTTGCTATCGCTTCTAGTGTAGGCAAGATCGAGTGTGGCGTTTGGATTTTTGGCCCTGAACGTTCCAGATGCGCCGGGAGTTTGGCTGCGTAGGGGGTTGGGGTGCTGCGTAGGAGGAGTGGAGGTGCTAAGTAGAGGGTTGGAGGTGCGGTGTAAGGGGTGTGCTGCGGAGAACGGGCTGTAGAGAGGGCTCTAGATGTATGGCCTATTTACTCTGAAATAGCTTACGGGATGTCGTCAACTCTTACGGGATGTCAGTTTTTGGATATCAGCTCCCTAGAGCAATCGATTGGTGATTGATTTCCAAGGTTTTTTGGGGGTTGATACTTTGGGCGTGACATCCCGTAAGAGTTGACGACATCCCGTAAGGAGAAGAAGAGGGGAAGAAGAGGGAAAAGGGAGGGAAAAAGGATGAAGAGGTAGGGATTAGGGAAGTGTAGTGTACGTCGTCCACATGTGGATAAGGAGGGATAAGGTTATCCACATCGTTTACCGACACGCTGTTCTCCGACCACAATGGCCCGCAATGGTGTACATGCGACTCCTACCGTGATTGGCTGGATGCATGATTACCAACGAAATCAACAAAAAACCGCACGGTATGATGGCCGATGTAGAGCAGACTCAGATACGCATGAGCGGACGGTGCAGCGCCTTCCTGAACGAACGCAAGATGGACGCGACCTTCGGACTGCTCACGGCTTTGGAGCTGCTGGGCATCACCACGCCATGGCTTCGAGCGGCATACAGTCGTTGGGAAAAAGACAGGTATCTGCAAATCATTGCCGATTCAAGGGGGATGCGGTATGCGGAAAAACACCGGTACGGCGTCGCCTATTACACCATGAACGTCCCGATTCACCGAGTCGAAGTGTCTCCTGGCATCTACTGCACCGATCCGGTATGTACATGGTTCATGATGGCCCGATTCGTCAGTCTGGACTACCTCGTGGCGTTGGGCGACGCTATTCTCGGCCCCAACAATCGCCTGAGCGAATTAGGTCTGCATTACGAGTTAGAAGATTTCATCAGCTACATCGAGGAAGTGGAACAATGGACGGCCGACCCTTCACACAGCAGAAAACGGGCGCCAAGAGGAATCGGAGAATGCAGGTTGGCGATAGAACTCATGCGCCAGCGAGTCGAATCGCCACAGGAAAGCATAGTGCGAATAGATGTACTCATGAAGCACGGATTGCCGGAACCGAAAATCAACTATGTAGTCAATCTGGAAAACGGACATACGGCGAGACTTGATATGGCATATCCGCAGTGGAAAATCGCCATTGAATACGACGGCAAGCAGCATGAGGAAAGCTGGGAGGAAGATAATCTGCGAAGAAATAAGCTGGCGGAATTGGGGTGGGCAATAATTGTCGTGACGAGGGCCGACGTGGCGACGCCAGAAGCGCAGTTGGCGTGCGCCTACAGAATCGCGGCGAGAATCGAGGAGCGCACTCACGAGCCCATGCCAGTATTCGCCGACGGGTACACGACAGAGGAATTGGCGATGGTGGTTAGCGGAAAACCAGTGCGCCCACGTAAATGGAGGAGAAAGCGGGGAATGGGTAAGCGAGAAGTGGCTTAAGTGCCGCCGCTTGAGAGCTACTCCCAGCCTTTGGGCGTGTGCTCGATGCTCCACATGCCCAGGCGGTGCGAGAAACTCTTCTCCCACTTCGCCTCAAGCTCCTCCTCGGAAAGCACGTTGCCCTTGCGACGCAGTCGGTTCATAGCGTTCGTGTGCGTGTCGTCGAGCAGCCACTTGCGAATGATGAAGTTCCAGATTGCCACAATCACCGTGGCGACGAGCTTGCCCATGTTCGTGCGCAGCAGATACTCGGCATGCTGGGTGATGAACGCGTCGCGGTTCATGCCGTAGGTGGAAAGCCAGATAATCAGCGCGTTGAGGAAGAGCCCGACGAGCGAGGAGAACAGGAAGATGGCCATCTCCATCCAGCGCGCCATGTCGGGGCGGTGCTTGAACACGTATTTCATACTCGCGAAATAGTTGAACACCAGCGAGATGAAGAACGAAATGGTGCCGGCGATCACGTTATGCATGTGGAATACGCCGACGAGCAGATTGAGAATGCCCCAGTCGATGATGAAGGCGATGGCGCCGACCACGCCGAATTTGAGGATCTGTTCAATGAGTTTGCGCACGGGACGATTGTACTCAGAGCGGCTGAAAGCTTGCTTGGAGCGTGATGCGCGGGTGAGGTGCGACGGTTGGCAGTGGTTTGTGGGGCGTCGCAGGTTGGGGAGGCTTCCGGGATGTGGGTATGGGAGAGGGAAGGGCCAGCGCCCATCTGCGTAATTTGGGACAGATCGGGGCGGGGTTTTGTCCCAAATTACGCAGAATGAAGGAGGGGCGGTCAGCGGGCGGGGTCAGAGCTCGACTTCGGGCTTGGACGGATCGTCTTTGATATGCGCGAACTTGGCGGCGAGGGCCTCCTTGTTCTTGCGCTCGTCCTCCTCCTTAGCGGCGCGCTTGGCCTCGGCCGGGTCCCACAGAATGTCTTCGCGGTGCTTGCGCCACTCCGCCGCGGCAAGCGGGAGTAGGGATTCGGCGAGTACGCGGGCGGAATCTGCGGAGTCGTCATCGCCATTCGGCGTGGCGAATGCGGCGAGCAGACCGTGCCATTGGTCGGCGGTCACGCAGATGCGCGGCACGCCCAGCGTTTCGGCGAATTCATTGATGAACGGGAGCAGCGGGAGCGCGACGCGCTCGAGATGGCGCACGCGGTCGGAGGAGGCGCCGCCGGTGTGTGGCGAATCGGAGCCGAGATTGGCGATGATCTGTGAACGCAGCACGCGGAGCATCTGCGCGAACGTGACCAGCACCACGGCGAAGCGGTGGTCGAGCCCGGTGACGCGCTTCTGATCGGTGTCATGAATATATGCAGTGCAGTCATCGAGGATCTCGCCGAGCTGTTTTTGCGTCGCCTCGCTCCAGCCGGCAGTCAGCGTCTCGGCGGCCTCGAACAGAAGACTGAAATCATGCGAATCTGAGTACGGATTGAGCTGCTCATAGGCGTCATTGGCAGCGAGAAGCGCGTCGACGACTTCCTGGGGGCGACCCGGAATCGCATCCGCGCCCTCGTATACGAATTCGGCGTCGGGGAGCGTGACCTCCGTGGTGCCGACGAGCACGCGCGCCATTGTGAGCGTGAGCCGCACCTGCAGATTCTCCGCGTACTTTGCGTCGTTATCCATGCGCTCGGCGGTGGTGAGCGGCCACAGCTCGGTGAGGTCGGTGCCGCTGCGCACGGCGGTCTTCATTGCGGGCAGCGATGCGACCTGCTCGACGGCGTGTTCATCGTTGAACGTCATGTGTATGCTCCTTATTCCTCACGAAGTTCTCATGTTGGGCGGCGTTCGTTCGCGCGTGCGCTGCTCCGCTTCAGTAATGATAGTTGATAGCGTGCGATGCGGGCGGCATTCTTGCTTACAGATTCTTCGGATTCATGCCTGTGGGACGTCACCGTTGCCTACGGGGCGCCTTCAACTCTTACGGGATGTCGCAATCTCTTACGGGATGTCGCAATCTCTTACGGGATGTCATCGCTCAAGTAAGGTTGTTCGAAAATGTTGACGAAACTATCGTTGGTGTTCTGAAATCGTAGAAAATTGTTCTTGTTTGAGAGATTTTAGCCGCCCTATTATATTTTCTTTGCGAAAGAAAACATCCCGTAAGGGTTGGTGACATCCCGTAAGAAGGAGGGTGGTCTCCGAGGGATGATGGCATCGGGGGATGATGACATCCCGTAAGGGTTGGTGGCATCCTGTAAGGGTTGATGGCCTCCCGTAGGAGTGGCATCCCGTAAGAGATGATGATGGCTGGGGGCTGAGGCAGCCCGTGGTATTAGTCGATGTGTTTCGCGGGGTCGGCGTAGGTGATCGAGAGGACCTTGCCGGTCTCGGAATCGTAGGTGATCGAGGTGACGGACGCCAGCGCGGTCTTGCGCAGCAGCATGTTGTGCTCGGGGTGGCCGGTCTCGAGCATGTGACGGTACGACCAGATCGGCGACTCGTGCGTGACGACCACAATCTGCTCACCCGGGTATTCGTGCACCTTTTCGAGTGCGAAATCCTGCACGCGAGCGGCGATCGAGCGGTAGCTCTCGCCCCAACTTGGCGTCCACAGATTGCGCACGAGCTTGAGATTCCGCGGCTTCCACAGTGCGCCCTCGCCATGCCCGATGCGCGTGCCGCGGAATTCGTTGCCCGCTTCGATGATCCGCTCGTCGGTGAGCAGACCGAGTGCCTCCTGCCCGCGCTCGGCCCGCACCTTGTTGAGTTCGAGCAGAATCTCGTTCGCCGTCTCGCGCGTGCGGTCGAGCGGCGACGAGTAGACCGCCACAGCCGTGTTCAGCTGCGGACTCTGTGCGATATACCTGCCGGTCGCCTGCGCCATGCGTCGCCCGCGCTCGGAGAGGTGGAAGTCCGGGAGGCGTTCGTACAGCAAATGGTCTGGGTTGTACACCTTGCCGTGACGTACGAAGTTGATGGTGGTGGCTGGCATTCCGGGCTCCTCGCTTGCATAGGTCACACGTTCGCATGCGGTGTTCGGCCGCGCGAAATCATTATGGAAAAACTTTGTCGCTGCTACCAATGTACCGCGTGTCGCGATGGTACCCCTCTGTAGTGTAGCCATGTTTGCCAAAACAGCGCATACGTGACGCGGTGTTGCTGGGCGGCGGCATATAATTTCAGATTCGCAGCGCACAGACATCCCGTAAACGAAAGAGCCTAGCCCGTAAGGGGTGGCATAGCCCGTAGCGGGAAATGTAGCCCGTAACCGATTTGACATCCCGTAACGGAATATAAGGGCGGACGGAATCTGAAAACAGGAAAATCCCGGCGAAACATAGCGGGCCGCGACGCAAAGCGGCGCAGTCGGGAGTGGTAGTGAGCAGAAAGGAGCGGCACATGTCGTTACTGCAAGGTGTGAAAGACGTGAACCACCGTATTTTCGGCGGGTACGCGGAGTTGTTGAGAATCCCGCATGCGGCGAGGTTCACGGTGGGATCGGTGATTGCGTGCATGCCGTTCCCGATGGTGGGCATGACGATGACGATCATGACCCAGCAATATTACGGAAATTACTCGCTCGCGGGCGCGCTCACCGCAGTGCAGGCGATTGCCGGCGCCGTGGTGGGGCCGCTGCTCGGCACGCTCGTCGACCGATTCGGGCAGCGACAGGTGTCAATCCCCACGATCGTGATCTGGATGCTCGCCGCCGTCTCGTTCGTCACCTGGTGCGCGCGCAAGTGACCGGCCGTGGATCCTGTTCTGCATCGTGCCGTTCTTCGCCGCCGTGCCGCCGTGGGGGCGCCATGAGCCGCGCGCGCTGGACGTACCTGATGGGCAACGATCGCGCCGGCGTCAACCGCGCGCTCTCGCTGTCGGGCGTGTTCGACGAGGCGATGTGGGTGGTGGGCAATCCGCTCGCGTCCACGTTGGCTGTGATCTCGGGATTTCTGGCGATGTCGTTCACTGGAATCTGCGTGCTGATCGGCGCGCTCATGTTCCTCACGGAGATGACCACGTGCCCGCCGAGCCAGTCTGACCTCGCCCGCGAAGCCGGGGTCTCGCGCAAGGAATTCCGTGAGCGCGAGGCGGAGAAGGCGAAGGAGCTGCGCGCGCAGACCGCCGCCGAAGACGCCCGCGTGCACGCGAAGTCGCAGGGCCTGTCCGACGCCGAGGTGGAGGCCGCGGGCAAGGCGGCGTACGAGCGGTCGATGAGCGGCATCAAGGACTCCATTTGGGGTCCGGGTCTCATCGCCGTGTGCGCGACGTGGTTCGGGCTCGGCGCGTTCCAGTCGGCGGCCGGTATTTCGATCATCGCCTTCGCCACGGAGGCGAACATGAAGCAGTACACCGGATTCGTGTTCGCCTGCTTCTCGATCTCGTCGCTCACCGGCGCGCTGCTGTACGGCGCGAAAAACTGGACGATCCCGCTGTGGAAGCGCTTCTACGTGTGCCTCGCGGTGTTGAACATTGGCATCGGCTCGTTCCTGTTCGCACGCCACCTGTGGGTGATCATGGTGATTTACCTCATTATTGGCGTATGCCAGTCGCCGACGTGGATCAACGGCAACCAGCTCATGCTGCATCTCGTGCCGCAGACCCGCTTCACCGAGGGCATGGCGTGGATGGGCGCAATGAACTCGATCGGCGCTTCGGCCGGTTCGGCGGTCGCCGGCGTATTCATCGACCGCGCCGGTTCCCACGGCGGTTTTGCAGTGGTGACGGCGCTTGCGTTCGTGTCGCTGGCGATTGCGCTGCTCGGCTTCAAGCAGATCAAGACGAGCACCGAGACCCCGGTGCTCACCGAGATCTCCGCGTAGCTTACGGGCTACAATTCCCCTTACGGGTCAAGATGTGCCTTACGGGATGTCATTATTTCTTACGGGATGCCACGGCCCGAGTAGAGTTGTGCGAAAATGTTTGCAATCATATGATTTGTGTTCATTTGATGAGACAGAAGACCTTAGTTTGTTGGATTTTGTGTAATTTGAAATTCATTTCTAAAGAAAGAAAACATCCCGTAACAGATTAGGGTAGCCCGTAACAGATTAGGGTAGCCCGTAACAGATTTGGGGACGTAGCGGATTTGGGGGATGGCCCGTAACAGGAAATCCTAGCCTGTAAGGGGAATCTTAGCCCGTAAGGGTTAGTTTGGCCCGTAGCAGATGGCCTGCAGCAGATAGCGGCAGCTAATCGGCATCCTCGATAAAAGCGGCTCTTCTCAGGTTAGTGTGTAAGGATGTCTTTGAGTTGGCTGCTGTGGATGAGGCATCGTTGGATGTAGCTGGTGGTGTTGGCGAAGCCCATGGCGTTGCCGCGCAGGGTCTCGAGCCTGCCGTT
>ENA-OQDT01000910-OQDT01000910.1-human-gut-metagenome-genome-assembly--contig:-NODE-910-length-18611-cov-3.279323_pt1 | contig 18611 bp, 18 predicted proteins | sample MGYA00242786_ERZ504617 | MGnify/ENA primary metagenome ERZ504617 (study PRJEB26092, sample SAMD00036337) | human gut metagenome | host: Homo sapiens | study: EMG produced TPA metagenomics assembly of...
ATTATATTGTTTAAATTTTTCATCAACCAGGACGTAGTGAGAGTCGAGAACTTCCAATCCATAACGTTTTTCGATTAATTCTATCAGGCCTTTAATAGCCGGGTTATCATTCATCTGTATTGCCTCCTTAAAAAATGGCGCGGCCCACAGGCGGCCGCGCCCCAATGGAGAATCCAAAAATTATTTTATTTCAAAAGGCGAGCTGTCTTTAACATTAACACCGCTCAGCTCAGCAGCAGCAAATCTGTTGATGAGATCTTGAACCGCCATAGTAGCCGAAATTTTTCCGCCCACTACTTCACGCTCGATCTCTTCTTTGCAGCCAATAATGGCTGGCGAACGATAAAACAGATTATGCAGATGTTCTTCAACCATGGTATATACCCAGGAAAGCGTCTGCTGTTTCCTGCGTTCAGCTAACACGCCATTTCCCCAGCCTTGTTTCATAAAGGCTTCGATAACATCATTCCACAGTTCCATAATTCCCGCTCCTGTATAAGCAGAGCAGGTATAGGCATGAGTCGTCCAGTTTTCGGTAGCCTGACGTAAAAATTGCAGGATACGTTCATACTCAGCTCTGGTAACCATTGCCCGCTGTTTATTATCACCATCGGCTTTATTGACGACGATTGCATCGGCGAGTTCCATTACGCCTTTTTTCATCCCCTGCAATTCGTCGCCGGCGCCTGTCAATACGACCAGCAGAAAAAAATCTACCATCGAACGTACGGTAGTTTCACTCTGCCCTACGCCTACGGTCTCGACTAAAATGGTGTCATAGCCGGCAGCTTCGCACAAAAGCAGTGTTTCACGGCTTTTACGAGTCAGACCACCCAAAGTTCCTCCCGAAGGAGACGGACGGATAAAAGCATTCGGTTCGCGTGAAAGCTGTTCCATACGTGTTTTATCGCCCAGGATACTGCCTTTGGTAACAGTACTGGAGGGATCGACCGCCAGTACTGCGACTTTATGTCCGCCACGACACAGGTTTGTGCCAAGAGCCTCAATAAAGGTGGATTTACCTGCACCAGGCACACCGGTGATCCCAACGCGTGTCGATTTACCAGTGTAAGGCAGCAGTTTTTGGATAACCTGCTGTGCCGTCTCAAAATGAGCGGCAGCATTACTTTCAACCAAAGTGATGGCGCGTGATAAAATTGCGCGGTCACATTTGAGGACACCTTCGACGTAATCGTCGACTTCCAGCTTACGGCGTTTGATAGCCGGAGTTACTTTGTCTTTTTTTATCTACTGTTACACCTGGAGTTCCTTCATGACCGCCTGTAACACCGTACATTACCCGGCAGGCAAATTTATCGTTTTCTTCTTCAGGCACCCACGAAGGTTTATAAGTATCTGTCATGGCTTAATCCGCCAAGCGTCTGTTCAGCTCTTCCAGTACTTTTTTTAGCGCAGACAGGTATAATGGTGCCGGGTCCAAAAATAGCTGCTGCACCGTGTTCGTAGAGATAATCATAGTCCTGGGCAGGAATTACGCCGCCGATAACGACCATGATATCCTCACGTCCGCGTTTTTTAAGTTCTTCTACCAGTTGCGGCATCAAGGTTTTATGACCTGCTGCCAATGAGCTCATACCAACGATATGAACATCATTATCTACTGCATCCTGCGCAGCTTCTTCCGGAGTTTGGAACAGAGGGCCGATATCTACGTCGTAGCCCATATCTGCGAAGGCGGTAGCAATAACTTTCGCCCCGCGATCATGTCCGTCTTGTCCCATTTTAGCAATATAGATACGGGGACGACGGCCTTCGCGCTGTTCAAAGTCATCTGTCATCTGACGAACTTCCTTGATAACATCTTCGTCAGCAAATTCGCTGCTGTAGACGCCGGAAATTGAACGGATGATAGCTTTATGACGGCCGCAGACTTTTTCGACAGCGTCAGAAATCTCGCCTTTGGAAGCACGAGCACGAGCTGCGTTAACTGCCAGCTCCAGCAAGTTGCCTTCACCGGTTTCCATGGAATGGGTGATAGCGTCCAAACAACGGCGAACTTCATCGTTGTCACGGTTAGCACGCAATTTTTTCAAACGTTCGATCTGCGCCAAACGAACTGCAGTGTTGTCGACTTCCAGAATATCAAGCGGATCTTCTTTTTCCAGACGGTAATCGTTTACGCCGACAATTTTTTCGGCGCCGGAATCGATATGAGCCTGACGACGTGCTGCCGCTTCTTCGATACGCATTTTAGGAAGACCGGTATCAATAGCTTTGGACATACCGCCGAGCTGTTCGATTTCCTGGATATGTGCCCAGGCTTTTTGGATCAGCTGATTGGTCAGTGCCTCTACATAATAGGAACCGCCCCACGGATCAATAACTTTGCAGACTTTGGTTTCGTCCTGAATGTACAATTGAGTATTACGAGCAATACGAGCCGAGAAATCTGTCGGCAACGCGATAGCTTCGTCCAAAGCGTTAGTATGCAGCGACTGGGTATGCCCCAAAGCTGCTGCCATAGCCTCGATACAGGTACGCGTAATATTGTTGAACGGATCTTGCTCTGTCAGGCTCCAGCCGGAAGTTTGCGAATGTGTACGCAAAGCCATAGATTTGGTTTTTTTCGGGCCGAAGGAATAACGATTTTCGCCCACAGCATACGTCCTGCACGCATTTTAGCAATTTCCATAAAGTAGTTTTTACCCATTGCCCAGAAGAAGGACAAACGCGGTGCAAACTGGTCAATAGTAAGACCATGCTCAGTACCTGTACGCAGATATTCGAGACCGTCGGCTAATGTATAGCCAAGTTCGATATCAGCAGTAGCGCCTGCTTCCTGCATATGATAACCGGAAATCGAGATACTGTTGAATTTGGGCATATAAGCGGAGGTATATTCGAAAATATCACCGATGATGCGCATGGAAGCTGTAGGCGGATAGATATAGGTATTACGAACCATGAATTCTTTCAGAATGTCGTTTTGGATCGTACCTGCCATAACTGATTTGTCTACGCCCTGTTCTTCACCAGCCAGGATATAGAAGGCCAATACAGGCAGCACTGCGCCGTTCATTGTCATTGATACAGACATTTGATCCAGAGGAATGCCGGAGAAAAGAATCTCCATATCCAAAATAGAGTCAACGGCAACACCGGCTTTACCTACGTCACCGACAACGCGCGGATGATCGGAGTCATAACCGCGGTGAGTTGCAAGGTCAAATGCGATAGACAGACCTTTTTGCCCTGCCGCCAGGTTACGGCGATAGAAAGCATTTGATTCTTCTGCAGTAGAGAAGCCTGCATATTGACGTACTGTCCAGGGTTTGGTTACATACATCGTTGAATAAGGTCCACGCAAAAATGGCGGGATACCTGCCATATAATGCAGATGTTCGCAGTCTTTATAGGCATTCACATCATATAAAGGAGCTACGTTGATTTGTTCCATTGTACGGTAAAAATTTTCTTCAAAGGATTTACCGGTTTCAGTTTTTTAATTTTTCCCTTCCAGGCAGCAAACTCGGCGGCGCCTTGTGCGGGTGCCTGCTGAAAGGGAATTTGACTAAAATCAGGAATTCTGGACATTATCAGAACATCCCCCTTTCTTTTTGCATACGGAGCAAGGTTTCATAGCAATTGGATTTGACGCTGATGTAATCATCCATACCTGCAGCATCACAGATTTCTTTCAGTTCTGCGCTGGGAGCACCTGCCAGGAATACCTTCATTTCCGGATTTACAGCTTTGATGCCTTTCGTAACTGCTGGGGCCAGTTCCGGATAAGTAGCGTCAGTCGAGCAGACGATGGCTGCATCGGCACCGGACTCAAGCGCTGCTTTAACAGCTTCTTCGACAGTGAGGAAGCCATTATTTGTCACAACCTCAAAGGCAGCCACCTGCATGAAAGAGGTAACAAAATCGGCACGTGCTTTATGCTGCGGGATCGGTCCCATATTGGCCAGGAAAATTTTAACGTTTGCACCGGTTTTATCAACAAAATTTTCCGTACGCATACGCAGTTCTTCATAGCGTTCAGTCCAGCGATGCGGAGCAATAGCTTCAACCTTTTCGCCATTAGCACTGCCGGTAAGAGCTGCTGAAATTTCACCCATAGTTGCTCCAGCCAATAATGCTTTTTCAGCATCAGCGATCAAAGAACCCAACTCACTGGCATCACGTTTGCCAAGGTCGCTGAGTACAGCTTCTACATAAGCATTGTCGCGTACTTTTACGTTGACTTCCAAATCAGTTTTGCGTGCTTTAAGGATTCCTGCGAAATCAACTTCAGGCACTTCCAAAAGTTCTTCAGTCATGTTCGGGTACATGTTATTGCCGACTGCACGATCTTTTCTGGTAGCAAGATTTTTAAAACGTTCTTCTAAAATAGCTTTAACCGCTGCCTGTACTTTTGCCGCTTTCAAGCGCTGCCAGTAAGCCGCCGTGGCTTTCGATTTCCTGGAACTTAGCCCAGGTTTTTTCCGGCTCTTCTTCTGTCAGCGGTTCAATATACCAGCTGCCGCCGGAAGGATCGATCGGCTGAATAAAGTTGAATTCATGCTGTTCCATGATCTGGATATTACGGGCAATACGGCGGGAAAATACATCACTGGGACGAATGCAATGATCGAAAGGTTTGACATACATGCCGTCCATACCGCCAACAACCGCAGAGAAGGATTGTGTTGCCGCACGCAGCAGATTTACATAAGGATCGTATTTCGTCTGGCAGAAGGTAGAAGTGCTGACATAAAGATTGATCTTTTGTGCTTCTTCATCCCCACCGCAATTTTTAACGATTTGCGCCCAAACCATTTTCAGACTGCGCAGTTTAGCAATTTCCATAAAGAAATTAGCTCCGATACTGAAATGAAAACGCAGGTGGCGACAGAAGGTATTGACATCAATACCACGGCGTTCCATAGCGCGCATATAAGTTACAGCTGCATTCATAGCATACGCTACTTCCTGAATGTCGTTAGCACCGCCATTATGATAAACATCGGTATTGACAACTACTGTTTTAAGCTGCGGAGCATTTTTTTCAGCCCAGGCAATGCTATGTGCCATTTCGTCATAATATTCGTCCAGCGGACGAACTAATTCGCCGTCCAAAGCAAGTTCGCCAATCGGATCGACAGTAATAGCGCCATGTAATTTTTCGAGGGCCAGACCTTTTTTCTCGCAGACAGTGATTACAGCAGCCAAAAGAGCGATGTTGGAAGCGCCGGCATAAATATCGATTTCGAATTTTTCCAGATCAACACCATCCAGCAGTTTTTCCACGTCAGCTACAGTAGCCAAAGATACGCCTATATCAGCAACATCTTTTACTTCTGCCTTATCAGGATCATAGCCTTTGCGTGTCGCAGTATCTAAAACGACACTAGCAGCGGTAGTTCCTTTCAACAGCTCGTATTTAACCATTTCATTGGCTTCGGCAGGAGTTTTTCCATCACACTCCTGAGCAATAGTCCATACTTTATGGATATAACCTCCTGCATTAGCACCGCGCAGGTTGCTTTCCATGCCGGGATAGGTTTTATTGTGAGTAATCTTCTCCTGATCCTCTAATCTATAAATAGGATTCAGGGTGATACCCTCATAAGTTTTAGTGAACATACTCTTTTCAAAAGAACCGCCTTTAAGAGCAGTCACTACTTCTTGCTTCCACTCCTCATAGGACGGCGGCGTAAATTCATCGAAAGTAACCGGAGGGATAGTTCCCACTAAAGTTTCTTCCTGCTGAATCTCTGCTGTAAGGTTTTTATCTTGTTCCATATACGGCATCCTTTCATTAATTATTTTCTGTGCCGGGGTAGTAAATGTTCACCTCCTGTACTTTGCTTACTTATGTATCGCAGAATGGTTCGAGAATCTCCTACCGAAACTGCCTCTATAAGCCCCTTATCAAAAAAAGCAACCATCACAAAAAATGTGATGGTTGCTCTTGCCGCGCACCCCTACGCAGGCAATTGAGAAGAAGGTTCTTGCACAAAGAGAATTTGAGAATGGCAATAAACCCGGCAGGTTGTCCAGACCTGTCACAAATAAATATATACACTGATGGCTGACCTTATTTTCGAGGTCTAGCCATCACACTTCGACCTCAACGCGCTTACAAAAGCACAGAAAAACAGAAAACCGTTTTCTTAAAATAATATTAAGAAAAACGGTCAGAAATTCATAGCAAAAGATTCGCACTTCGTATTTACCTAAAATACGAACTCTGCAGCATCTCCTCCCCGTCTCTCGCAGGTCAATCAGCGATGTAGCTAAGGCAGTTCTTCTGACTCCGATTCATAGCTCACTTCACCTTCCCAGTATTACTACCAGTGGCATTTGAAGTTTACTCCTCGTTACAGCGGCGGGACCGCGTCGGAATTGCACCGACTTCTCTATTAAGCTCTGTAGAGCACCTTTTAGCTTACAATTATTCATTTTGTTAGCTTAATTATATTTATTACTATTTCTTTTGTCAAGTCATTTTAATATATTTTTTCATATATTATTTTTCGCAAATAAAACAGTATCGTAGCTTACTATTTTATTCAGTAAGCTACGATACTGCTAATCAAGACTTTTATTTTTAAAATACATAGTGATTCCCAAAGGAACGCAGATATTCAAAAACAATAACCGTACTAATTGGTAAGTAAGAATGATTGAAACATCTTCTCCCATACTCATTCCAGCCAGACACATTTCCGCAATTCCGCCGGGAGCCATTGCTAAAAAAGCGGTTACTAAAGAAAACCCATACCGTTCTGACAGGGACCAGGCAACAACAACACTGACACCAATCATCAAAACGATACCACTAAAAATATAAGGCATCAATTCCTTAGTAGCCGAAAGTTTTTTGGGATCCAGCATTACGCCCATGTATAATCCAATACTTACCTGTGCCAGCATCATAAGCAAACCAGGCACAGGCTGTAAACTTCCCCAAAAATACGACCCTGCCGCTGTTGCCAGAATCGGCCCCAGCAAACGCGGTGTTGGCACCTTTAACTTAGTCGCAACAAAAGCGCCTAAAAACGACAATGGGACAAGAATAAGCCAATGCGTACCGTCTGTTGTCTGAACAATAGCATTGTTTTGCATAACCTGAGCACCTAAACCATGGATTACCAGAAATGGTACTGCTACAATAACGCCTACCAGCCTCAGAGTCTGCATAACGACAACAACATTTGCGTCAGCCCTTGGATCATCCTCCGACATCAGCATCATTTGCGTCAGCCCGCCAGGCATAATGCCCATCACACAACTGATCAGATTAGCCGAAGTATGTCTCGCTGTCCACCAGGCAATTAAAACAGCAACAGCTACAGCTATCAGCGTGGCTTCCAGTACCCCAAAGGTCTGATGCGTCATTTTCTCCCATGTATCAGCTGTAAAATTACGGCCAATACCATACCCAGCTACAAGCAAACCCAATTCACGCCAATTCTTAGGCCAGGTAACAGGCGAACCAGCTATCTTACAGGCTACTGCAGCAAAAATGCCGCCTAAAAGATATGGTATAGGCAATTCCATTTTTAAAAATAACGTTCCTAAACAGGCTGCCATAACAAACAGCAGCAAACGATTCAACATATTTCCCTCGCTTAATAATGCCCTTCCAGTGCCGTCATGATCCGCCCTATCAATTCACTGCGCATTGTATTCTGAGTTACAGAATAGGTCATAATACGGCTGTCATCCAGTCCCAGCTCCCGTTTGAATAATGCTTTTTGAGCCATCGCTGCATTTTTCGACAATTTATCTGCTTTGGTCAAAATAACCTGAACCTGCAGTCCACAGTCCAGTAACCAGTGATAGCTTTCAATATCGCTGTCCAAAGGCTTATGCCTGATATCAATAAGCTGACAGACCAGTCCTAGATTATCAGATCCGGAAAGATATTTACTGATAAATCCTGACCATTTATCTTTGTTCGTTTTAGCTGTTTTGGCAAAACCATAACCTGGTAAATCTACTAAATAAAAATCAGCACGTTCTTCCTGCCCTTCAGTAGTGCGTTTAGCCTGCAAACCATAAAAATTTATAGTCTGTGTTTTGCCTGGAGTCGAGCTCACTCTTGCCAAGCCGTTACGTCTGCAGAGCGAATTGATCAGTGATGATTTGCCAACATTAGAACGCCCTATAAAAGCAGCCTCTATTAACGGTGGTGTCGGATATTGGTCTGCTCTGACAGCAGATGTGATATATTGGGCATGAATAATATCCCAGGTTCCTTTATTCATCTTACTCCTCCAAAGCTAATTTCAACACTTGATCCATATGATTAACAGGAATGAATTTTATTGCCGCACGCACATTGACAGGAAGTTCTTCCAGATCCTGCATATTCTGTTCTGGAAGCAGAATGGTTTTTACACCATAACGATGCGCCGCCAGCATTTTTTCTTTAATTCCTCCTACCGGAAGCACTTTGCCAGAAAGAGTGATCTCTCCAGTCATGGCAATACCCGCTTTTATGCAACGTTTAGTCAGTGCTGAAACCATAGCCGTCACCATAGTAATGCCGGCGGAAGGACCATCTTTTGGGATTGCGCCTTCCGGTAAATGAATGTGGATATCAGTAGTTTCATAAAACTTTTCATCCAAATGCAGCTCTTTAGCCCAGAGAACGAATATAAGTATAACCGGCCTGAGCAGATTCTTTCATAACATCACCCAGCTGCCCAGTCAATACCAGACCTCCTTTACCGTTAGTAGCCAGTACTTCTACCTTCAGTAATTCACCTCCAACACTGGTCCAGGCCAAACCTGTGCAGATACCTATTTCTGCCTTGGCAGTCAGATCGCTTTCCAGAAAAATAACCGGTCCTAAATATTTAGTCAGATTTTTTTCGGTAACTTTAGCACTTTTTACCTGTTTCGTCACAATACGATGTGCTGTTTTACGGCAGATCGCCGCTATTTTCCGTTCTAAATTACGTACACCGGCCTCACGTGTATATTCGCGTATAACATGACGCAGAGCTGTTTCTGTAATATTCAAAGTTTTTGCAGTCAAGCCATGTGCCTGACGTTCCTTCGGCAATAAATGCAATTCGCCGATTTTCACTTTCTCGTCCTCAGTGTAACTGGTAAGTTGAATCACTTCCATCCTGTCTAATAGAGCAGGAGGGATAGTTTCTACCGTATTAGCCGTTACAATCCAGAAAACATGTGACAAATCAAAAGGGAATTCAATATAATGGTCACTGAAAGTGTTGTTTTGTTCCGGGTCTAATACCTCCAGCAGAGCCGAAGCCGGATCCCCCGAAAATCAGAAGCCATTTTATCAATCTCATCCAGAAGAAAAACAGGATTCATGCAACCGCTGGTTTGCATACCATGAATAATCCTGCCTGGCATTGCGCCGATATATGTACGACGATGACCGCGGATTTCTGCTTCATCACGAACGCCACCTAAAGAAACACGGGTAAATTTACGCTCGATCGCTCTGGCAACCGAATGTGCCAGAGAAGTTTTACCCACACCAGGAGGTCCGACTAAACATAAAATCGGTCCCTTACTTTGTTTGGTCAAAGCACGTACTGCCAAATACTCTAAAATACGTTCTTTTACTTTTTCCAAACCGTAATGGTCTTTATCCAGTACTTTAGCAGCCACTTCAAGGTCAAAATTATCTTCTGTAAACTTACCCCAGGGCAAACTTAAAAGCACATCGATATAATTGCGGATTACGGCGCTTTCAGCCATCATCGGCGGCATTTTATAAAGACGGTCAAGTTCTTTATTGATTTTTTCAACAACTTCAGCCGGCAGATCAAGCTCTGACATCTGCTTCTTATATTCGTCTATTTCGGCCTGACGTTCATCACCTTCGCCAAGTTCTTTATTAATGGCTTTCATCTGTTCACGCAGATAATATTCTTTTTGGTTCTGTTCTATCTGTTTACGCACCTGCTGTGAAATATTTTTTTCCAGACCGGCAATTTCCAGTTCTTTGCATAAATACGTATAGAGTTTATTCATACGTTCTTTAACATCAACCGCTTCTAACAGCTGCTCTTTTTCTTCGATATTTATCGACAGATAACCGGCAATCATATCCGCAACCCGTCCTGGGTCAGTTTGGTCCTTAAAGGTCAGCAGCACTTCACTGTTAACTTTTTTGCTGGCAATAATCCATTGCTCAAACGTTTCAATCAGCATCCTGCGCAGCGCTTCCACTTCATTATCTTCACTGACAACAGAATCCATCGGCAGTGCATTAGCCTGGAAATATGTATCGACAGCCGGAGCTTCGATAATAGTTTCTACTTTGGCTCGGGCTAATCCTTCTACAAGTATCCGCAAAGCTCCACTTGGCAATTTCAATAATTGTTTGATTTCCGCTATGACACCATATTTAAATAAATCCTTCTGCCCGGGTTCCATCGTTACGGCTTCCTTCTGTGATACCAGAAGTATCTGCTTATCGGAAGTCATCGCAGCTTCTACTGCATGAATGGAACGCTCCCTGCCTACATCAAGATTTATAATCATACCTGGAAATACCAGCATTCCTCTTAAAGGAAGCAACGGCATTAAACGTGGTTTTGTTTCCATATATTACCCTCCTTTGCCAACAGTATTAACTGCAGCAAACGATATTTTTAAAGCATTTTCATTACTCAACTTTATTTTAACATAAAAAGGGGAAAAGGCTATGCCCCTTCCCCTTCTTTTTTTAATTGCTTAACTAGCAACCACCATTTTCGGTTCCATGTGTTCTCTGATTGCCGCTTCTGTAACTACACATTTTACAACGTCGATACGTGAAGGCACTTCATACATCACATTACGCATTACCTCTTCGATGATAGAACGCAGACCGCGGGCGCCGGCATTACGTTTAAGAGCTTCTTCTGCAATAGCCACTAAAGCACCGTCTTCGAATTCCAGTTCTACATTATCCATAGCCAGGAAATGCTGATATTGTTTAATCAAAGCATTTTTAGGCTCTTGCAGGATTTTGATCAAAGCGTCTTTATCCAAAGAATCCAGTGTCACAACAACAGGCAGACGACCTGCAAATTCAGGAATCAAACCGAATTTCATTAAATCTTCAGGCAAAACTTTTTTAAAGATCGTATCAGCTTTTGCTTCTTCTTTTGTTTTGATATCAGCACCAAAACCAAGATTCTTTTTGCCGATACGTGCACCGATAATATTTTCAAGTCCGGCAAAAGCACCGCCACAGATAAATAAAATATTAGTAGTATCGATCTGAATAAACTCCTGATGCGGATGTTTGCGTCCTCCTTGCGGCGGAACGCTGGCGACTGTGCCTTCCAAAATTTTCAGAAGTGCCTGCTGCACACCTTCACCTGATACATCACGTGTAATAGAAGGATTTTCTGATTTACGAGAAATCTTATCGATCTCATCAATATAAATAATGCCTCTTTGAGCACGCTCAATATCAAAATCAGCGTTCTGGATCAATTTCAGCAGGATATTTTCAACATCCTCACCTACATAACCAGCTTCTGTCAAAGCAGTAGCATCAGCGATTGCAAAAGGTACCTGCAAAATCTTTGCCAACGTCTGTGCCAGCAAAGTTTTACCGCTGCCGGTAGGCCCCAGCATTAGAATATTTGATTTTTGCAGTTCTACTTCTTTATCCTTCGCAGGATTATTTAATTCATAGTTAATACGTTTATAGTGGTTATAAACCGCTACAGCCAAAGTTTTTTTTGCTTCTTCCTGACCAATAACATACTCGTCAAGAATATTTTTAATTTCTTTCGGCTTCGGCAGTTCGTTTACACTGACAACAGCAGCATTTGTTTCTTTCAGGTCTTCTGTCAGCATTTCATTGCAAAGTTCGATACATTCGTCGCAGATATAGACGTTATGACCGGCAATCAGCTTGCGGACCTGGCCTTCTCTTTTTCCACAGAAGGAACAAGTTATATTGCTGTCGTTCCCCTCGCCAAAGTTCATATTGTTATCTCCTTAGTATGCATCATTTCGCTTCTTCAGCTGCTGCCTTACGGGTTACAACTTCATCAATAAGCCCATAAGCTTTAGCTTCTTCGCTGGTCAGGTAATAATCGCGTTCAGTATCCTGTGCGATTTTTTCTTTCGACTGACCTGTATGTTTAGCTAAAATACCATTCATCTCTTCACGGATACGCAGAATTTCGCGCGCATGAATCTCAATTTCTGTAGCTTGACCCTGAGCCCCTCCCAGCGGTTGATGAATCATCACGCGGGAATAAGGGAGCGCGTAACGTTTTCCCGGAGTTCCTGCAGCTAAAAGTACAGATGCCATACTGGCCGCCATACCCATGCAAATGGTAGAAACATCAGGTTTGATATACTGCATCGTGTCATAAATAGCCAAGCCGGCACTTACACTACCGCCAGGACTATTGATATAAAGATGTATATCTTTATTAGGATCTTCGGATTCCAGGAAGAGCAGCTGGGCGATAACGACATTTGCCATCGCGTCGTCAATAGGGCCGGTCACAAAAACGATTCTGTCTTTCAATAAGCGGGAATAAATGTCATAAGAGCGCTCACCCCTGCTGGATTGCTCTACAACGATAGGCACATAGTTCATGTCTTACACCCCTTTTCTTTAAGGTTATATTTTTTAATAAAGTCACATCTGCCGCCGGAGCTTAAAGCGCCGGCGGCAAAATGCCATTATTTTGCGTTGTCAATAACAACGTGAGCAGCTTTGCGACGCAGAATATTTGCAAGCAAAAGTCCCATGTTACCATTGGATTTAATGATATTCTTTACTTCGTCCAGCGTAGCACCATGTTGAGCAGCAATAGCAGATAATTCAGCATCAACGTCTTCCATAGATACCTGAATGTTTTCTGCTTTAGCAATAGCATCCAGAACCAAATCAGTTTTTACGTTTTCAGCGGCAGTCGCACGCTGGTTTTCGCGGATCTTAGCCATATCCATACCAGTATACTGCATATACATTTCTAAAGTCATTTTACGGCTTTCCAGACTCATACGCATTTCGTCAACCATTTGGCTGATGCGGTCTTCGACCATAATCTCAGGAACTTCAAATTTAGCATTGGCAACAGCAGCATCAATCAATGCTTTTTCATATTCAACCTTCGCATTGTTTTCAGCATTCTGCTGCATACGTTCTTTGTACGAAGCTTTCAGTTCAGCAACAGTTTTATATTCACTGTTAGCTGCAACATATTCGTCATTCAGCTCAGGCAGCTCTTTGCGTTTTACATCTTGAACGTTAACTTTGAACACAGCTTCTTTACCAGCCAGTTCTTTAACGAAATAATCTTCAGGGAAAGTTACTTCTACATCAGTAGCATCGCCTTTTTTTAGGCCAACCAGCTGATCTTCAAAACCAGGGATAAAGGAGTTAGAACCAACTTCCAGAGGATAGCCTTTACCTTCACCGCCGCTGAAAGCTTCACCGTCTACAGTGCCGGCGAAATCAATAATTGCAAAATCACCTTTTTCAATAATTGTACCTTCTTCAGCAATTACCATTTTGGCCTGACGGCTGCGCAGTTCTTCTACTGCAGCGTCAACATCTGCATCTTCAACAACAGCTTCTTTTTTCTCTACAGACAAGCCTTTGTATTCACCCAGTTCTATTTCAGGTTTCAAAGTGACTTTGATAGTCAGTTCCATATCTTTATTTTCTTCAAAAACAGATTCTTCAACTTTGGGGTCGGACACAGGAATCAGGCTCTCCTGATCAAGTGCTTTAGTATAGCAATCATTAGCAATGATTTCGAATGCTTCTTGTTTAATGGCATCTTTGCCATAGTGCATTTCAATAATGTTGCGGGGTGCTTTACCTTTACGGAAACCGGGAATGTTTACGCTGTTAGCGATTTTGCTTATAGCTTTTTTAAAGCCTTTATTCACTTCCTCAGCGGGTAAAGTAATTTTGAGGGTTGCGTCATTCACAACTCTTTCAACAGATACGTTCATTAAAAAATCCTCCCTTAGGTTTTATATGTGTACAAAATTAACAGCTTGTTCAAGGCCAATATCAAAAGATACTGACATAAATCGCTCATAATATCATATCACAAGGATCTAAAGTTGACAAGAAGCAACAAAAAACCCGGCAGGTTTCTGCCGGGCCAATATTCAAGTGGAGCGGAAAACGAGATTCGAACTCGCGACCCCCTCCTTGGCAAGGAGGTGCTCTACCACTGAGCTATTTCCGCATTGATTAGCAACAAGATGTATTTTAGAACAGAACGCCATCTTTGTCAACATTTTTTTGAAAAATTTCTATATTTTTTTACTTTTAAAAAATTCCCAAAACTAACTGGCTGATATTTTTTGAATGATCGGAAACGCGTTTCATATTTATTAATAATTCCAGCATTACAAAGCCAGCAACCGGATCACAACGTTTTTCATTCAATCGTACGATATGATTTTTCCGAATCTCTTTCTGATACTGTTTAACCTGACGGCACAATGCCCAGGCTTCTTCAGCCAGTTTCTTATCGTCTTTTTCCAAGGCTTCCAAAGCTTTGCCGCTGGCTTCTAGCACCATCTGCCCTAAAGTGTGCAGCTCGGCTTTAGCCTCATCTGAAAATTTTACATTATCTTCGTAAATCATCCGTACTTTTTTCGCTAAAGTTTCACCATGATCACCAATACGCTCAATATCGTTACAGGCATGTAAAAGACCTGTATGCCGGGCTGATAATTCCCTGCTCATCTGCGTTTCACTCATTTGCGTCAAATATTTGGTAACTTCTTCTTCCAATGCATCTATCACTGGTTCATGTTCTAAAACATAAGCGATTTTCCTGCTGTCCATGTCTTCCATTGCCGCTATGCTCAGTTCAACATTATGACGAGCCATGGTTCCCATGCGCACAACCTCTTTACCAGCCAGAGTCATAGCGATAGACGGGGTTTTAAGCATATTCACATCCAAATATATCGGTTTGCGCGAAATGACACCGTCACTGCCAGGCAGTAACCGTTCCACAAGCTTGATAAAAGGAGCAGCAAAAGGCAGAAAAATAAGTGTATTGATAATATTAAAGGCTGTATGCGCATTAGCGATCTGACGCGCTATATCATGAGCAGGTGATACTGCCAAAACAAGTTTTATGAACAATCCCATAAAGGTCACGAAAAGGATGCTGCCAATCAGATTGAACAACACATGCGCTAATGCAACACGTTTTGCCGTAACATTTGCACGCCAGGCCGCCATGATTGCTGTAATGCAGGTACCGATATTATCGCCCAGAAGTACAGGAATTGCACCTTCCAAAGGTATCAACCCCTGGCTTGCCATGGCAATCAAAATACCAATAGTAGCGGAGCTGGATTGAATAAGTACTGTCATTACAATACCTACGCCAATACCTAGAATCGGATTATGAGAAAATTTGCCAATAAAATCAACAAAGCCCTGATACTCGCGCAGGGGTAAAACAGATTGTCCCATCATACTCATGCCCAGCATCAGGATACCAAACCCAAGAAGTACCTGCCCCAGATATTTCCCACGGCGGCGTTTAGCAAGCAACTGCATTGCAAACCCTATTGCCAAAATCAAAGTAACATAATCAGTAAGTTTAAATGCAATCAACTGGGCGGTAATAGTGGTACCAATATTAGCACCCATAACAATGCCGAACGCCTGTTTCAGTGTCATCAGCCCGGCATTTACCAAACCAACAGTCATGACTGTTGTTGCACTGCTGGACTGCAAAACAGCAGTTACAGCTGCACCCAACGCTACTCCGACAATCAAAACCCCGGTCAATGCTTCCAGTATTTTCTGCAATTTTTCACCAGCAGCACGCTGCAGACCATCACCCATCAATTGCATGCCATATAAAAACAATGCCAGACCACCTAGAAAGCCAAAGAAATATACCATAATTGCCCCCAGTTCTCACCTTTTTATTTTGTACTTGACTTTTATTATACTAGATTTTACAACGAGCTTACAAGAAAAAAACTTTTCCGCAGCGTCTTATTTTACTGTCCCGGCGGGACTTTTATGCAGCAACAAAAAAATCCCCATATCAAAATGATATGGGGTAAAAAATCAATATAACATTTGTATACTCAAGTAGCTCACTCTAATGCCATTTAATTCAAATGTCTGATAATCTCCATTATTTCTTCAACAGGCAGCACACTGCCGCCTGCAACAACTTTTTCATCAATAACCAAAGCTGGTAAGGCCATAACTCCGTAAGCGACTACACGCCGTAAATCATTAACACGTTCAAACTCAGCATGACATTTGAGTTTTTTAGCCGCGATGGCTGCATTTTGCAATAACAATTCGCATTGTTTCGTCATAGGCCCTAAAACCTTTATATGCATTTATATCACCTTCGCTTTTCTTAGTGCTTGGCTTACAGTTATAGGATACCAAAAGCCTTTGTCCTAAGTTGGGCTAAAAAGTGAACTGTTTGTGAATTTTCAGACAATTCATCCTGCTTCGCTCAATATTGACAAATTTTACTTTATGACAGAACTTTATCAGTATGCTCCAAAATATTTTTTTCTGCCGATAAGGCTTCTTGCTCCAATGCTGCAATTCTTTCGACAAGAACTGAGCAATAGTCCTGATCGCTAATCAGATTAAGATTTATTTTTACATTATAAACTGCGCTACGTACAGCTGCCCTGGCCATCAATGCCGCTACAGCAGCATCTGTAATTACGGCTGGATTACCTAATTCTGCCGCTTCTGCCGCCAAAAAGTAAAACTGCCAGAGCTTTTTCACCGATTTTCAAAGGTATCTCTGCTGCCATTTTAGCAGCTTCCTGAATTTTTATTTGGCGCAGTTCTTTTTCCAAATCTGTTGCTTTCGGCATCTTATAACATTTCATAAATGCTTCAAAAACGCTGGCATCCTCTTGTACCAACTGAAGCAATTCTTTTCGCAAATATTTACTTGCGGCTGCCAACCTAATCATTTCACCTTCTACCGATAAAAATTTTTCTTTTCCCACAGTAAGATTGGCAACCATTGAAGTTAACGCCGCACCTATGGCTCCACCTAATGCAGCGGCACCTCCACCTCCTGGTACAGGTTCTTTAGATGCAAGTCTTTCTAAAAATTCATCACAGTTAAGTTTCATAAAATCGTTCATTTTAGACTCCCTGTTTTTTTATTTGTAATCGCTCATCATGAGCAGGATAGTCAACCATTTTCAAGCTTCGCAGCGCAAAAGCAAAAAAAGTCTTATCCTTACCACAATCCCTCAAATGCCGTGCATTTTGCAGGCTGTAAAAACCATCGCCGCCACTGAACATAAAATCATTACTTATGACCTTATAATATTTTTCATCCGCTAATGTGCTGCCATCAGACAAAGTAACACTGCTAATTCTCTGTCCTTCCTCCCTTCTGATATCAGCACTGATCTGCAACCCTGAAAAACGCAGCCTGCTGATATCCGGGTTGCCAATACCATGTTCCAGAACCTGCCTCAGATCACTGCCTTTTACTTCTGCTGTATATATGGTACTGTCAAAGGGAAAGATTTTCAATAAATCACGAACCGTTACCCTTCCAGACGGCAAAGTATCACGTATAGCTCCACCGTTATATAAAGCAACATCAGCCTTAAAGCCGTTTTTCAAAACATCCATAAAAAAGTCTCCGACTCTTGATTCTCCATTACGGTCATTTGTCAGCACCTGGTTATTGACAGCTAAAATCTCATTATATTTAGAATCTATGTTTTTAAATATTGGTTCCAAAAACCTTTCCATTGCATTATCCTGTACTCTCGGTAATTCGCTTAATTTATAAATACGCGAATTTGCAGAAACAACCTTCTGAGCTGCCATGGAATATAACAAATTGATTCTGCCAACTGCCTCCCCATAGCATCCGGCCTGGATTACCGGAATATCTCCATATGTCCCGCTGACACACAAATGTGAATGTCCTGTGACAACGGCATCTACTCCATGAATTTTTTGCAAAATCGGTACTATCTCCCCTGTAATACCATGTTTTCTCCCCTTGACTGCTGCCAATATGTGTCAGTAGAACAATAATTTGTGCCCCTTGCCTTCTCAACTCATCAACATATACCTGTGCAATCTGTTCCGGCGGTAAAATTTTTACCTTCTGCAAATTAAACTGCGATGCTTTTTCCTTAGTTTCAACCGTAGTAAGACCCAATATACCAATTGTCAAACCATTCCTCTGCAACATTACATATGGTTTAAAAGGTTCCGCAACTCTATCACCTGCAGCCTCAACAATATTTGCTCCCAAAATAGGGAAATTTGCTGCGGCAGCCTGCCTCTTTATTACGTCCAGAGGATAGTCAAAAATATGATTGCCTGCTGTATTCGCGCTAAAACCCATCTTATTCATCGCTGTCACAACTGGCAGTCCCTGATACTCATTGGCATCAATTGTTCCAGAAAACATATCACCACCGCCCAAAAGCAAGGATCCTACAGGATTTTGCTTCATCAGTTCGTTAATTACTCCTGACAAAACAGCAATTCCAGGATCAGCAGCTTCAGCACGCAGGTGCCCATGGAAATCATTCACACTGTAAATATCTATTTCGACAAAGTTTTTTCTGCCGCATTTACGGCCGTTGCTATCAACAATAACAGTAGTGTTAACCATATCAGACTACATTTTTCAGTCTGATCA
>ENA-OQDT01000912-OQDT01000912.1-human-gut-metagenome-genome-assembly--contig:-NODE-912-length-18605-cov-4.172584_pt1 | contig 18605 bp, 21 predicted proteins | sample MGYA00242786_ERZ504617 | MGnify/ENA primary metagenome ERZ504617 (study PRJEB26092, sample SAMD00036337) | human gut metagenome | host: Homo sapiens | study: EMG produced TPA metagenomics assembly of...
GGTGCTTCAAATTGTAAAAACACTTCTAATGCTAAGCAAGGCTTCCATTACTTCATTGCTATGTATTTTCGTTATTTCATACATATCTCCACCTCAAATTTCTATTTGTTTATTTCTCTTATTCTAGCATATTCCCCAATCTTTAACATTATTTTTTTAAAAAATTTGAGGGCATATGCAAATGCAATACACCCTCAACACTCACAGCGTTTCCCTTTCTATTTTTTAAACAACAAGTAAATTCCTCGTTAAGAGGTTGGGTAAATTTCTTTACCCAATACCCTACCCAATCTGTACCCAAAATAGCACGATATTTTGTGAGATTTTTACAGTAGTTCATAACACTTGTCAAAATAGGCAGAAACCGCTTAAATACGCTATTTAATTTGCTTTTTACCAGTCTTGCGATTGATAAATTAGTTTCCCATCTGTGCTGCAACTTCAGCTGCGAAGTCTTCATTCTTCTTCTCAAGACCTTCTCCTGTCTCAAAACGAACAAACTTCTTAACTGTCATGTTAGCTCCGTTCTCTTTAGCTACCTTCTCTACGTATTTAGCTACTGTAAGGTCGCTGTCCTGAACGTATACCTGATCTAACAGGCAGATTTCTTTCATCTCTTTGTTGAGACGTCCGATAATCATCTTTTCGATAATATTATCCGGTTTGTTTGGATTCTCCTGTTTAGCCTGAGCAAGAAGAATCTCTTTTTCATGCTCTAAGAAAGAAGCATCTACTTCATCACGTGAAGTATATTTTGGAGACATAGCTGCAACCTGCATAGCTACGTTCTTCAGGCATGATCTGATCTCATCGTTAACAACATCTGTCTCAGCTTCTACAAGAACACCGATACGTCCGCCGCCGTGGATATAAGATACTACACAACCATCAGTAACAACTTTCTCAAATCTTCTGATGCTGAGTTTTTCTCCGATTACAGAGATTTTCTCATTTAATGCATCCTGTACTGTCTTAGAAGCGTCTTCATTCCAAGCTTCAGCCATGAATCCATCCATATCAGCAGAATCAGAAGCGATTGCCTGATTAACAACTGCTTTAACGAATCCCTGGAATTCAGCATTCTTAGCAACGAAGTCTGTCTCTGAGTTAACTTCTACGATAGCTGCTGTCTTGTCATCCTTAACATCAGCCATAACAATACCTTCTGCTGCGATACGTCCGGCTTTTTTAACAGCCTTAGCTTCTCCGTTCTTTCTTAAGAACTCGATAGCTGCATCCATATCACCATTTGTCTCATTAAGAGCTTTCTTGCAGTCCATCATTCCTGCACCGGTCATTTCTCTTAATTCTTTTACCATCTTAGCTGTAACTGCCATGATTTTATCCTCCAATTATGTTTTTTAAGAATCTTATTCTTCTACTGCTTCTTCAGCTTCTTCAACATACTCTTCTTCGCCTGCAACACCCTGGTTAGCTTCTACTACAGCATCAGCCATCTTAGAAACGATCAGTTTTACAGCACGAATAGCATCGTCATTTCCAGGAATTACATAATCAAGTTCCTCTGGATCACAGTTAGTATCAGCGATACCGATAAGTGGAATTCCAAGAGTGTGTGCTTCCTGAACACAGATTCTTTCCTTCTTAGGATCTACGATAAAAATAGCATCTGGAAGTGTCTTCATGTCTTTGATTCCGCCAAGGTTCTTCTCAAGTTTATCCCATTCTTTCTTTAACTGGATAACTTCTTTCTTAGGCAGTACATCAAATGTTCCGTCTTCTGACATTCTTTCGATATCTTTCAGACGAGCGATTCTGCTCTTGATTGTCTTGAAGTTTGTAAGCATTCCTCCAAGCCATCTTTCATTTACATAGTACATTCCGCAACGTTCAGCTTCTACTTTGATAGCATCCTGAGCCTGCTTCTTAGTACCTACAAAAAGGATTGTTCCACCTTCTGCAGCGATATCAGCTACTGCCTGGTAAGCTTCATCTACTTTACCTACAGATTTCTGAAGGTCAATGATATAGATACCATTTCTCTCTGTGTAGATATAAGGAGCCATCTTAGGGTTCCATCTTCTTGTCTGATGTCCAAAATGAACACCTGCTTCTAAAAGTTGCTTCATTGAAATAACGCTCATGTTTCTTTCCTCCATTGGTTTTTTACTTCCGCATATGTTGTTATACGTCCCCGAAACCGTCCTGTTATCAGGCTTTGGCACCATCGGGACAAGCCTATGCGTGATTTTTTGCGACTTTTTAATATTACCATAAAGGTTGTCTGTTTGCAAGGATTTTCCTTTTATTTTCTGCAATTTTTAGTATAAAAAAAACCGAAGCCAGTTCCCTGATTCCGGTTTTTTGTTTACTTTTCATTATCTACGCACATAAATCATACCAGACTGTACCGGTCCGACTTTTACAACGTCTCCTGTGTGCGGAGCATGAATCATCTGACCATTTCCGATATAAATACCACAATGTGTTGCTGTTGTTACAACATCACCAGGCTGCGGGTTACTTACTCTTGTCCATCCCATGAACGTAAGTGTTGTTCCGAGACGGCTATAGCTTCCTGTCAGACAATAGCTTACAAATCCGGAACAGTCGAAACTGTTTGGTCCGCATGCACCCCATACATAAGGTTTTCCAAGCTGGCTGTACGCTCTGCTTACGATTGAACCTCCATTTGCATTCGTTCCACTCGTCGTAGTACTACTGCTTGAATTGGACGGTTTCGTCGTCGCAGATGCACTTGAATTGCTTGACGAACTACTGCTTGTAGTATTATTTCTGTTGCTTGTTGTGTTATTTCTGTTGCTTGTTGTATTGTTTCTATTCGATGTTGAAGCCGAATTATTATTGCTTGCTGCTGCCTGCTGTCTTTCCGCTTCTTTTGCTGCTTTTTCCGCTGCCTCTTTTGCCGCTCTTTCTGCTGCTTCTCTGGCTGCTGCTTCTGCTGCTGCCTGAATCTCCGAATCCAGATTAGCAACTTCTGCTGATTTAGAGGTAATCAGGTTATTCAGGTTATCACCCTGTTTTTCATATTCCACCTGTTTACTTTCCAGTTCTTTCTGGTCTTTTTCAAGACTGTCTTTCAGATCGGAAATCTGCTGTTTTGTCTCAACATATTCCTGCAATTGCTTTCTGTCGTAGCTATGTACATTCTGAACATATTCTGCTTTACTGAGAAGATCTGTAAAGTCTTCTGATGTAACCAGCGTCTCAAAAGCTGAATCATTACCGGCTTCATACATATACTTGATACGCTTCTTCATTGCTGCATACTGTTCTTTTTCCTTTTCCTGCGCAACTTCCAAATCGCCCTGTGCTTTTGTAATGTCCTCACCGGTCTGGATCAATTCACTTTCCAGTGTATTGACCTTTTCCCATTAATGTTGTCAGCTGCGACTGCAAGGAACTTACTTCGCTCTGCTTTGCAGCTTTTTCCTTCTTCAAATCATCGACAGACGGTGCTGCCAGAACAGGTGTTACAATCATTGAACTTGTCACCACTGCTGTGATCAATCTGATTCCGTGTTTATTCATACTCACTCTTCTTTCTTTTTGTTTTAATTATTGCTTCCCCTCAGGCGCAAGATTATTCTTTCTTCCGCATCTGATTGCTATTATAGCTCAACACAGAGCAAATTGCAACATTTTTTAATACTTTTGTAACAATTACAGGCCGGAATATATGATTCCGACCTGTTCTTTCCTATTATAATTCAGCTTTTTATTTTATGCAAGGAAATTTTTCGCCCATCCTTTTGCTGTACTTTTTCACTACTGGACATACATATTCGTATATCCCATCAAACTGATATCTACAGCTTTTGCAGCCTCGCGCCCTTCACGGATTGCCCACACAACCAGTGACTGTCCTCTGTGCATATCGCCTGCTGTGAAGACATTTTTAACGTTTGTACTATATGCTCCGGCTGCAGTCTTAACATTTGTGCGTTCATTTACTTCTACACCAAATGCTTTGGTCACATAATCCTGACTTCCCAGGAATCCTGCTGCGATCAATACCAGATCTACATCCACCGTGTATTCACTTCCGGCCACCTCTGCCATCATCATACGGCCTGTCTTTTCATCTTTTTTCGGCTCTAATTTCACCAGAACTGCCTTGCAGACTTTACCATTTTTGTCTTTTTTGAATTCTTTGACGGTTGTCTGGTATACACGTGGGTCATGTCCAAATACGGCAGCGGCTTCCTGCTGACCGTAATCTGTCTTGCAGACTCTCGGCCACTCCGGCCAAGGATTCATCTCTGTACGTTCATCCGGAGCTTTCGGCATCATCTCAAGCTGCAGTACACTCTTGGCACCATGTCTCATCGATGTTCCCACACAGTCATTTCCTGTATCTCCTCCACCAATGACCATAACATTTTTTCCTTTTGCGGAAATGTATGTGCCTTCCTTCAGACTCAGGTCATAGGTTCCATCTGCATTCTGTTTTGCATTTTTCCAGAGTGCTTTTGTTGTTGATTTTAAGAAATCTACTGCGAAATAGATGCCTTCGGCTTCTCTTCCTGGTACTTTAATATCTCTTGGATTTGATGCACCGCAGCAAAGTACTATACGGTCAAATTCTTTTAATAATGTAGCTGCTTTCTTATCTTTTCCGATATTACATCCTGTCACAAACTGAACCCCTTCTTCTTCCATGATTGCAATCTTGCGATCAATGAACTGCTTTTCCAGTTTCATATTCGGGATACCATATCGGAGGAGTCCACCGATTTTATCTTCTCTTTCAAAGACAGTCACACTGTGTCCTCTTCTGTTCAGCATATCAGCAGTTGCAAGTCCCGACGGACCGGAACCTACAACTGCAACCTTCTTACCGGTTCTTACCTTTACCGGTTTTGCTGCTGCATAACCTTTTTTGTATGCATTTTCAATAATGCTATATTCATTCGCCTTACTTGAAACTGCATCTCCGTTCAGTCCGCATGTACATGCAGCCTCACAGAGTGCCGGACATACCCTTGATGTAAATTCCGGAAAGTTGTTCGTCTTTTTCAGTCTGTAATATGCTTCTTCCCAGTTTTCCTGAAAGATCAGGTCATTCCATTCCGGTACCAGGTTGTGAAGAGGGCATCCGCTTGCCATTCCCATCAGCATCTGACCGGACTGGCAGAACGGCACGCCACATGCCATACATCTGGCTCCCTGCAGCTCCTGTTCTTCTTTTGACAGAGGTGTATGAAACTCTTTAAAATGCTTAATTCGCTCTTTTGGATCTTCAGCCATCTTATCCTGCCTGTCATAATCCATAAATCCTGTTGCTTTTCCCACTGTTCTTACCCCCTATCTTCCTTCTTTGATCGCATAAAATGCTTCTGTCTTTGCCTGTTCACTGCTCATACCCTGTTCTTCCATCTGAAGGATGGTTGTCAGCATACGTTCATAATCAATCGGAATAATCTTCTTGAATTTCGGAAGATATTCAGTGAAGTTATCCAGAATCTTCTTACCAAGTTCCGAATTGGTATTGGCAACATGTTCTTCGATCATGCTCTTTAATTCTCCGACATCGATCTTGGTTGTCACATGTTCAATATGAACCATCTCTTTATTGACTCTTGTATAAAGATCATTTTCCATATCCAGTACATAAGCAACTCCACCGCTCATACCGGCTGCGAAGTTCTTACCTGTTCCGCCAAGGACTGCTACGCGTCCGCCTGTCATATATTCACATCCGTGATCTCCTACACCTTCTACAACTGCTGTCGCACCGGAATTACGTACTGCAAAACGTTCTCCCGCCACGCCATTGATGAATACTTTACCGCTGGTTGCCCCGTAAAGTGCCACGTTACCGATGATAATGTTTTCTTCCGCTTTATAGCGTATTCCTTTTGGTGGATATACTACAAGTTTTCCGCCGGAAAGTCCCTTTCCGAAATAGTCATTACTGTCACCGGTCAGTTCCAGTGTCAGTCCTTTCGGAATAAATGCGCCGAAGGACTGTCCGCCGGCACCCTTACAATGTACCACATAGCTGTCTTCGTCCAAACCTTCCGGATATCTTCTCGTAATCTCCGAACCAAAGATTGTACCAAATGTACGGTTCGTATTTGTCACATCTATTTCAATGCTTCTCTTCTGTTTCTTCTCTACCGCCGGGAGCAATTCTCTGACCAGAACTTTTTCATCCAGAGTTTTCTCCAATTCAAAGTCGAAGACTTTCTTCGGATTGAATGTCATCGGTGTCTTTGTGCCTTCATATGGATTATCGAGAATCTGTTCCAGATTCAGTGTGGCTGCACGTTCTGAAGTTGCTACTTCCTTTACTTTTAGAAGATCTGTTCTTCCAACCAGTTCATCCAGTGTACGGACACCGAATCTTGCCATATATTCTCGCAGTTCTTCTGCAATAAAACGCATAAAGTTCACGACATATTCCGGTTTTCCGCGGAAACGTTTTCTCAGTTCCGGATTCTGCGTTGCCACACCGACCGGACAGGTATCCAGATTACATACACGCATCATCACACATCCCATCGTTACCAGCGGTGCAGTTGCAAATCCGAATTCCTCTGCTCCAAGGATCGCTGCGATTGCCACGTCACGACCACTCATCAGCTTACCGTCTGTCTCGATACGGACTCTTTCTCTTAAGCCATTCTGAATCAGTGTCTGATGCGTCTCTGCAAGTCCCAGTTCCCATGGAAGTCCTGCATTATGGATGGAACTTCTTGGTGCTGCCCCGGTTCCTCCGTCATATCCGGAAATCAATATCAGGCCTGCTCCCGCTTTGGCTACACCGGCTGCAACTGTACCGACACCGGCTTCTGATACCAGTTTTACTGTAATTCTCGCATCTTTGTTCGCATTTTTACAATCGTAAATGAGTTGCGCAAGATCCTCGATCGAATAGATATCATGATGCGGCGGTGGTGAGATCAGGCTGACCCCAGGTGTAGAGTGACGTGTCTTTGCAATCCACGGATATACTTTTCCGCCCGGCAGATGTCCGCCTTCTCCCGGTTTTGCCCCCTGCGCCATCTTGATCTGTATTTCCTGTGCACTTACCAGGTATCTGGATGTAACACCAAATCGTCCGGAAGCTACCTGTTTGATCGCAGAGCATCTGTTCGTATCCAGACGTTCAATCTCCTCTCCACCTTCACCACTGTTGGATTTACCATGCAACTGGTTCATCGCAATTGCCAGTGTCTCATGCGCTTCTTTCGAGATAGAACCATAAGACATTGCTCCTGTCTTGAATCGCTTTTACAATCTCGTCGACGCTTTCTACTTCTTCGATTGGAATGCCTTTCTTTGGATAGTTGAATTCTAACTGTCCACGCAGGTTGATGTGTTCTCCTTCCGCATTGACCAGCTCTGTATACTGTTTGAACATACCATAGTCACCGCGTCTGGTAGATTCCTGCAGCATATGGATCGTCTGTGGATTATAAAGATGTCTCTCTCCGCCGCTTTTTAGTTTGTGCTGCCCTACACTGTTCAGTGTCATATCCACTTCCAGTCCGAGCGGATCAAATGCCTGTGAATGACGCGCAATATAATCTGCTGCAATCTCTTCAATTCCGATTCCGCCAATTCTGCTGACAGTATCTGTAAAATATTTATCAATGAATTCCTGTTTTAATCCGATTGCTTCAAATATCTTTGCTCCCTGATAAGACTGGATTGTGGAAATACCCATCTTTGATGCAATCTTTACAATTCCGCTAAGTACCGCTTTGTTATAATCATCTACTGCTGCATAATAGTCTTTCTGAAGCATATCCGTATCGATCAGCTGTTTGATGGATTCGTGTGCAAGATACGGGTTGATCGCACATGCACCATAACCGATCAGTGTTGCGAAGTGATGTACCTCTCTTGGTTCTCCGGTCTCCAGAACGATTCCTACAGAAGTACGTTTCTTTGTGCGCACCAGATGCTGCTGCAGTCCGGAAAGCACCAGGAGCGAAGGCATTGCCACGTGATATTCATCTACACCTCTATCTGAGAGGATCAGAATGTTGGCTCCTTCACGGATAGCTCTGTCAACTTCAATAAACAGATAATCAATTGCCTTTTCAAGGCTCGAATTCTTGTAATAAATGGTCGGAATCTCCGCAACCTTGAATCCATCTTCTTTCATATTTTTAATTTTCAGAAGATCTGTCTCTGTAAGAATTGGATTGTTAACCTTTAACATCTTACAGTTCTCTGCTTTTTCTTCCAGAAGGTTTTCCATCTTCACCAATATAAACCGTTGTAGATGTAACGACCTTCTCACGGATTGCATCGATTGGAGGGTTGGTTACCTGTGCAAAACGTTGTTTGAAATATCCAAACAGGTTCTGATGCATGTCAGATAATACCGCAAGCGGCGCATCAATACCCATGGCTGCTGTTCCTTCGGCACCATTCTTCGCCATGTTCAGGATAGAAATCTTTACTTCTTCATATGAATAGCCGAATGCTTTCTGAAGTCTTCTGCATTCTTCTGCTGTATAAGCTGGAACCTTCTGATTCGGGATCTTCAGATCCTTTAATTCGATCAGATTGTTATCCAGCCACTCACCATAAGGCTGTCTGCTTGCATAAGTTTCTTTTAATTCTTCGTCATCAATGACTTTTCCTTTTTTGATATCTACCAGAAGCATCTTTTCCCGGATGCAAACGTTCTTTCACTACAATCTTCTCCGGTGGAATATCCAGTACACCAACTTCCGAAGAAAGGATCAGCATATCATCATCCGTGATATAATACCTCGATGGACGCAGACCATTTCTGTCAAGCACTGGCTCCCATGCAGTCACCATCACTGAACAGGATAGACGCCGGACCATCCCATGGTTCCATCATAGTTGCATAATACTGATAGAAATCTTTCTTTTTCTGGGAAAGGTTTCTGTTATTTGCCCACGGTTCCGGAATTGCGATCATAACTGCCAGTGGAAGATCCATACCACTCATAACCATGAATTCAATTGCATTATCCAGCATTGCCGAATCAGAACCGCTACTGTTGATTGCAGGAAGCACTTCATGAAGTTTTCCTTTCATACACTCGGATTCCATATTTCTTCTCTGGCACGCATCTTATCCGTATTGCCGCGGATCGTGTTGATCTCGCCATTATGCACAATAAAACGGTTCGGATGTGCTCTCTCCCAGCTTGGATTCGTGTTCGTACTGAATCTGGAGTGAACCAGTGCGATTGCGGAATCATAATCCGGATCCTGCAGATCAGGGAAGAACAGCCTGAGCTGATCTACCAGAAACATTCCTTTATAAGCGATGGTACGGCTGGAAAGTGATGCCACATATGTATCATCTGCACTCTGCTCAAATACGCGCCTTACAATATACAGTTTACGGTCAAAGTCAACCCCCTGCTCTACCTTCTTAGGTCTTTCAATAAATCCCTGCATAATACATGGCATACATTCGACCGCTCTGCTTCCAAGTACATCTGCCTTCACCGGAACTTCTCTCCATCCAAGGAAATTCATTCCTTCTTTTTTGACGATCACTTCGAATATCTTCTTTGCCTGATTTCTCTTTAATTCGTCCTGTGGAAAGAAGAACATTCCCACTCCGTAATCTCTTTCAGAACGTAAAAAGATGCCGAGAGGTTTACAGACTTTAGAGAAGAATCTGTGAGAAACTTGTAATAAGATTCCAACTCCATCACCTGTCTTACCTTCGGCATCCTTGCCAGCTCTATGTTCAAGATTTTCAACGATTTTCAATGCATTTGCCACTGTATCGTGACTTTTCTGTCCTTTGATATTAACGATCGCACCGATTCCACAGTTATCATGTTCAAATTCGGAACGATACAGTCCACGTTGCTGGACTACATTTCCTTCTTTCATACATCTGTTCCTTTCTTTTGTTTTTTCCTACTATATCACAAGGCTTTACTGTTGTAAAGATAAAAATTATTTTGAGTTGTCAGATTATTTGACTTTTTATATTTCAACTCAAAAAGAATCTGACAACTTACATTGCCAGATTCTCGTTTTCTTTCTTCTTTGTTGGTTTTTCTTCAATGCGCTGGATTATAACAAACATTGTTGATGCAACTGCTGCACAAACAACTGTAATGATACCGATCCGGATATTATCTTTCAGCATCCAGTTATAGAGTCCATATCTGGTAGCCAGCACAGATAACAGATTCATTGACATATGTGCTGCCACCGGTGCTTTCAATGAACCATATTTTTCATACACATATGCCAGCATCATCCCCAGGGCAAATCCATAGAGCATCTGCACCAGATTCACATGCAATATGCCAAATACGACGGATGAATAGACCATCGCATACACAAATGAGCTTTCCCTTTCCATCCTTCTGAAGAACAATCCTCTGAATACATATTCTTCACAGATGGGTACCAGCACTGCCAGACACACGATCTGTATTGCAAGCGGTGCCGAATACATCGCATTCATAGTTGCCTTATAATTTGCATCTATCACTGACAGATTTCCAATGATGATCAGGTTATTCAGCCCCAAACTCATGGCAAGTGCCATAATGATCACTGCCGGATATTGCCACAACGGCGCTTTCTTATCCTGTACGATACCGGCTGTCTTCTCTTTCTTTCTGTCCCCGTGATACATAAGTGCCATAACAGGGATTGTAACAAGTGCCGACAGACCTTCTACCCATGTCGTATAGTCGATATACTTATTCAACATCTTTTCATAAAAGGCCATCAGCTTATTCTGATCAGACATCAACGCCTCTAATGCTGCCTGCGTCTGATAGTGTGTCTTCATATATGCCATCATCATGGCTGCCATGACTGCCATACCTACGCCGATTCCGATCCCCCATTTGATCAGGAGCGGTCCCCACATCTTCCAGAAACGTTTTCCCGGTGTCTCAACTGGTTTTCTTTCCTGTTCCTGGTGATAATGGTATCCCGGCTGGTCGTGTCCGTTCTGCCATTCTTCCATAGTTATCCTCACTTTCATCTGTTGCTTCGTATCATATACTGTTCTATTCTACTTCTACGTGAGGAAAGTTGCAATTAAAAAAATATAAACTTTTTTACAATTTGATCTTTACGACATCGACATCCAGATTCCATAAAAACTTATCCAGATCTTTGAACGATATGAATACTGTTGCTGTATTTTCCAACGGATGGATTCCCATACTTTTACATCTGCTTAAATTTTTATCGATGAAAAATTCTACCGCATGCTCGGTATCATTCATCAGCGCAAACGGAGTTACGCTCCCCTGCTTTACGCCAAGATATTTCTCCAGGCGTTCTTCGGATGCAAAGCTTAGATTTCCTGCTCCAAGCTGTCTTCCGAGCGTCTTTAAGTCTACTTTTGTCTTCTCATCTGCTGTGATCAGGAAGTGTCTCTTTCCTTTGGAATCTCTCAGGAATAAGTTCTTGCATAAAGTTCCTTTTTCCGGGAGTCCCAGCCGGTCCATATCCTCCATCGTATGTACGGGTTCATGCTCTACCACCTCGTACTTAATTCCCATCTTGTTTAACGCATCATATACACGCTGTTTCTGGTCTTCCATGCTGTTTCTCCTTTCTAATTCGGGTAATGTACTACGATATTCGCAGTCACCGTTCCCTTTCCTGTGTTCTTATACACATAATCATCAAAAGCATTATACGAAGCCGCATCGCCGGCTCATCAATACATATTCCTGGTCTTTAAAAAATCAGTGTCAGTTCACCGGAATACACGGTAATGAATTCTCTCGTACCATTCATCTGACGATTCGCCTGCATCATTCCGTTCTCATCAAATTCCAGGTCAAAGATTTTCAAAAATCCTGTCCCTCCCGGGAAACTGAAGATCGGATAAAGACGGTATCTTCCATCATCCCCCGCCAAAGGTTCTACTTCTTTCTTCCCGGTTTCAAAGAATGGCTGTGGTTTGTCTGCGGTAAATGCAGTAACCGGTACCTTTAATCCCAATGCCAGTTTATACACTGTTGATATCGTAGGATTGACTTCTCCTCTTTCCAGCTGACTCAACATACTTTTGCTGATTGTGGTAAGGGATGACACCTGTTCCAGACTCAGTCCTTTTCCTTTCCTGATATCTTTCAGATTTTCTGCGATCAACTCATTCAAATGATCCAATTCATGCCCCTCCCTTTTTCAAAATTCCTGTATATAGAATTTTTATCTATTATATTGCATACGTTTTCAAAAGTAAAGGATTTCTTCTACAGCTGCTTCATAGCGGTCCAGTTTCTCTGCCTTCCGGATCTTTTTTAACTGTTTTTCTTTATCCGGGAACAAAGTTCCAAGATAACACCAGAGTTCTTTCATCTTGAACAACACATTCTTATCCCCACTGCTTACCTCCTGGTAATCCTGAAAAATCTGGTCATGGAATGCCCTTAATTTCTTCACATCAATTCTCCCGCCACCGGATTCGATAATATCTGTCAGTTCCGGATTCCTCAGGATTCCACGCCCCAACATAACACAGGATATCTCCGGAAACCGTTTTTTTAACCTTTCCATATCCTCAACTGTAAAGATATCGCCGTTATAACACAATGGATGCCTGCATTCTTTCACTGCGTCCGCAAATGCATCCAGATCTGGATGGCCTTTATAAAACTGTTGCTGCACCCTGGGATGCACGATCAGTTCTTCCACCGGATATTTATTATAAATATCCAGAAGCTGTCCCCACTCATCGGCGTCATATTTTCCGATTCTTGTCTTAATAGAGATCTTTACATCCGCTTTCGCATAGATCTCATCCAGGAACCGTTCCAACTTCTCTGTATGGATCAGGAATCCGGATCCCCGCCCTTTCGATACTACGGTCTTCGACGGGCATCCAAGATTCAGGTTCACCTCGTCATATCCATACATCTTTAACTTTTCTACTGTATCCAAAAAACCTTTTGCATCATTTGCCAGGATCTGCGGCACCAGATACATGTCCGGATTGTGTTCCGGCAAAATATCATTCTTCTCCCGTGTATTAAAATCCTTTTTGGTATGCGGCACCAGAAACGGTGTGAAATATTTCTCCATCGGACGGTAATGTGTGTGATATGCCCTCCGGTATATGTAAGTTGTGATTCCTTCCAATGGCGCAAGATAGTACTTCACCTTTATGTCCTCCTGATTGTCTTCCTATTATTGCTCTGTCCGATCTCACAGACCGTCAGCACGCAGTCTTTCACCCGGAATTTGATTTCGTATCCGGCATATTCCATTCCATACACCCTGTCCGGGTCATTCTGATAAGATGGTCTCGGATCACCGGCAAGAATCTGCCTCACACATTCCCTGTGCTCCTCCGGCAGTTTTGACAGATAGATTTCCGGAATCTCTACCTCTAATGCATAATTCTTTACCACATCAGCGAATCCGCCTCTGGCATCCGGTACACAATCCGCATATGGAAGATATGGTTTGATATCGAAGATTGGTGTTCCATCCATCAGATCTGCCCCTTCCACTTCAATAACCATTCCTTTTTCCGGATACTTTTTAATTCCGGTCAGCTTCACACAGGATAATCCGATCGGATTCGGACGGAACGGTGATCTGGTTGCAAACACACCGCACCGTTTATTCCCCCCAAGCCGCGGCGGACGCACGGTCGGACTCCAGCCTGTTCTGACAGCCTCTGAAAACTCCCAGATCAGCCACAGATGTGAACATTCTTCGAGTCCTTTTAGTGCCTCTTCTTTGCGGTATTCCGGTTCGAATACAATAGTTCCTTTCGTATTCACAAGTCCCGACTGTCTCGGAATCCCGAATTTTGTCGGAAAGTCTGTTTGGATTTTTGCTATATATTTCAGTGCATTCAAATATGTTCGCTCCTTGTTTCCCCCAGATACTCTTTTAATCTGGCAATTTCATCTTTGTGTCCGGCATCATCAAGCGGTGTCTCCAGATAGAATGGAAGATCTTTTAGCTTTGGATGACGCATCACATTCAGAAGAGCTTCCAGTCCGATCTCTCCACCTCCGATCACTGCATGACGGTCCTTTCTGGAATCAAACGGCATCATACTGTCATTTAGATGGACAGCTCTTAAAAGCGGCAGTCCCAGTATCCGGTCAAATTCTTCCAGCACTCCATCTAGATTATGAACAATATCATATCCCGCCGCAAACACATGACAGGTGTCCAGACAGATTCCGATCCTTTCCGGATGCTGCACACCGTCCCGGATCTCTTTCAGCTGTTCAAACCGGTAACCGATCTCTGTACCCTTTCCACTCATCGTTTCCAGTAAAACCGTAATGTTCTCCGAACCTGTAATTGCCTGATCCAGTCCACGGATGATATTGGCAATTCCTGCTTCTTCTCCAATCCCGGTATGACTGCCCGGGTGGAATACCAGATTTTCTATCTGCAATTCATCCATACGTCTGATATCTTCCCGTATCACCGTACAGGCAAATTCATACGTTTTTTCTGTTGCACTCGCCAGATTCATCGTATACGGTGCATGTGCGAGAACCGGACCGAATGCATGATCTTTCCGTATCTTCTGGAATCTTTCTATTTCTTCCGGCAGATACGTTTTATAACTTGATCCTCTTGGATTCCTGCTGAATATCTGCATGGTATCAGCATTCATCTTTACTACGTTTTCCGCAGTTTTTGCAAGTCCTCCTGCGATGGACATGTGTGTTCCGATTGTATACATTATTTCCCTCCATAGAATCATCTTAAAACTCTGATGCTCATTATAACATGCTTTCTATTTCAGCAAAAGAATCTCTTTTTCCGGCAGTTTCAAATAATCCGGAATTCCTTTTTCTTCCAGTTCTGCCCAGAGGGTTTTCTGTACATACCAGCAGATATCGTCGCTTTCTTCCGTCTCTCCTTTTAAGAAATATTTCCATTCGAATGGAAATTCTGCCTTTCCTTTTACCTTAACCGGAATACAGTTGTCTTCTCTTTCTCCCCATACCGGAATGAACTCGTGGGCACGGAGCCCGATATGGGTGATATCCACATCTATCATCTGTTTCAGATGAAGACAGGTTCCCCAGTCCGGAATCCTGACATGATGTGCATCCAGACGTTCTGCCGGAACGATATTCTTACATCCGGTAAGTCTTGCAGCTTCTACCTTCTTTGGATGGTCAAATATCTCCTTTGTATCACCATAACAGATCTGCTTCCCGTCATCGATAATAAGAAGTTCTTCGCTGAACCGGTAGATTTCATCCCTGCTGTGGGACACCAGGATCACCGTCCCGTCATAATCACTCAAAAGTTCCATCATCTCCTGCTGCAGACGGTCTTTCAGGAAGACATCCAGTGCCGAAAACGGTTCATCAAGAAGGATGACGGACGGCTCATATGCCATAATCCTCGCCAGTGCAACTCTCTGCTGCTGACCACCGGAAAGCTCTCTCGGAAGTCTTTTTTCCAGCCCCTCCAGGCGGAAATGCCGTATCATCTTCTCTACCTGTTCCTGCTTCTTCTTTTTATCACCGGAAAGTCCGGCTCCTACATTCTGTGCCACGGTCATTGCAGGGAATAATGGCATAGTTCTGGAACATATAACCGACATTTCTTTTCTGTGGTTTTTAAACACGTTCCGGAATCGGAATCATACAGGATATGCTCTCCGATTCGGATATAGCCCTTGTCCGGATGTTCAATTCCCGCAATGCTTTTCAAAGTCAGACTCTTGCCGCTTCCGGAAGCCCCAAGGATTCCGATTCTCTTCTTCATGGATTTCCAGTAGACATCCAGTTCATATTCTCCAAGCTTCTTATGTATCTTTACTTCCATCGACATCTGTCTTTCCTCCTACCATCTCCGGATATTCTTCATATTCCGGCCTGTCACCAGATTCATGAGGAATATCAGCACAAATGCAACCAGCATAATGATCACAACCCAGATTCCGGCTGTCATGTAATCACCATCCTGGATAACCATTGCAATCCTCTGGGAAATGGTTCCCGTCTTTCCCGGAATATTGCCTGCAAGCATGGACGTTGCACCGTATTCTCCCAGTGCTCTTGCGAATGTCAGGATCGTTCCTGCCACAAGGCCCGGTCCTGCAGAAGGAACAGCAACCTTCCAGAATATCTTATATTCCGGCATGCCAAGTGTCCTTGCCGCATGGATCAGATTTACATCGATCTGTTCGAATGCCGCTCTTGCATTTCTATACATCAGCGGAAATGCGATCACCGTTGCTGCGATGATACAGCCTGCCCAAGTCTGTACAACCTTGATACCAAACTCCTCATACAGCAGAATTCCAAACGGACGTCTTCTGCTGAACAGAAGAAGCAGGAAGAATCCTGCTGCCGTTGGCGGCAGTACCATCGGCAGTGTCAGGATTCCATCTGCAATTGCTTTCACTTTCGGACCTGCCTTGATCACTTTTCTCGCAGCAAACAGACCAAGGAAAAATGAGAATATCGTTGCAACGATTCCTGTCTTCAATGATACATACAACGGACTGTAGTCCAGTCCCTTTAATATCTCTATCACCGCATCCATGTATTTTCCTCCTCATATTTCATCTATTGCATCTATCACATACTTTATCTGTAATATACTTTGATAAACAGAAAACATGCAGCCGTAACCGTCTGCATATTTTCTGTGTTTGTACTCCTATAGATTTTCTTATCTTTCTACATCTGTATCAAAGTAGTATGCATCAAAAACTTTCTTGGCCTTATCAGATAATACGAATTTGTAGAAGTCTTTTGCTGCTGCAGTCTGTGTCTTATCTGCCTCATCATTCTGTACCTGGCAGATCGGATAGATAACATCACCTGTCAGATCATAGCTTACTGTCTGAAGGATATCGAGTTTGTCTTCATATCCGTAAGTATCTGAATAGTATGTTGTTCCCACTTCGCAGGATCCTTCTGCTACCGCTGTAAGTACTTTGCTTACATTGTCTTCCTCACTGATCTCAACTCCACCGAGTGCCTGTGATACCTGGGCTGTTGTAATGGCATCTACTTTCCCGTCTGTTTTTAATGTCCCGAGATTTACGAGTGCCTGTCTTGTATACTTTCCGACCGGAACGCTTCCTCCTGCAAGTGCGATACTTTTGGCATCTTTCAAATTCTCAAGACCGGTCACCTTTGTTCCGCTGTCCTTTAAAGATACAACTACTACCTGGTTGTTCAGGACGTTTGCTCTTGTTCCGTCTACTACCAGTCCGTCTGCTTCGAGCTGATCCATCTGCTTCTGTGCTGCCGAGAAAAACAGATCGCATTCATATCCTTCTTCAATCTGTGTCAGAAGCGTTCCCGAACTGTCTGCGTTGAATGTGATCTTCACTTCCGGATGATCTTCGTTATACTCTTTGGCAAGTTCTGTCATAACTGTATTCAGACTTGCTGCGATGAACACCTGGATCTCTGTCTCTTTTTTGCTGCTATTTTTGCTGTTATCGGCTGCCTTTTCTTCTGTCTTTTTATTTTCTCCGCATGCTGCCAGTGAGACTGCCATCACTCCCGCCAGAAGGACAGATGCAATTCTCTTTAGCATCTGGTTTCTCATAATACTTCCGCTCCTTTTTCTTGTGTTTTTATAGTTTACCAGTTGCTATATCTGCACCAGGATTATTTTCTGCCACATTCCTGTACATTTCCCCGCAGAACATCCAGTCCGTGAGGAAGTCTCGGAAGAATATACTCCAGTACCTCCGTCACTGCTTTCGGACTTCCCGGAAGATTGATGATCAGTGTCTTCTTCCGAATTCCCGATACTGCACGGCTGAACATCGCACGGTCTGTAACCGTCATGGAATAATTCCGGATCGCATCTGCAATTCCATTTGCCATGCGGTCACAGACTGCACAAGTAGCTTCCGGCGTTACATCCCTTGGTGCGAATCCCGTTCCACCTGTTGTCAGGATCAGATCAAGCTGCCTTTGATCCGCCAGACGAATCAGCTGCTTTTTCAGTCCTTCTTCGCCGTCTGGCAGAAGAAGTGTCTCTTTTATATCAAATCTGATATGTTCTTTTTCTTCACTTTCTCTTAGCATCTTTTCAACCGCCGGCCCGCTTAAGTCTTCCCTCTCCCCGGCAAATGCTTTATCACTCAGTGTGATCACCGCAGTGCTGTATGGCCGGTTTGCCTGCGGCATTCTGACTTCTACACTGTCACCCACACAGATGTTTCCACCTTCCAGCACTTCTGCAAAAATTCCTTCTCTCGGCATGATACAGTCTCCCATCCGCCGATAGATTGCACAATGGCTGTGGCATTCTTTTCCAATCTGTGTAACTTTCAGTCTGACAGTATCCCCGATCCGTATCTCGGAATCTACCGGAACATTTCTCAAGTCGAATCCCTCTATGATCAGATTCTCTCCAAATGCTCCGAAATCCACATCTGCTCCCTGTTCCCGGAACGCTTCAATCTTCTCCAGTGCAAGGAGACTGATCTGTCTGTGCCATTTCCCGCCGTGTGCATCTTCTTCGATTCCCCAGTCCGGTACGATCCTGGCTGACTCTACTGGATACTTGGCAGTTCCTCGCTTTTTTGCTGATACAGATTCCTCTGACTACGCCTTTCTTCTGATCCATCCTGTTTTTATCCTCCAATCTGTGCCATCTGATGTGCTTCTGTAATCTCCCCCGGCTTTTCAAAACAATGTGCCGCCGGCTTATTCTCTATGCAT
>ENA-OQDT01000913-OQDT01000913.1-human-gut-metagenome-genome-assembly--contig:-NODE-913-length-18601-cov-5.979485_pt1 | contig 18601 bp, 16 predicted proteins | sample MGYA00242786_ERZ504617 | MGnify/ENA primary metagenome ERZ504617 (study PRJEB26092, sample SAMD00036337) | human gut metagenome | host: Homo sapiens | study: EMG produced TPA metagenomics assembly of...
GCAGATGTTTCAATTAAACAACTATATGCATTTGTCCCCAAAACAGCCAGAGAACACTTTTGGCGAAAATTTGGCTCTTGTGCATATAGTAGAGGTATGGGAGGAATAGGTCTTCCGGGAGATCTCTCATCTTCCTCTCGATTTGTGCGTGTTGCTTTTACAAAGATACATGCAATTTCAGGTGAGTCAGAGAAAGAGAGTGTTAGCCAGTTCTTTCACATTCTCGGATCCGTGGATCAGCAACGTGGATGTTGCGAGGTGGCTGATGGAAAATATGAAATTACATTATATACATCTTGTTGTAATGTTACAAAAGGCATTTATTATTACAATACTTATGAAAATCATCAGATAAGTGCGGTAGATATGTATGCGGAAGATTTGGATGGTAATAACTTGATCTGTTATCCTGTAATTCAAGGAGAACAAATCAATTATCAAAATAAATAGTATTTATAAATAAGAAGTAGAAAGGTTGGAATATATATGAAACAAGATACTTTAGAAGGAAAAGCGAAAACAAAAAACGGAGTAAAACGATTGTGTTTTTCCATAATCTGCATTCTTCTAGAAGTAGTTTTTATTATTAATATTGTAACACGCTTAAATGAATATGCAGAAATCATAAATCTATTTACAAGGATTTTAAGTGGAATTTTAGTTTTGGGATTGTATGCATCAGATAAGACATCTTCCATGAAAATGCCTTGGGTTATATTAATTTTAATTTTCCCAATTATGGGTGTAGGCCTGTATTTGTTGATTGGTTTGAATGGCGGCACACATAAAATGCGTGAGCGATATGCAGAAATTGATAGCAAATTGTTACCAATGCTTTCCGATAATCAGGAGTGTTTAAACAGAATAAACGAAACGATTCCGAAGGCAGGAAATATTGCAAGTTATATACAAAGAAATTCGCAGTATCCAATCTATCAGAATACGGATGTGATGTATTTCGATGAAGCAGTAAAGGGATTAGAGACCCAGCTTGAAGATCTCGCAAAGGCACAGAAGTTTATCTTTATGGAGTATCATGCTATAGAAGATGCAGAGGCGTGGCATAAGATCCAAAAGATTCTGGAAGAACGAGTAAAAGTTGGAGTAGAAGTACGCATATTTTATGATGATATGGGTTCTATAGGATTTATTAATACTGATTTTGTAAAAAAAATGGAGTGCGTAGGAATTCATTGCCGTGTATTCAATCCGTTTGTACCAGGTTTAAATTTGTTCTTGAACAATCGTGATCATAGAAAAATAACGGTTATTGACGGGAAGGTTGGATTTACCGGTGGATACAACCTCGCAAATGAATATTTTAATTATACACATCCTTATGGACAATGGAAAGATACAGGTATTCGTTTAGAAGGAGATGCTGTTCAGTCACTCACAGTGACATTTTTGGAAATGTGGAATGCGGTTAGTGATAAAGATGCGAATGATCCTGATTTTGGTAAATATATTTTTCATTATGATTACAAGGCACAGCAAACGGGGTTTATTCAGCCTTATGCAGACAGTCCTATGGATAATGAACAGGTTGGAGAAGAAGTTTATATCAGTATGATAAATAAAGCTGAAAATACTGTTGGTTCATGACTCCATATCTGATTATAACAGACGAAATGACACATGCGTTATGTTTGGCTGCTAAGCGAGGAGTGGATGTCAGAATTATTACACCGGGTATTCCAGACAAAAAATTTATTTATAATATCACTCGTCTTTTTATCATGGATTGGTTAAACATGGTGTGCGTGTCCGCGATCTTCTTGGGCTGCGCGATCTGCTCCGCAGCCTGCCGGGCTTCCAGTGTCTGCACCGCAGCCTGGGCGGCGGCGGCAGCCTGCTGGGCTGCCGTCACCTGCGCTTCCAGAGCGGTGCGCTGCTCTGCCTGCGCTTTGCGCTGAGCTTCCAGCTCTTTTTTGCGGCGGCAGTCGGCGTGGTTTTTTGTCTGGCGCTGGTTCAGGCCGGCCTGTGCGGTGTGCAGAGCATCGTTCTCCTCGGCCAGCGCAGTCTTGAGCAGGCTCACGGTCAGGGGCACCGGCCCCTCGGGCGAAGTGAACCGTTCGGGCAGGAGCGCTTCGGCATCCTTCCGCAGCTGGGCACGGCCCTCCTGCTCCCGCGTCAGCGCTTCCCGCGCGGCGGCACTGGCCTCCTGTGCGGCGCTGTCGGCCTGGGCGGCGGCCTGCTTGGCTTTGTTCACCTGCACTTCGGTGGGAGCGGTGCGGGGCAGGTGGGCTTTGGCCGGGTGGTGGGTGCTGCCGCAGACAGGGCAGGGGGCACCCCTCTTCCAGCGTCTGAGCCAGCAGGCCCCGCCTGCGCAGTCCAGAAAGCACGCTCCAGCGTGTCCCGGGCAGAATGGGCCTCGGTCTGTCTGCTGCCGCCTGCCGGTAGGCCTCCTGTGCGGTGCGTGCGGCTGTGTTCCGGTGCTGGCACTCTGTCAGGCTCCGGGCCAGCTCGTTCAATGCGGTTTCCCGCTGGGCAAGGCGGGCCGCTTCTGCCTCCAACTCCACCCGGCGGGTGTCGGCATCGGCCAGAGCGGCAAGCTCTGCTTCAGAGGCCGTGAGTGCCGCATCCAGCGCTTCCAGCGTTTTGCGCCGGGTGCTGGCCTTGGCGGATTCCAGCTGGGCGGTGCTACGGGCCTTGGCCAGCTCTCCGGCAACCTCCTGCCGCTGACGCTCTGCCTGCTCTGCCGCGCCCAGCGTGGTCTGTAACGTGCTCAATTGCCTGTCCAGCGCAGCCAGCGCGTCTGCGGCCTGTGCGGCGGCGGCTTCCTGCCGGGCAGTCAGCCCCTCCAGCAGGGTGGTCACTGCATCCGGCGGCATCTGCGCCGAAAGTGTCCCCAGTGCTTCGGCCTCCGGGTCGGCGGCATCATACGAGATGCCCGCGAGCACTGCGTCCAGCTTTGCGTTCAGGGCGGCGCGCCGGGCCGTGAGGGCGGAGTTTTCCTCGGCCAGCGCCTCCTGCAGTTTCTGGTAGCGCTGGGTGCGGAACAGCTTCCGGAAGATCTTGCTCCGCTCCTCAGTGGTGGCATTGAGCAGGCGGGTGAACTGTCCCTGCGCGATCATGGCGATTTGGGAAAATTGGTTGTAGTCCAGTCCGATGATATCAATGACGGCGGCAGTTACCTCCTTGGCCTTGGTCACAGGCGGGCGGCCATCGGCATAGGTCAGGGCGGCATCTGCTTTTTCAGTGGTAAACCCCTCGCCCCGGGCCTTGGGGCGCAGATACTCCGGGTTGCGCCGGACGGTGTACCGCTGCCCCCGCACCTCAAATTCCAGCTCCACAAAGGTGGGGGTGCCGGGGTCCGCGTATTTGCTGCGGAGCATGGCCCCATCCCGCACGCCGCCGCTGGAATGGTCGTACAGGGCGTAGGTGATGGCATCGAACAGGGTGGTCTTGCCCGCGCCGGTGTCGCCGGTGACAAGGTAGAGCCCGCCTCTGCCCAATTGCTCCAGCGGCAGGGTGGTGGTGCCTGCATAGGGGCCAAAGGCCGAGAGGGTCAGCTTGAGCGGTCTCATGCGTCCTCCTCCTTCCAGATGCTTTCAATGAGCTGCTGGCAGAATGCCGCCTGCTCATGGGTCAGGGGCTGGTTGTTCTGCAGCTGGTAAAAATCTGCAAAGTGCTCCAGCGGTGTTTTCTGTTCGGCCTTTGCAGGGGCATCCAGCTCCTGCTGGGTCTGGGTGCGGCGGTTGTCGTAATCCAGCCGCATCAGGTTGGGGTAGATGACCCGCAGGCGGGCCAGTGCCTCGGGAATGTCCTGTTCGTCGGTCAGAGTGATGTGCAGGTAATCGTCCACGGCGGTGCCCTCGTAATTGCGGCGGTCGGTCAGCTCCATGTAGCTGCCGCGCAGCTCCCGCAGATCGTGCCGGGGCACCAGCGGTTCGGCGGCAATGGTCACGCTGCCCTTTTCGCCCAGCTCCACAAAGGTCACGCTCTTGTGCTGGCTGGCCTCCGAGAAAGAATACTTCAGCGGCGTTCCGCAGTAGCGCAGGGTGTTCCGGCCCACCTTCTGGGGGCTGTGCAGATGCCCCAGCGCCACATAGTCGAACTTGTCGAACAGGGCGGCATCCACCCAGTCTATGCCGCCCACGCTGGGTTCCTCGCTCTCGCAGGAGGCAGCTCCTGCCACGAACTGATGTGCCACCAGCACACTGCGGCGGGCCGGGTCAGGCGAACAGTGATCCAGCACGCAGGCAAGGGCATCGTTGTAGCTCTCAATGGGCGCGTCCGGCCAGACGTGCCGCACCATGGCGGGTTTCAAAAAGGGCAGTAAGTACAGATCGACCGGGCCGTGTGCATCGGTGAGGGTGATGGGCTCCGGCGGCCCGGAAAACACCGGCGAGACGTAGACCCTGCTTTCGGCCAGCAGGGCAGAGCCAAAGGCCACCCGGTCGGCGGAATCGTGGTTGCCCGAGATGGCGAACACCGGCAGCTCCCGGCGGGAAAGCTCGGTGAGGAACCAGTCCAGCAGGCGGACCGCCTCGGCAGGCGGCACGGGTTTGTCGTACAGGTCACCGGCCAGCAGCACGGCATCCACGGGGTGGGAATCGAGCAGGGATAAGATCTGCTCTAAAATATAGCGCTGGTCATCCAGCATGGAGAACTCGCAGACCCGTTTGCCCAGGTGCAGGTCGGAGAGGTGGAGAAAACGCATGGGGAAGCCCCCTTTCTAAAAGGATGGCTCTATTATACCACGGAATGTTCTCTTTTGCGTGCCAAAAGAGAACCAGAAAAGCACCCGCTACTTTCGAAGCGCGGGAGGCACGAACTAGGGGCTGCTCGCCCCTAGTAACCCCAAAGCAGAGGGCTCCGAACAAAAATGCTGGAGATTCCCGCCTGTCGGCGTGAATATCTCTTAACCGCATTTTTGCCCGGAGCCGATTGAAATTTTTAACTAGCGGGGAACAGCTTCTCCCAGGTGGCTTTACCCACGGCACCGTCAGCGTTCAGGCCATTGCGGCGCTGGAACCGCTGAACAGCGGCGGCAGTTCGGGAGCCGAACTTTCCGTCCGTGCCGATCTTCTCCCCCAGCGTGTTGAGCTTCTGCTGGATGAGCCGGATGGTGCCGCCGGACATGCCGGTGCGCATCACGATGCCGGGATAGGGCACCGCCAGCCCGTGCTTTGCGGTGTACTTTGCGTAAAGGGCATTCCAGGTGTTGGCCCCGACTTTGCCGTCCATGTTCATACTGTTCCGGAGCTGGAATTCTTTCACGGCGTTTTCGCTCCTGGTGCCAAAGTGACCGTCTATGGTCAGTGCGGGGTAATAGCTGCACTGGTCACGCACTCCGTTCAGCCAGGTCTGCACCAGAGCTTCGTCCGGGCCGTAGGAGCCCTTTTGGATCAACGAATAATAAGCGGGGATCGCCATTGTGGTCACACTCCTTCCACGACAGCGTATGCAGCGCTGTGGGGAGGTGTGCCATAGCGTTTTTGCCCTCTCCGTCTTTGCTTCGCGCCTGAGAGGGCGAGGCTGTTTCGACCAGCACCTGATCCTCCCGGCTCGCCGTCACCCGCTGCCACCACTCCACACACTTGAACCGCACCACATACCCCCCACACACCAGATCGTTTTCCTCCGGCAGAGCATAAGTGCCGCAGGCAGAGCGGCACAGCCCCGGGTAGAGCACGCACCACCAGTTTTTGCCGTGACGGGCGTTGCCGCCCAGGTCGATGCGCAGGGCCTGATACCGCCCGGCGGGCAGGATGCCGGTGGAATAGCGGGTGGTATCGAAGTACATTTCCACCAGCTGTACCGTAACGGTGGAAAAGATCCCCCGCCTTGCCAGCACGGCCCGGGCCGTCAGCTCCAGCGCGGGCAGGTTCTCTGCCGCCCAGCGCAGGGCGGCAGGCTTGTCCTGTGCGGTGCAGTGGACATCGGTGTAGGCAAGAATGGCATCCCGCACGGCGAGCTTGGCGGTCTGGTCGGCAGGGGAATCGCTGTCGGCCCGGATGTGGAAGCGCAGGGTGTCGGCACAGAGGAGGGTCCCGGTGTCCAGCTGTGCCTGCCCCCAGCGCAGGGCAGCAGGCAGGGTGCTCAGAAGCAGCGCAAGGGAAAGCACGGCGCACCCCAGTGCCATCTCACGGCGGGTGAGCGTGCGGGCAAAGAATGGCAGCATAAAAACAGGCCCCTTTTCTGGAAATGATAACCAGAGAATGGGCCTGTTTGATACATTTTATTCTGATACTTGATTTTTGCAGTGAAGCCTGACTGTAATGCCAAGGGCTCCCCCTTCGGGGGAGCTGGCAATGCGAAGCATTGACTGAGAGGGTTGTTCCTTTTAGTTCTTCAGGGACTGCATGGGAGCCGGCAGGCGGCCGCCGCGGTTGATGAACACCGAGGGGTCACGCTGATTCACCGGCATGATGGGGCCATAGCCCAGCAGACCGCCGAAATCCAGGATCTCGCCTGCCTTGCGGCCGATGGCGGGAATGACGCGGACAGCGGTGGTCTTGCTGTTCACCATGCCAATGGCGGCTTCGTCGGCGATCAGGGCGCTGATGACAGCGGGGGTGGTATCGCCGGGGATGATGACCATATCGATGCCCACCGAGCAGACAGCCGTCATGGCCTCCAGCTTCTCGATGGTCAGGCAGCCGCATTCGGCGGCGTGGATCATACCGTCGTCCTCGCTGACGGGGATAAAGGCACCGGACAGGCCGCCCACATGGTTGGAGGCCATCACGCCGCCCTTCTTCACAGCATCGTTCAGCAGGGCAAGGCAGGCGGTGGTGCCGCAGCAGCCGCAGGTCTCAAGGCCCATCTCTTCCAGAATGTTGGCCACGCTGTCGCCCACAGCAGGGGTGGGGGCCAGCGAAAGGTCGATGATGCCCGCAGGCACGCCCAGAGCCTTGGAGGCCAGATTGGCCACCAGCTGGCCCACGCGGGTGATCTTGAAGGCGGTGCGCTTGACCAGCTCCGCCACCTCGTCGATGGGAGCATCCTTGGGCAGCTTTGCCAGCGCGGCGCGCACAGCGCCGGGGCCGGAAACGCCGACGTGGATCTCACAGTCGGGCTCGCCGGGGCCGTGGAATGCACCGGCCATGAAGGGATTGTCCTCGGGTGCGTTGCAGAACACCACCAGCTTTGCCGCGCCGATGCACTGGCGGTCGGCGGTCAACTCACTGGCCTTCTTCACGGCTTCGCCCATCAGCTTGATGGCATCCATGTTCAGGCCCGCCTTGGTGGCACCGATATTCACCGAGCTGCACACGATGTCGGTCTCGGCCAGTGCGCGGGGGATGGACTCGATCAGGCGGCGGTCACCGGCTGAGAAGCCCTTGTGCACAAGGGCGGTGTAGCCGCCCACAAAGTTCACGCCCACCTTTTTGCCTGCGGCATCCAGTGCCTTGGCAAAGTCCACGGGGTCTGCATCGGGGCAGGCACCCAGCAGCATGGCAATGGGGGTGACGCTGATCCGCTTGTTGATGATGGGAATGCCGTACTCGGCGCTGATATGCTCCACGGCGGGCACCAGATCGGCTGCCTTGGTGGTGATCTTGTTGTAAATTTTTTCGCAGGCCTTCTTCGGGTCCGGATCAATGCAGTCCAGCAGGCTGATGCCCATGGTGACCGTGCGCACGTCCAGATTGTCCTGCGTGAACATCTCGATGGTCTCGAGGATGTCGCCGGTATTCATCATGCTCATAAGAGTATCCTTTCTGAACCTCTCCGTCATTGCTTCGCAATGCCACCTCTATTAAGGGAGCTGGCGCAAAGCGTCTGAGAGGTCTTGTCTGTTAGATGGTATGCATCGCGTCAAAAACTTCCTGACGGGTCAGATTGATCTGCATCCCCATCTCCTTGGCCAGAGCATCGGTGCGGGTGTGCAGCTCCTCATGGCTGACGCTGCACTTGGAGATGTCCACCAGCATGATCATGGCAAACATGCCCTGCAGAACGCTCTGGGTCACATCCTCAATGTTGATGTTCAGCTCGCAGCAAAGGGCGGCCACTTTGGCAACAACGCCCACGGTATCGTGTCCGATGACAGTGATAAACGCTTTCATATTCCTTACCCCCATTGTTTCTGGTAAAAACCCCTCAGGCGCTTCGCGCCAGCCCCCCTAGTAGTGGGGCCTCTGGCGTTGCGTGGAGTTTTGCAAGTTCCCCGTTCCGCACAAACTGTATCATTCTGCCAAGGCCGCCCCTATTAGGGGAGGTGGCAAAGCCGTCAGGCTTTGACAGGAAGGTTTAATTTCAGTATAGCAGATTTGCCGATTTTTGAACACTCTTTTTGGAAAAAAGAGCAGTTTTCAGGCGGAAAAGACATTCTATACCGCTTTGGTGTAAAAAAATAAGATGCAAAGCGGCGATTCTTGTGCTATACTGAAAAATAACAGCGGGGTGGGTACGCCCACCCGCGCAAAACAAAGGAGAAACGACCATGGAACAGCTTTTGAAGATTCTGGAAGACAATGCGCGGCTGCCCATTGAGGACATTGCCACCATGCTGAACAAATCCCCCGCCGAGGTGGCGGCTATGATCGACCTGGCCCGGGCGCAGGGCATCATCAAGGGCTACAAGACCCTTGTGGACTGGGAAAAGGCCGGGGTGAACCGGGTGGAGGCAGTCATCGAGCTGAACGTCAGCCCCAAGAAGAGCCGCGGCTTTGATGAGATCGCAGCCACCATTGCTGCCTTTGACGAGGTGGAGAGCGTGCTGCTGATGAGCGGCGGCTACGACCTGCAGCTGGTCATCAAGGGCCAGACCTTCCAGGAGATCGCCCTGTTCGTGGCAAAGCGCCTGAGCCCGCTGGACGATGTGCTGTCCACTGCCACCCATTTTGTCCTGCGCACCTATAAAAAGAGGGCCGCCTGTATCAGGACGAAGAGATCGATGAAAGAGAGTGCACGGTTCTGTGATGGATTACGATAAACTGATCGCGCCTGCCGCACGGGAGATGCGCCCCTCCGGCATCCGCAAATTCTTCGATCTGGCCGCTGATATGCCCGAGTGCATCAGTCTGGGCGTGGGCGAGCCGGATTTCAAAACACCGTGGGCTGTGCGGGAAGCAGGCATCGAGAGCCTGGAGCATGGCCGCACCCGCTACACCGCCAACGCAGGCCTGAAAGAGCTGCGGGCGGAGATCTGCAGGTATCTGGAGCGCCGGATGCACCTGCACTACGACCCCCTGCGGGAGGTGCTGGTGACCGTGGGCGGCAGCGAAGCCATTGATATGTGCATCCGCACCATCGTGCAGCCCGGGGATGAGGTGATCATCCCGGAGCCCTGCTTTGTCTGTTATGAGCCCATCACCACCCTGTCCGGCGGTGTGCCGGTGCATGTGCCCTGCCGCCAGGAGGATGAGTTCCGCCTCAGGCCCGAGGCCCTGAAAGCCGCCATCACCCCCAAGACCAAGCTCCTTATCATGCCGTTCCCCAACAACCCCACCGGTGCGGTGATGGAGCGGGAGGATCTGGAAGCCATTGCGGAGGTCCTGCGGGATACCAACGTCATGGTGCTTTCGGATGAGATCTACGCCGAGCTGAACTACGGCCTGCGGCCCCATGTCTCCATTGCCACCCTGCCCGGCATGGCCGAGCGGACCATTGTGGTGAACGGTTTTTCCAAGAGTTATGCCATGACCGGCTGGCGCTTGGGCTATGCCTGCGGCCCGGCTCCCATCATCAAAATTATGACCAAGATCCACCAGAGCGCCATTATGAGCGCCCCCACCACCAGCCAGTATGCGGCCATCACCGCCCTGCGGGAGTGCGACGGTGAGATCGACAAGATGCGGGACGAGTACAACATGCGCCGCCGCCTGGTGGTGCACGGCTTTAACTCTATGGGCCTGACCTGCTTTGAGCCGCGGGGTGCGTTCTACGCCTTCCCCTGCATCAAGAGCACCGGTATGACCAGCCAGGAGTTCTGCACAAAGCTGCTGGAGCAGAAGCATGTTGCGCTGGTGCCCGGCGATGCCTTTGGCGCATCCGGCGAGGGCTACTGCCGTGTTTCCTACGCTTACAGCGTGGAGCACCTGACCGAGGCCATGAAGCGCATCCGGGAGTTCCTGAAAGAAAACGGCATCAACAGCGGAGAGAAGTGAGGAGGAAGAACGATGGCAAAGCTGAACTGCGTGACCGTTCTGGCCCCGGCCAAGCTGAATCTGGCGCTGGACGTAGTGGGCCTGCTGCCCAACGGCTACCATAACTTGGATATGACGATGCAGGCCATCACCCTGTACGAGCGGGTGGTGCTGCGCCGCAGCCAGAACTTGAGCCTGACCCTGCCGGGCAGCCCGGTGGCCGCCAACGATTCCAACACGGCCATCAAGGCGGCGCTGGCCTTCTTCCACTATACCGGCCTGCTGGCGGGTGTAGAAATCACCATTTACAAGAATGTGCCGGTGCGTGCCGGTATGGCGGGCGGCAGCGCCGATGCCGCCGGTGTGCTGGTGGGCCTGAACGTCCTTTACGGCGCAAAGCTCTCCATGAGTGAGCTCTGCGCGCTGGGGGCAAAGATCGGCGCGGATGTGCCCTTTGCCCTGATGGGCGGCACCTGCCGGGTGCAGGGCGTGGGCGATGTGATGAAAGCTCTGCCGCCCTGCCCGGACTGCTGGTTCACGGTGGTCATGCCCGATTACGGCGTTTCCACCCCGGAAGCCTTTGCCGCTTATGACAAAGTGGGCAGCAGCACCCACCCCGACTGCGAAGCCCAGGAAAAGGCGATTCGCGCCGAGGATCTGGCGGGTGTGTGTGCCGCCGCAGGCAACGCGCTGGAGGAATGTAGCGGTGCCAGAGACAACGAGGCCATCAAGACCGCGCTGAAAGAGAACGGCGCTGTCACTGCCCTGATGACCGGCAGCGGCGCGGCTGTGTTTGGCATCTTTGAGAGCGAAGAAGCTGCCCGAAGCGCCGCCGAGGCTGTCAGGGCACAGTGGCCGCAGGTGTATGTGGCTCAGCCCGATCGGGGCGGCGCGCGGGTCATCAGCCCGAAGTGGATGCTGTGATATGCATAACCTCCTTTCCAATGGGGAAAACTGCCCAAAGGAAAGGAGGTCTTTTTGTGCAGACCTTTTATAAAGTGTGCCTGATCCTGATGATCATTGGCGGCATCAACTGGGGGCTTGTGGGCCTGTTCCAGTTTGACTTTGTGGGCTGGCTGCTGGGCGGCAGCAGCTCCATCTGGTCGCGCATCGTGTTTACGGTGGTGGGCGTGGCCGCTGTCTGCGGCATCCCGGGGCTGTTTGCAGAAGAACCGGAAGAATGAAAAACGGCTGCTGCACGGAAAATGTGCAGCAGCCGTTTTTTGTGGATCATTCAGTTATCCCACCCCACCAGATCGGGCAGGGTGAGGGTCTCATCCGAGCAGTGGGGGTCTGCGGGGCCGTCGGTGGGGGCGGTGGCCTTTTCCACAGCCCGCACGATCTCGCTGATGGCGGCGCAGTCCTCGGGCAGGTCGGTCTGGCTGCGGCCCGAGTGGGTGAACAGGATCTTGCCCAGATGGCCCACCACCAGCGTCAGCGGCAGCAGCTGAGGGGCTTTGGTGTCGTAGTGGTAACCGGCATCTCTGGCGGCCTTGTAGATCTTCTGGGCCGCAAAGCTCCAGCTCAACAGGCCGCGGGTCTGCTCTACGCCCAGGTAGCCGTACAGCACGCCGGGGCCGTCGCAGATGACAGGAAAGGGGAAATCTGAGCCGTGGGTGGCCTTTGCCACCGCCTGCGCCGAGGAACGCACCACACAGACAAGCCGTGCCCCCTTGAGCTGGGGCAGCGTTTTCAGGTAGCGGGTGATATATTCGCGGCTGACAGGGTGGTCGAACCCGGGCAGGAAGATCATGCACAGCGGATGCTCCCCCTCGCACAGGGTGTAAAAATCATTGCCCGGCACCGTGGGGGTGTCGTAGGTGAAACGGGGGATGCTCGTCCCCACCAGATGTTCGCTTTTCATACCGCAATGCACATCCTTTCCGCAAGAACCTCTCCGGCATCAATGCACAATGCCGCCTCCCCTGCCGGGGTGCGGAGGCATCAGCGCCTGAGAGGTCGTCCTATAAAAAAATCCACACACTGGCCTTGTGGCAGGCCAGCGGTGGATGCAATGCTATAAAAAGATCCCGCCCGGTCGTCTGCGGCAATCAAACCTACCCTTACGGACAGGTGGGTGCCCTGTCGCCGGATTCACGCTTCCTCATCGAACCTCCATGGTCGACCCATGGCGGGGAGGTCTGCAATCCGCCGGAGAACTCCGGGCTCCCGTTGAATGATTAGTAGGATCATATAAACCGCAACAAATCGCGCCGGGCAGGAAGTCTTGCCTGGGAATCTGTCTGTGCTGGGGAATTACTCGATCTCAAACTGGTCGCTCAGGCGCTGCTCAAACAGCTTGCTGACTTCCATCAGAGTCTCGTCATCCTCCACAACGTCCAGATATTCGCCCTCGCTGTCCTCGCCCACGCTCAGGATGACCAGCTGTGCGTCCTCGTTGACATCTTCTTCATCCTCTGCGTATTCGACAACTGCAAGGTAATGCACGCCCTTATGGTCCAGTGCATCAATCACTTCAAACGTGACCTCATTGCCGTCCTCATCCTCAAGAGTCATCAGATCGGGCTGATATTCCTCTTCGGTGTTCGGGTTCTTGATCTCTTCTGCCATAAGATACGTTCTCCTGTCTATCCAAACCCAATCAAAGGGATGGTACTCAAATAAAATTACGCACACAGCCCGGGATCTGCTGCGTTCCCGCCGTCCCTTGCTGTGCTTATAGTGTAGCGTTTTTTTGCCTGCTCGTCAAGATGTTTTTCGCACAGAAAATGCACGACAAATTTTCACGCATTTCCCTCTCGCTTCCCGGGCAGAAATATGCTATACTGAATTCTGCGTATCTCCCGCGTGCGGGGGAACTGCTATCAGAATATGAACGGAGGGATCTGTTTATGAATAAGACCCGTGTCCGGCTGGCGGCGCTGCTGCTGGCCGTGAGTTTTGCACTGTCCGGCTGCAGCCTTGTGAAAAACATCGGCGGCAGCAGCGGAGCCGGAACAAAGACCATCACCCGCCCGGCGGTGGAATCGGCCGAGCTGCAGTTCACCCACCCGGCAGCGGGGGAACCCGTGGCGGTGTTCGATACCACGGCGGGTGTGTTCAAGGCCGTGCTCTTCCCGGAGCAGGCCCCGCAGGCCTACGATAATTTTGTGGGTCTGGTGCAGGCGGGCTACTATAACGGCCTGACCGTGACCCGTGTGGAGCAGGATTTTGTGGTGGAGGCCGGGCAGGGAACTGACGGCAAGGGCACCACCATCTGGAACGGCAGCCGCTACCCGGCTGAGGCCACCGACAAGCTCCACCATTATTCCGGTGCCCTCTGCATGGCGGCGGACTCCTCCGGCCAGTGCGCCAGCGTCTTTTATATCATGTCCACTCTGCCCGGCGGGGATTCCGTCACCCAGGAACTCACTGACCAGATGAACAGTGCAGGTTACCGCGCTGAGGTTGTTTCGGCCTACCAGACCGTTGGCGGCGCGCCCTACCTCGACTACACCGATACCGTGCTGGGCCAGGTGTACGAGGGGATGGACGTGGTGGACACCATCGCTCAGGCCGCCGTGGATGAGAACCAGAAGCCCACGGAAACGATCACCATCAACAGCGTCAGCATTGAGACATATCAGGCGCAGTAACAACTGAAAATGACAAAACCGGCTTTCCCGTGACATTACCCATATAAACGAAAAAGAGGCGCTGAAAAGCGTCTCTTTTTGCTTCCGGTTCAAATTTCGCCGGGGTGCTCCTTGCGCCAGGCGAGGTAATCCTCCAGAATGACCGTGGCGCTGACGGAATCCAGAATGGCCTTGCGGTGGGCACCAAAAGTCCCCACCTCGTCCAGGATATCAGCGGCTTCACAGGTGGACTGCCGCTCGTCCCACATCCGCACGGGCAGGCCGCTCCAGATCTGCAAAGTCTTGCCCAGCTTGCGGCTCTTCTCGGCGCGCTCGCCCTCGGTGCCGTCCATGTTGAGCGGCAGGCCCACCACAATGAGCTCTGCCTTCTGCTCCTGGGCAATGCGGCAGACCTCGGCGGCCACCTTGGGCCGGGCCTTCAGGGTGATCTGGGGGGTGATGGGCGTGGTCAGGAACTCGGTGGGGTCGCAGACCGCAAGCCCCGTGCGGCTGGCACCGTAATCAACTGCTAGAATCTTCATGGGGAAGTGCCCCTCCTGTTTTGCTGTTTTTCCTCAGTTTACCACAGAATAGATTTTTCTTCAATTTTGCGGTACAATAAACTCAATTATTATCCATTGCGCAGGGCTGACCCGATATGCCAAAGGCTCTCCCTTCGGGAGAGCTGGCAAAGCCGCAGGCTTTGACTGAGAGGGTGAGCTCGTTATAGAAAGTGAGAAAACAATGTTACAGCTACTTCTGGGCGGCTCCGGCAGCGGAAAAACAACGCTGCTGTACCAGCGCATCCGCGCCCGGGCCGAAAAAGGGGAAAAAAAGCATTCTGCTGGTGCCGGAACAATTCACTTCCAGCACCGAGGGCCGCATCTACCGTGAGCTGGGGGATGCCCTGTCCGGCATGGTGGAGAGTTTTTCTTTTACCAGTCTGGCAGAAAAGATCCTTTCCACCGAGGGCGGCGCGGCGGTGCAGACCCTCTCTGACGCAGGCCGTGCCGTGCTGGTGCGCCGGGCGCTGGAGGAGCTGCAGGACAATGTCCACTATTATCACCGCCACCGGCGCAGTGCGGCTTTTTGCCAGATGGCGGCTCAGACCATCGACGAGCTGAAGAGCGCGGGCCTTTCCGGCCAGCAGCTGGCACAGCTGGCCGGTGCCTGCGGAGCCGAGAGCGGTAAGCTCAGTGAGCTGGCCCTCATCTTTCAGGGCTACGAGACCCTGCTGGCCCGCAGCGGCATGGATCCCTCTGACCGGCTGGAGCTGGCCGGAGCCCGGCTGGAGGAAGCACTGGCCCGGCACAGCCTGCCGGAGTTTCTGCGGGACCGGGCGGTGTTCATTGATGAGTTCGATACCTTCAACGCCCCCAAAAAGCGGCTGCTGGGGGCTATGCTGGCGGCGCTGCCCAGCGTGACGGTGGCCCTCTGCGATGACGGAGCCCCCCTGCTGCCCGGTGACCTGAGCCTGTTCTCCGGGGCCAAGCAGGTGGCGGCGCAGCTGCGCCAGCTGGCCCGGAAAAACGGGGCAGAGGTGGCCGTTCCGCAGCTGTTGCGCAAGGACCTGCGCCACCGGAACGCCCCGGGCCTTGCTGCAGTGGCAGAGCTGCTGGAGACCGGCAGCTGCACCGCGGATGCCCCGGCGGGCGAGGTGCGGCTTTTTGCCGCGCCCAGCCGGGAGGAGGAGGCCCGTGCCGCTGCCGGTGCCATCCGGCGGCTGATGCGGCAGGGCGTGCGGTGCGGAAAGATCGCTGTGGTCTGCCGCGATATCGCCAAGTATCGTGCCGCTGTCCGGTATGAATTCCGGATGGCGGAGATCCCTCTGTACTGCGATGAACCCACCACCCCGGAATTCAGCGCCCCGGCCACGGCGGTGCGGGCCCTGCTGGAGATCGCCCGGGGAGCCGACCTGACCGAGAACCTGACCACCCTTGCCAAGACCGGCCTGTGTGCCCTGAGCGAGGAGCAGGTCTGCGCGCTGGAAAACTATGCCTACACCTGGGCCCCCACGGCGGCGGCCTGGCGGGAGAAGTTCGAGCGCAGCCCCAAGGGCTTTGGGGAACAGGAGCTGACCGAAGAAGATCTCCGCAACCGGGAGCAGGCAGAATATGCCCGCGCCCTGCTCGTGGGGGCAGTGGATGCATTCCGGGCCAAGGTGCGCGGGGTCAACGCCGAGGCCATCAGCCGGGCGGTGTATTTCTGCCTGAAAACGCTGGGGGCTGAGGAACAGCAGGCCGCTCAGGTAAAGGCCATCCGCGCGGGCCGGGGCATCCCGGCGGCGGAGGAAGCCGCCCGGGAGTGGAACGTGGTCATGGGGCTGCTGAACGAGATGGCCCATCTGCTGGGGGAGCAGACCGTGACTGTGGCCGAATACGAGGATCTGTTCGGGCTGCTGCTCCGCTCGTCCGACCTGGGGCACATCCCCCAGACCCTGGACGCGGTGGTGCTGGCCAGCGCAGGCAAGATGCGTCTGGACGCGCCGGACTATGTGTTTGTGCTGGGGCTGGCCGAGGGGGAATTCCCGGCCGCGCCCGGCGAGGTGGGTCTGCTGACCCACGCCGACCGCGATGCCCTGATGGCGCAGGAAATCGACCTGCCCGACTGCTTTGAGAACCGTGTGGTGCGTGAGCAGGTCTGCTTCTACAAGGCCCTGACCGCCCCTGCAAAGGGGCTGTGGCTCAGCTGGCCCAAGGGGCAGGGGCAGACCCTCTGCGCTGCGCTGGAACCCCTCGTGGAAGCGCTGGCCCCTGCTGCCCCGGAGCTGGAACTGACGGACCTTGCGGCCACTCCCGCAGATGGGCTGGACTGTCTGGGCGGCGGCTGGCCCCTGACGGAGACCGAGCGTGCCAGCCTGACAGAAGCTCTGCACACCCCCGGCGAGACCGAGCCGCAGGGCCTTGCCCTGCTGCGCCGGATGGCCGACACGGCCCCCCGGCAGGTGCATGACCTGCCTGCGCTGGAAGCGCTGCTGGGGCGGAAGCTGCGCATTTCGCCCAGTCAGCTGGAAAAATATTATACCTGCCGCTACGGCTACTTTTTGCAGTATGTGCTGGGGCTCAGGCCCCGCCGCCGGGCCGAGCTTTCCGCCGACCAGAGCGGCACCCTGATGCACTGGGTGCTGCAGATGGCGCTGGACCCTCACCCCGGCCCGGACAACCCCATGGCGGCGCTGCAGCCCTTTATGGAGCTGGACGATGAGGCCATGGCGGGCCTTGCCGCGCTGCTGGTGGACGAGTACGCCAAACGCTATCTGCCTGAGGATACCGCCCGCTTTGCCTATCTGCTCTCCCGCCTGAAAAAGAGCATGACGAGCCTGCTGCTCTACCTGCGGGATGAGCAGCGGCAGTCCAGCTTCAAGCCCGTGGCCTGTGAGCTGAAGATCGGCCGGGGCGAGGATGCCGTGCCTGCCCAGGTGTATCACCTGTCGGACGGGCGCACCGTCCAGCTGGTGGGCACCGTGGACCGTGCCGACGAGTGGGTGGAGGAGGACGGCACCCGCTGGGTGCGGGTGGTGGACTACAAGACCGGCACCAAAAAGCTGGACCTGAAGGAGGTCTACTGCGGTCTGGACTGCCAGATGCTGCTCTACCTGTTCAGCCTGACCCGGGATAAAAGCGGCCGCTTTACGGGGGCGGAACCGGCGGGTGTGCTCTATCTGCTGGCCGACCCGGCCCCTGAGACCACCACCCGCGAAAAGGCGGCTCACAGTGTGGAATACAAGCTGGACGGTCTGGTGCGGGACGAGCAGAAGCTGTTCGATGCCATGGATGCCGACGAGACCGGCAGATACCTGCCCTTCTCCTATTACAAAGGCGCGCCCAGCCCCTACCAGAAGGACAAGCGGGCAGACATCGCCAAGCTGAACCGCATCCAGCTGCATCTGGATGATCTTGTGACCCGGATGGGCCAGCAGCTCTATGAGGGGCAGATCGCCGCCGAGCCGCTGGTCACGGGCCGGAGCCCCTGCCAGTGGTGTGATTACGGCTTTGTCTGCTGCCACGAGACCGGCATCGGGGAGCGGGCGCTGGAGGCCCCCGCAAAGCCCTTTGAGGCTCCCGGGCAGCCCGAAGAGGGAGAGGAGGAACAGGCATGAGTGAACCCAAGTGGACCCCCGCCCAGCGGGCCGCCATCGAGGACCGGGGCGGCGCGCTGCTGGTAAGTGCGGCGGCGGGCAGCGGCAAAACGGCTGTTCTGACCGAGCGGGCTGTCCGGCTCATCACCGACCCGGAGCATCCCGTGGATGCGGACCGTCTGCTCATCGTCACCTTTACCAATGCGGCGGCGGCAGAGCTGCGGGCCCGCATCGGGCAGGCGCTTCTGAAGCGCAGCCAGGCGGAACCCGGCAATGGCGCGCTGCGCCGCCAGCGGATGCTGCTGCAGCGCGCGCCCATCTGCACCATCGATGCCTTCTGTCTGGACCTGCTGCGCAAGCATTTTCAGGCGCTGGATATCCCGCCGGATTTTTCCCCCGCAGACCCCGGCAGTGTGGAGCTTCTGCGGGCCTCTGCCCTGAGCGAGACGCTGGAAAATGCCTACCGCGACCCGGATTTCTGCGCCTTTGCCGACCTCTACGGCAAGGGCCGCACCGACCGTGCGGCGGGGGAGACGATCCTGCATGTCTACGATTTCCTGCGCGCCCTGCCCGATTACGACAAAAAGCTGGACGAATTTCTGGCTCCGTGGCAGGAGGAAAATGGCTTTGCCGCCTCCTGTTGGCATGATCTGCTGCTGGCCGAAGCCGCCCGCAGTGCCCGGGCGGCAGGGGAGCTGTTCCGCGCTGCGCTGGCTGACTGCCCGGGCGACCGGGAGCAGGAGCTGGCCGATGCCGAGGAAAAGAAAACGCCCTCTGCCCGGGAAAAGGCAAAAAATGCCGTGCTGGAAAAATATACCGATGCACAGGAACGGCTGGACAAGGCTGCCGCCCTGCTGGGCAGGGTGGAACAGCTGGCTGTGGCGGGGGAGTGGACTCCCTTTACG
>ENA-OQDT01000914-OQDT01000914.1-human-gut-metagenome-genome-assembly--contig:-NODE-914-length-18584-cov-4.727854_pt1 | contig 18584 bp, 18 predicted proteins | sample MGYA00242786_ERZ504617 | MGnify/ENA primary metagenome ERZ504617 (study PRJEB26092, sample SAMD00036337) | human gut metagenome | host: Homo sapiens | study: EMG produced TPA metagenomics assembly of...
TTCCGCCACCGAGCGATTGTCTGAGCCGCAAGGCGGCGAGTTTTCGCGAATGGCGGATAATCGATGCACGGATCGAGTAGGAAACGCAGTGGGTCACGGGTTCTGGCTTTTTGCTGACAGCATCCTGTCAGAACACCCGGCATTTCAACACCTTACACCTGCCAGGAAACCACCGTAAATTTTTATTTTTCTCAAAGAAAAGCTAACATAAGTTCCTATTATATGGCACATGCGAGCCATATACATTACCAAAGCTCAGGTTGATCGCAACGGGCTTCCCAAGTTCCATCGCTTTTCTGATCACGTAATCCAGCGCCAGCATCAGTTCTACGGTTCCGGCAGAGCCAGAGCCTGCTGTCCCGATTTTCACAACCAGAATATCGCTCTTCGATGCCACACCACGGTACTGTCCGCCGGATGCCTGACCATTTCCGGCTGCGATACCAAGTACTTCCGTTCCGTGTCCGCTCAGATCTCTTGACGGAACAATGCGATATCCTGCTTCTCTGCTTCCGGCAGCAAGTGCCTCATCAATCTGCTCTTTTGTATATTCCACACCCCGGATTTCTTCGCCGGTTCCTTCTTTGATTTTTCCTGTATCTTCTGTCCTTTCTTCCGATCTATTTTCTCCTTCGCCTGTTGTATCTGTCTCCATTGCATCATTTCTTTTTGGTCTTTGGATTGTCTGATCCCAAAGTGCCACGATCCTGGTCGTGCCGTCTTCATTTCGAAAATCCGGATGAAAATAGTCTACGCCGGAATCAATCACTGCCACCAAAACTCCCTGACCTCTCAGATCAAATCCCCCGGTCTGGAGCGGATTGATACAGGAGGCACTTCTGCCCTGGGCTGCTGAGAAAAACAACCTTTTCGGCTTTTCGATGTATTCGACTTCCGGCTGCGAAGAAATCCAGTCAATCTCGTTCTCTTCTGCCGTGATGATCGCATAGCCGCCGGATAACAGAATAATCTCTTTTGTCCGCTCCCGAAACCTGGAAAGATCACCATGATACCGCACGATCAACTCCCAAATCCGATTCTGCCTGTCATACCCGAAATTCATGTTTAAAGACTTTTCCCGTTCTGCCTCCGTAGCACCCAGTGCAAGATTTAGAAGGTTTTCAAGCTTCTGATCATTCATAAAATGCTGCTTTCTGTATTTTGTTTCTATACTATGTTGCAAAGTAAAAATTTGTATCTGTTTTTCTATGCAGCTATAGAATCTTATTATTTATGTTGACTTCAATTATCTTTTTAAAATATATTGAAATAATGAGAGCTATATGGTAATATATTTTCAAAGCATATTTCTTAACGTTCTTGGCATCCTGCCATCTATATTTTCTAATTCACACTTCAGAAATTCATGCTTTTCAATCAAACAAATCAATTTAAAAAGCAGGAGTTTCAAACTGTGAAAAAGAGTATAAACCGTATGGCCGTCGCATTTTGGTACACTCCTGCATAAGAAGGTACTGCCTATGGCTCAAAAAGAACAAGCAACTGCAAATCGTAATTACAAGGATACGGTATTTCGCATGCTGTTTTCTGACCGGAAGAATTTATTGTCGCTTTATAATGCAGTCAGCGGTTCTCATTATGATGATCCAGAAAAACTGAAAATCGTCACACTGGAAAATGCTATTTATATGGGAATGAAAAATGATCTGGCTTTCATTATTGGAACTGACTTATTTCTATATGAACATCAGTCTACTTATAACCCGAATATGCCGCTGCGGGATTTATTCTATATTTCCAGCGAATATCAAAAATTAGTCGATCATAAATCACTTTACTCTTCCACACTGCTGAAAATCCCTGCACCACAGTTTATTGTATTTTATAATGGAACTGAAAAAAAGAAAGACCATTGGTTAAACCATTTGTCAGAATCTTTCGAAAATCTGTCCGGCGAACCGAAACTGGAGCTGGAAGTGCTGACAATAAACATCAATGAAGGGCTTAATAAAGAGCTGATGGAATAATGCAAAACTTTAAGAGAATATGCACAGTATGTAAATTGTGTCCGTAAATATACGAAGGAATTGGATTTGAACGAAGCAGTTAAGCTGGCGGTTGATGAATGTATCCGTAACGACATTCTTTCCGAATTTCTTCGTGCAAATAAATCGGAGGTGATCTCGATGAGTATATTCGAATACGACAAGGAAGAGGAAGAACGCAAATTACGAAAAGCCGAGTATGAAGCTGGTGTAGCTGCTGGATTCAGCGATGGATTTGATAATGGATTTAATAACGGCATTGATACTGCCAAAAAAAATGCCGCTATTGCTTTTGCAGAACTTCATGTGCCGGTTGAGCAAATTGCTTCAGCACTGCAAGTAAATGTCGAAATTGCAAAACAATGGATTGGCAATAAGTAGCAAAATAAGAAGTTACGGTGATTTCCTGGCAGGTGTAAGGAGTTGAAATGCCGAATATCTTAACAGAATGCTGTCTGCAAAAAGCCTTCCGCCCCGCCAATATACGCAGGAAGTCTTAAGAATCAAAATCTTCCGCAGAAGGTACGCGAACATGGCCGGTACGTAAGCGACCGTATTCTGGTCGCTCTAAGATTCGTTTACGAATCTTAGGTGCGGGATTCGAAGAATCCCTGCACATCCCCGCGGAGCGTATATCAGATAGGTAGTATCTGATATGCCGCTGCCAATGTGAGGTAGCGAGAGCGTGCTTTCGGGGAATTTGTTCATTTGCACACTCTCTAATATCCATAATTCTTTAACCCTCCTCTGAGAAATCTTATCTCTTCATATGTTTTCTTTTACCTGAATTATACACTAAACAATTTATTATTACAAAATTTATAAACATATCTTTAGATTTTTTCTGGTTATCACAAGAATCTCCGTCGTATCAGCACCACTGCCACATCGTTTACATTTGTCCCGGTTGCCCCGGTGATGATCAGCCCTCCCGTCTTTTGAAGTGCATGATAAGCATCATTCTCTTTCAGCACTTCATAAATGTTCATTCCTGCTCTCCGCAGTTTTTCTTTTGTATTTTCATCGCAATAGCCACCGGCTGCATCGGTCGGTCCGTCGGTTCCGTCGCTTCCGACGCTGAAAATGGCAGTATTTTTGCATGCGGCCAGTCCTTCTGCCGCCGAAAGTGCCAGCTCCTGGTTGCGTCCGCCGAGTCCTTTTCCGGTCACGTGGACAATCGTCTCGCCTCCTGCGATAAAGGCAAGGCTTTTTTCTGTATTCTGATGTGTTTTTGCGATTGCTGCTAAAAATGCTCCTGCTTCTTTTGCTTCGCATTGCAGGGCATCGGTGAGGATCATGGTTTCATAGCCAAGTTTTTCGCAGGCTTCTTTTGCTGCCATGCACAGATTTCTGACACTTCCGGTGATGCTGGTTTCCACATTTGTTACGGTTTTCGCTGTCTCCATCTCCAGCAATGCTCTTGCCCTCTCACTGAGTTTTAAGTGATATTTTTCTGCAATTGCGATTGCATCTTCCGCGGTCGCAGAATCTGCACACGCCGGTCCTGATGCGATCATATCGAGCGGATCTCCAACGATATCGCTCAGTACAATCGCAAATATGGCTGCCGGTTCACAGAGTCTGGCAAATTTTCCACCTTTGACTGCGGATAATCGTTTGCGGATGGTGTTCATCTCCACAATGTCTGCCCCGCACGCCAGCAGCTGTTTTGTTATATCCGATAATTCTTCTGTACTTATCAATGGTTTTTCAAAAAGGGCAGAACCGCCTCCGGAAAGCAGAAATAATACCTGATCGTCTGCCTGCAATTCTTCTGTCAGCCCGATTACTTTCTGTGTGGCCGCAAAGGTATTTGCATCCGGAACCGGATGTCCTGCTTCAAAGCATTCGATCCCCGAAATCTCTCCCTGAATATGTCCGTATTTTGTGATCACAATCCCTTTTTCGATCTGACCTTTCAGAATGTCAGCGGATGCTTTTGCCATCTGCCAGGCTGCTTTTCCAACCGCCACAAGGTAAAGTTTTCCTTTTACCGGTTTTCTGTTTTTCAGTGCCTGTTTCACTGCCTCATCCGGCAGTACTTTTGTGATCGCTTCTTTTATGATTTTATCTGCTTCTTCTCGTAATGTCATATCATACCCCCATAAGTTTAAATTGAATACATTATATGTTACTTACTGCTTATAAAAGTAAATTTTTTGCCGACTAAGAGAAATTTGCTGCTCGCCGCTTAACATAAAAGAGGATTTTTCTTCAGCTAAGATACAAAAACGACAGAGAAAGTTTCCTCTCCCTGCCGCCTTCTTACCTTATTTATGCAAGCATTTCACATCTGCTCCTGATACCTGCCGCATTGCTGGACGCTTATTCAAAAATATCTTCGCCAAAACGTACTTTTGCATACGCCTTGATTGCCTCTACGCATTTGTCAAATCCAAGTTTGCTGCTGTCCAGACACAGATCGTAATTTCTGGAATCATTCCAGGTGCGTCCGGTATAATAATGGTAGAAATCACCTCGATACTTGTCTGTCTTTGCTATAAATTTCTCCATCTCTTTTTCCGTCATGGAGTTGCGTTCCATACCGCGTGCCAGGCAGTAATCCTGCGGTGCATGGATAAAGACGCTCATCACATCCGGGCGGTCTTTGAGAACAAAGTCTGCACAGCGTCCGATAAATACACAGGACTCTTTCTCTGCCAGTTCTTTGATCACTTTTGCCTGATAATTAAAGAGATTGTCTGCGGAGACAAATCCGCCATGATCCGGCTGGATCAGCCCGCCTTTGTAGATTCTTGTGGAATTTCCAAAGAGCGGATTATTGCGAAGTTTTTCATCTGCCTGATTGAACAGCTCTTCTTTGATTCCGCTGTCATCGGATGCCATACGCAGAATTTCTCTGTTATAACAGTTTACACCCAGATTTTCTGCCAGCATCTGACCGATGGTTTTTCCACCGCTTCCATACTGTCTTGCGATCGTAACGATCAGTTTTCCCATAGCACAAACCCCCTTTTATTCTCCAAGGTATGCTTTCTTGACAGACTCATCATTTAACAGCTTGTCTGCATCACCCTGTAAGATAATTTTGCCTGTTTCCAGGACATATGCTCTGTCTGCGATGGAGAGTGCTTTCTTTGCATTCTGCTCTACCAGAAGTACGGTCGTGCCGGCTGCACTGACTTTCTTGATAATTTCGAAAATCTCATTTACAAAAATCGGTGAAAGTCCCATAGACGGTTCATCCATAAGGATGATCTTCGGATGAGACATCAGTGCACGTCCCATTGCAAGCATCTGCTGTTCACCACCGGAAAGCGTACCTGCCATCTGGTTCTTACGTTCTTCCAGACGCGGGAAATGCTCATATACCATATCAAGTGTCTGCCTGATCTCGCCTTTGTCTTTTCGTGTATAAGCACCCATTTTCAGGTTCTGATAAACACTGAGTTGTGCAAATACGCGTCGTCCTTCCGGAACGTGTGCCATTCCCATAGAAACGATCTTGTGAGCCGGCACTTTTGTAATATCTTTTCCTTCGAAGAAAATATGGCCTGATTTCACCGGTGTCAGCCCTGTGACTGCATGAAGTGTTGTAGTCTTTCCAGCTCCGTTGGCACCGATCAGTGCGATGACTTCTCCCTGATTTACTTCAAAGGAAATTCCTTTGATTGCCTGAATCATACCGTAATATACATTCAGATCTTTTACCTCAAGCATTGCCATAAGTCCATTTCCTCCTATTCTCCCAGATATGCTGTGATAACCTGCGGATCATTCAGTACTTCTGCAGTCGGTCCCTGTGCCAGCACTTTTCCAAAATTCAGTACGGTCAACTCTTCACAGATACCGGAAACCAGTTTCATGTCGTGTTCGATCAGAAGGATTGTCATATTAAAATGATCACGCACAAAGCTGATCGTTTCCATCAGTTCTTTTGTCTCGTTCGGATTCATGCCGGCTGCCGGCTCATCCAGAAGCAGAAGCTTCGGATCGGTTGCAAGTGCTCTGGCGATCTCCAGTTTTCTCTGCTGTCCATATGGCAGATTAGAAGCCAGATACTCGGCATCCTTCTCAAGGCCGAACACTTTCAAAAGCTCCATCGCACGTTCATTCATCTCTTTTTCCACCTTACGGTAACGCGGCAGACGCAGAATCCCTTCGAGCGTATTGTAGTGATGACGATTGTGCAGTCCTACTTTTACATTGTCCAGTACGGACATCTGTGAGAACAGGCGGATATTCTGGAAAGTACGGGCGATACCTGCTTTGTTGATATCAATGGTTTTCTTTCCGGTAATGTCCTGTCCATCTAATTTTACAATACCTTCATCCGGTTTGTAAACACCTGTCAGCAAGTTAAATATGGTTGTTTTTCCGGCACCGTTCGGTCCGATCAGGCCATAGAGCTGACCTTTCCCGATATTCATATCAAATTCGGATACGGCACGCAGTCCTCCGAATGAAATGCTCAGATTCTTTACCTCTAACATGTTCTCCATATTATTTCGCCTCCTTTGCTTCTTTTCTCTTTGCAAGCAGACGCTTCGGTGAATAACGTTCTCTCATTTCCAGTGCTTTCGGACTCCAGTTCAGAAGCATCATCACGATCAGGACGATTGCATAGATCAGCATACGGTAGTCATTCAGTCCGCGCAGAAGCTCCGGAAGCAGTGTCAGTACAACGGCTGCGATCATAGAACCTCTTGTGCTTCCGATACCGCCAAGTACAACAAATACCAGGATCATGATCGACTGGTTATAACCAAAGTTTTTCGGCAGTGCAGTCAGGGTAGCCAGGTTATGTGCATACAGAACACCGGCAACTCCGGCAAGGGCTGCTGAAATAATAAATGCCATCAGTTTGTATTTTGTAATATTGATACCGACAGACTCCGCTGCGATGCGGTTGTCACGGATGGACATGATCGCACGTCCGTCTCTGGAATGGATCAGATGCAGTACGATAACCAGTGTGATCAGTACCAGGATCACGCCAATGGTAAACGTAGAATCATTTGGCGTTCCGGTGATTCCCTGTGGTCCGTTAATGATAACATCTCCTCCGTCCATATTCAGCGACATGGCATCCTTCATGGAAAAATGAAAACCATTTGCATCTTTTCCGATAAAGAATACGTTGATCAGGTTCTTGATGATCTCACCAAATGCCAGGGTAACGATCGCCAGATAGTCACCTTTCAGTCGCAGTACCGGGATCCCGATGAGCAGTCCGAACAGAGCCGCAACAGCAGCTCCGATCAGCAGTGCCAGGAAGAAGCGAACTCCATCCGGCATCATTCCTGCTGTACATTTTGAGAAGAATGCACTGGAAAATGCACCCACACACATAAATCCTGCATGTCCAAGGCTCAGCTCACCTAAAATACCTACAACCAGGTTCAGGGAAACAGCCAGGATCACATAAACACAGAGCGGAACTAAAAGTCCCTTCATCAGACTGGACATCTGACCACCTGCCAGCATTGCTTCTACGATGATATAAGCGAGGATGACGATTTCCGTATGTGATCAGATTGTTTTTTGTCGTTTTGTTAATTTTAAATTTTTTCATCGCTGCCACCTACACTTTCTCCTGAATCTGCTTTCCAAGCAATCCGCTTGGTTTTACCAGAAGTACAACGATCAGAACTCCGAATACGATCGCATCTGCCATCTGAGAGGAAATATATGCTTTGCCGAGGATTTCAATAATACCAAGCAAAATACCTCCGATCAGTGCTCCCGGAATCGATCCGATACCGCCAAATACAGCGGCTACGAATGCTTTGATACCAGGCATGGCTCCGGTGTACGGTGTCAGAGAAGGATAAGCAGAACACAGCAGAACCGCTGCGATTGCTGCCAGTGCAGAACCGATCGCAAAGGTAAGGGCAATTGTTCCATTTACATTGATGCCCATAAGCTGTGCAGCACCCCGGTCTTCCGAAACTGCCAGCATTGCCTGACCTGCTTTTGTCTTGTTGATAAACAGGGTCAGACCGATCATGATGATCATGCATGCAAGAACGGTAACGATCGTCTCACCGGAGATCGTCAGTTTTCCTCCTGCAAGCACAGCTGCCGGAACTGTTACAACAGATGTAAAAGATTTTGTATCTGCACCGAACATCAGAAGTGCAAGGTTCTGAAGCAGATAGCTGACACCGATTGCTGTGATCAGAACAGCCAGCGGTGAAGATGCATTTCGAAGCGGACGGTAAGCAACACGCTCAATAACCAGTCCGAGAATCGTACAGATGACAACCGATAATATAACTGCCAGAATTGGATTCACGCCTAAAGAATTCATGGAGATAAAAGCTGCATAACCGCCTACCATGATGATATCACCATGTGCAAAATTCAGCATCTTTGCGATACCGTATACCATTGTATAGCCAAGTGCTATGATTGCATAGACACTTCCAAGGCTGATACCGTTGATCAGATAAGAAATAAAACTCATACGCACACCCCTTGTCGTATTTTTAATATAACCATCGTTTTCTTAAAAATAAGAATACCACACAGATATCAAAAACAGACTTTACAAGTCTACCTTTGATATCTGTGTATGGTTGTTTTCTGTGTTTGCCTACTTATTCAATAGGATTCGCTTATAACAGGAAAAAGGGCTGCCCATGGCAGCCCTCCTCTGGGCTTCCTTACCGAACTGTAAGTGCCTCTTCATTTTTATTACGATGATGTTGAGGGCAAAAACCCCCACCTGACATGCCTGTGGATGTTCCGTGCTTTGCACTCCCACAATTGACACCGGCATCATTACATTGCTACGTAAGCACCATCTTTGATCACGACAGCTTTTGGTGCCTTGTCCGGCTCACCGTCTGCTGTCCAGGTCATACCTTCACCGGTCAGACCATCGTAGCTGATCTCTGTCATGGCAGTTTTCATTGCATCACAGATGTCGCTTACGCTCATATCAGCTGTCACACCTGCTTTTTCTGCTGCTGCTTTCATGATATAGATTGCATCGTAAGTATCCGCTGCGAACTGGTTCGGTGTATCGCCGTAAGCTTCTTTGTAAGCAGAAACAAATGCCTGTGTCTTTTCATCATCTGCATCAGCTGCAAACGGTGTCAGAAGCATAACGCCATCAGCCAGTTTTGTATCGAAGTTCTTAACTGCCAGCAGACCATCCAGACCGTCACATCCGAAGAATGTCGGAGCATAACCCATGGAGTTTGCCTGTGTCAGGATCAGAGAAGCTTCTGTATAGTAGATTGGCAGGAATACCATGTCAGCACCTGCATCCTTTGCTTTCTGCAGCTGTACTGAGAAGTCTGTCTTGCTGTCTTCGGTAAATGCTTCAGCAGAAACAATTTCGAAGTCCTGATTTTTTGCCTCTTCTGCAAATTTCTGGTAGATACCGGAAGAATATACATCTGAGCTGTTGTAAATAACGGCTACTTTTGATGCCAGCTTATTCTCACCGATGTATTTTGCAGATGCAGTACCCTGACCCGGGTCAGAAAAGCATACACGGAACGCATTGTCATATTTAATAGATTCAACAGCGGAACCTGACGGTGTCAGCTGGAACATATTGTCTTCATGTGTTTTCTCAACAACTGCGGTACAAGGTGTAGATGTAACGGTACCCATCAGCATCTGCATACCCCAGTCTTTCAGGGAGTTGTAAGCGTTTACAGATTTTTCTGCATCATGCTCATCATCTTCAAATTTGAATTCAACCTGCATGCCGTTGATACCGCCTGCTTCGTTGATCTCTTTTACTGCCAGCTCTGCTGCATTCTTAACAGCCAGTCCATATACGGCTGCTCCTCCGGTGATCGGTCCGATTCCGCCAATCTTCAGTGTATCACCTGCTGATGCTGAACCAGAAGCTGCTTCTGTGCCTGCTGCGTTGTCGGATTTACTTCCACATCCTGCCAAAGAAGCAGCTACCATAGAGACTGCTGCAACCGTAGCGAAAAATCTTGTGAATTTTTTCATAATATTTTTCCTCCTTCTAAAACTTCACTTTACAGATTTTTTATCTTTCTGATATTTTAATAAAAAATCTTGTGTCCTATGATACCGCCGGGTTTTAAGCTTGTCAATTATTTTTTACGTTTTTCCCCTTTCCGGATAAGATTCCGTAAATTTTTCGGTGATTTTCTTTGGCTTTCCCTGAAAATTTATAAAGCTTCTTCTTCTGAATGGATCAGTTAAAAATAGGGAAGTATTTTAAGATTTTCAAAGATTCGTAATAGTTTTTTTCTTCAAAGTGTAGTAAAATAAAAAAGAATGCCAAAAAGGAGCTGAAAGGAGCTTAACTTGTGAAAAATTTAATTGTAGGACAGTCCGGCGGACCAACCGCCGTTATCAACAGCAGCCTTTACGGGGTGATCTGCGAAGGCTTTAACCGCAGCGAAGAAATCGAACATGTCTATGGCATGGTCAACGGCATCCAGGGATTTCTGGATGGCCGCTTTATGGATATGAAAGAACTGGAGCAGGAGACACTGGAAGCTCTGCGTACGACTCCGGGTGCTTATCTTGGTTCCTGCCGTTTCAAACTGCCGGATGACTTAGATGATACCATCTATCCTCTGCTGTTTCAGAAATTTGAAGAAATGAATATCGGTTACTTCTTTTATATAGGTGGAAACGATTCTATGGATACCGTCAGCAAGCTTTCCCGCTATGCTGCTGCCCACAACATTGATGTACGTATCATGGGCATTCCGAAAACGATCGACAACGATCTGATCCTCACCGACCACACACCTGGATTTGGCAGTGCTGCAAAATATGTAGCTGCTTCTGTCTGTGAAATTGGGCTGGATGCTTCTGTTTATAATACAAAATCCGTCACCATCATTGAGATCATGGGACGCCATGCCGGCTGGCTGACTGCTGCATCCGTACTTGCCCGTAAATTTGAGCAGGACAACCCGGTGCTGATTTATCTGCCGGAGTCAGATTTTGACCAGGAAGCCTTTCTTGCTTCTTTGGAAGAGTGTTTTAAAACGAAAAATAACCTGATCGTCTGTGTATCTGAAGGTATCCATGACAAAGATGGTACTTTTATCTGTGAATACGCTGCTTCTGCAGGTATCGATGCATTCGGGCACAAAATGCTGACCGGATGCGGCAAATATCTGGAAAATCTGGTGCGTGACCGCCTCGGTGTAAAAGTTCGCTCGGTCGAGCTGAATGTCAACCAGAGATGTTCTGCTTTCCTGCAGTCTGAAACGGATGCACTGGAAGCTGCACAGGCCGGAGCTTTCGGCGTTACTTCTGCCATCAACGGCGAGACCGGCAAGATGGTCAGCTTCGTCCGTAAGTCTGACAAACCATACGTGATGGAATGTGGACTTGAGGATGTCAATCTGATCTGCAATCAGGAAAAGACGGTTCCGCCTGAATGGATCACAAAAGACGGAACCGATATTGCCCAGGCATTTATTGATTATGCATTTCCGCTGATCCAGGGCAGCCCGAAACTTCCTATGAAAGACGGACTGGCTGTGTACGCATACCGCAAGCCTGGGAACTAACTCTTATCTCAACAAAATGCAAAATTTGTCCGTCCAAGTCGATCTCACATGAGACCTGGCACACGCTTACGAACACTTCCGGCAATGACAGAGACGTAAGTCGTCTCACATCTGATACAAAAACAGCCGTAACCTTTCGAAAACAATTTTTGTTTCGAAAGGTTACGGCCTTTTCGTTTTAAAGCGAATATTTACAGCCTTTTTCGCTGCTTCTTGATCTGCGTTCAGTATTTTTTAATATGCTTTGCCCCAGTATACCATTTTTTTCGCCGGTTTTCCGCAGCATACGCATACGTCGGAAATGGTTTCCTGTTCAAACGGCATACAGCGTGATGTGATTCCTGCATCTTCTTTTAATTTATCTTCACATCCACGTTCACCGCACCACATAGCCTTGATAAATCCTGGTTTGTTGTCTGCGATGTCTTTTAACTCTTCCATGTTATGAGCAACATAAGTATGTGCATCTCTGTGTTTGCGTGCTCTCTCCAGCATATCTTTCTGCATGGTATCCAGGATCTTCGGCAATTCTGCTGCCAGTTCGTCGATTGCTACGGTGATCTTTTCACGTGTATCACGGCGTACGACAACAGCCTGACCTGCTTCGATATCTTTTGGTCCCATCTCCACACGAACCGGAATACCACGCATCTCCTGCTCGGAGAATTTCCATCCCGGACTTCTGTCTGTATCGTCTGTTTTCACTCTTAATCCAGCCGCTTTCAGTGTTGCTTCCACTTCTGCTGCTTTCTCCAGGATGCCTGCCTTTTTCTGCTGGATCGGGATGATATCTACCTGTACCGGAGCGATTCTCGGCGGCAGCACCAGACCGCTGTTATCTCCATGTACCATGATGATCGCACCGATCATACGTGTTGTCATACCCCAGGATGTCTGATGAACATATTTCAGCTTGTTGTCACGGTCTGTAAACTGGATGTCATAAGCTTTTGCAAATCCGTCGCCAAAGTTGTGGCTTGTTCCGGACTGCAGTGCTTTTCCATCGTGCATCAGAGATTCGATCGTATAAGTTGCTTCTGCTCCGGCAAATTTTTCTTTGTCGGTCTTTCTTCCTTTTACAACCGGAATTGCCAGAACTTCTTCACAGAAATCCGCATAAACATTCAGCATCTGAATGGTACGTGCTTCTGCCTCTTCTGCTGTTGCATGTGCGGTATGTCCTTCCTGCCATAAGAACTCTCTGGAACGAAGGAACGGTCTTGTTGTTTTTTCCCAGCGCATAACAGAACACCACTGGTTATATACTTTCGGCAGATCACGGTAAGAATGAATGTCTCTGGAATAGAAATCGCAGAACAGTGTCTCAGAAGTCGGGCGTACACACATACGCTCCTGAAGCGGTTCCAGTCCTCCGTGTGTTACCCATGCTACTTCCGGTGCAAAACCTTCTACATGGTCTTTTTCTTTCTGCAGCAGACTTTCCGGGATCAGCATCGGCATGTATACATTCTGTACGCCGGTCTCTTTGAATCTGCGGTCCAGCTCATGCTGGATATTCTCCCAGATCGCATAGCCTGCCGGTTTGATCGCCATACATCCTTTTACGCTGGTGTAATCGATCAGCTCTGCTTTTTTTACCACATCGGTATACCACTGTGCAAAATCTTCATCCATGGATGTGATCGCTTCTACTAATTTCTTTTCTTTTGCCATCGTTTTCTCCTTTTCTTGCTGAATATTAGAATGATGTTAAGGTCAAAAGATGCCATACGGCATCTTAGAATTAAAAAATCCCCGGTTTCTGCGTGATCGCAGGAACCAAGGACTTGTCATCTCTTCGGCGGTACCACCCTGATTAGCACTGTTAAAAACAGTACTCACTCATTTTCCGTTATCGCCGGAATTACGCTGTATTTTCATACAGGACTCCAAGGCAGGTTCCATCTCTTCCGCACAGGAATCTCGCACCAGTGATCCCCTCTCTGTAGATTGTCCAAAATGTACTATTCCTTTTCTTCGTCTTGCCCATATGATGAGCTGTCAGCTCTGTTTCATCCATCAGTTTAGGGCAAAATCAGACATTTGTCAATACGAAACGGTGATTTTTCGTTTCTTGCTTTTTGCCCGGAGGTATATTAAAATACTGATGAGTCAAGGGACAAATGGACACAAAACGGATGCTTGCATACGTGCTTGCATACGTATTTGTGTCTATGAGGACCGCCAAAACATGAGGAAACAGTTATTTACACAGTACATATGCAAATTCCGAATGTTTTCGTGATTTTGAGAGTACAAAGTACGGAAAAATCACGTATGACTCATTGATATAGACAAACCACAGGGGAGGATACCTATGAATAAAAAAGAGATTTCTGAGTTAAAGAAGCAATTCACACCGGACAACTGTACGATTTCCCGTATCTGCGGTTGTTATGTCGATGCAGAAAAAGAAAAACGTCTGGAGATGCGTGAATCTTTTCTTTCTCTTTCTGATGAAGAAATTTTTAAATATTTTGAGATTTTCAAAAAAACACTTTCCGGAACGATCGGCAAAAATCTGCTGAATCTGGAGTTTCCGTTAACGACAGAAGCGGAAGGCGGCGAACAGGAATTTCTGCTGCGTCTGAAAAACAGCCGTCTGACGGATGATTCTCTTGTCGATGAATGTTATGACAAGATCATCGAACATTATTACAATGCGGAAAATTATTTTATCATTCTCGTCCACGCTGCTTATGACGTTCCGGGAAAGGCCAGGGATAATACAGAAATGTTTGACTCTTCTGATGAAGTTTACGAATATATTCTGTGCTGCATCTGCCCGGTCAAACTCTCAAAAGCTGGTCTGTGCTACAATGAGGCTGAAAATCGCATCCGCGACCGGATCCGCGACTGGATCGTGGAACTTCCTGAAAGAGGTTTCCTGTTCCCGGCATTTAATGAGCGGAGCACCGATCTGCATGCCCTGCTGTATTATTCCAAAAAGCCGGAAGAACTTCAGGCAGAATTTGTAGAAAATATGTTTGGATGTGAAGTTTCCCTTACCGCAGGTGAGCAGAAAGAATCATTCCAGGCTGTCATTTCGGACACGCTCGGCGAAGAATGTAACTATGAAACTGTCAAGACGATCCATGATAATCTGAACATGCTGATGGAGGAACACAAAGATGATCCGGAACCGGTCATGCTGGATAAAAGGGAAGTAAAACAGCTTCTGGAGAGAAGTGGTGTGGAAGATGAAAAATTATCTGATTTCGATACTGCCTATGACAATGCCGTTGGTGAGGATACTTCTCTTATGGCTTCTAACCTTGTAAACACCAGACGTTTTGAGATCAAGACCCCTCTGATCACAATCCAGGTCAGCCCTGAGTATGCTGATCTTGTGGAGACACGCATCGTAGACGGAAAAAAATGCCTGGTGATCACGGTGGATGATAATGTGACCGTCAACGGTATTCCGGCAAAAACGATGGAACTTGATGAATAATTCTGTTTTTTATAATTTTTTAACAAATTTTACTGTTTTTTCAAAATAAATTACGTTTATTTTAGATATTGTATTTTGATTTTTTTCTTTATAATGTTATCCAACAAGAGACGAAGGCGTCAGAACTGAATGAATTTTCAGTTTTGATGCCTTCTTTGTTTTTCGGGATGTGCACACCGGGAAAATAAGCAAAGGAGGTTATTTATTATGAACTTTTCATCTGTTGATGTTATCTGGACATTACTTGGAGCCGCACTTGTTTATTTTATGCAGGCAGGTTTTGCCATGTGTGAAGCGGTGCTTTTATTGGAAAGCTTGATCCGCTAATCCGCGGCAGTTATCAGTTCGGTTCTCTTCCAACCTGGTGTTTCGTCATTTTCCAGACCGTTTTCTGTGCAACATCTGCCACGATTGTTTCTGGTTCCATGGCAGAGAGAACAAATTTCAAGGCTTACTGCTTATACAGTGCCATGATCTCTCTGATCGTTTATCCGATCTCCGGTCACTGGATCTGGGGCGGCGGCTGGCTCTCTCAGCTTGGCTTCCATGATTTTGCCGGAAGCACTGCCGTACATATGGTCGGCGGTGTCACTGCCTGTATCGGTGCAAAAATCCTTGGTCCTCGTATTGGCAAATATGACAAAGACGGAAAACCAAGAGCAATCCTTGGCCATAACCTTACCGTTGCCGCACTCGGTGTTTTCATTCTCTGGTTCTGTTGGTTTGGATTTAACGGAGCAAGCACAACTGCGATGTCAACTGACGCAGATCTGATGAGTGCCAGCCTGGTATACATGAACACAAACCTTGCTGCTGCCATCGCAACCTGTACTGCCATGATCTTTACCTGGGTTCGTTATGGCAAGCCAGATGTTTCCATGACATTAAACGGCTCTCTCGCCTGTCTGGTTGCGATCACTGCCGGATGTGATCAGGTTTCTCCTGTTGGTGCTTTCTTTATCGGTTTACTTGCCGGTATCCTGCTCTGCGTATCCGTTGATTTCTTCGATCGCGTTGTCAAAATCGATGATCCGGTCGGTGCTATTTCCGTACACGGTGCCTGCGGTGCCATGGGAACACTCTGTGTCGGCCTGTTCGCAACAGACGGCGGTCTGTTTTACGGCGGAGGCATTCATTATTTCCTGGTACAGCTCCTTGGTGTTGTTTCTGTTATGATCTGGGTTATCATCACAATGACCATCATTTTTAAAGTGATTGACAAACTCGTAGGTTTACGTGTCCCTGCCGATATCGAGATCGAAGGTCTGGACTATCATGAACACGGTCTGGCAAGTGCTTATGCCGGATTCAATATTTCTGATATCACCGCTACGATGGATGTCAATGAAAATACAGATCTTGGTGAATCTGACTATGTAAAAGCAAGCGACGCACAGAAAAATGCTGCTGTCAAAGTAGCCGGTGAAGAACTGGCTGCTGCAAATCCAACCGGAATGTACAAAGTTTCGATCCTTGTAAAACTTTCCCGGTATGACAAACTCCGCAAAGCCCTCAATGAACTCGGCGTCACCGGCATGACCGTTACACAGGTTATGGGCTGCGGTATCCAGAAAGGTTCCGGCGAAAAATACCGTGGTGCCGAAGTAGACGCTACACTCCTCCCAAAAGTAAAAGTAGAAGTCATCGGCGGCAATATCCCGGTGGAAAAAGTCATCGCTTTCCACCCTTCTTTTTTCTCAGAATGTCAGATTAGTTTTTTTATATCATCTAATGTTGGAACGCATGCATACAGCATATCTTTGATCTCATCATCCGGCTGTGTCAGATCCGGCACCATAACTACTTTGCATCCTGCTGCATACGCACTTTTAATGCCATTCGGCGAATCCTCAACTGCCATGCATTCTTCCGGATCCAGTCCGATCTGACTGCAGGCATATTCGTAGACATCCGGTGCCGGTTTGCCATGCTCTACCATCGGTGCACAGACAATCTTATCAAAATAATCATACAGATCAAATTGTTTCAGATAACGCTCCGTTCGTTCCAGGTCACTTGCCGTTGCTACTGCACGGTGTATCTTTTTCTCTTTTAAATAAGTAAGAATCTCAACAGCTCCTGGTTTTAAATCCAGTTTCACTGTTTTCAGATATTCTTCCATGATTTCTCTCCGATAACTTTTGACCGCCTGATAATCCAGCTTCGGATCACCTGTCATTTTTTTCAGATGTTCCGCTGCATACGGCCGCCCAAGAGAACGCATGGTCAGAATCTGCTCTCTTGTAATCTGATATCCAAAGTGTTCCAAAGCTTTTGGCCAGAACATAATATAATATTTCTCCGTATCCAGCAATGTTCCGTCCATATCAAAAATAACTGCTTTTATCATTTGCTTTCTTCTCCCGTCAGTCTTACAACTGTCATCTCATGATGCATCGCTTTAATGACTGTATCAAACATATCTTTTGTTTTCACCCGGATACTGGATGTATTCACACACGGATGACATCCAATCCATTTTTCCTTCAGCAGATCCTCATCCACCAGAAGACGCACCGCATTGTCCCTGTCATTCATCAACCCCATAATACTGACCGATCCAGGAATAATATCCAGATATTTTTCCATGTATTCTGAGCCTGCAAAGGACAGTCTCGCACTGCCAATCTGTTTTGATAATTCTTTCGTCTTGAACACCTTATCCCCCAGGAGCAAAAGCAGATAAAAATCTGTCTTCTGCCGGTTGCACAAAAACAGATTTTTGCACATTTCCACACTAAGTGCCTCATCGACCTCTTTGCATGCTTCCATCGTAAAAGCCGCCTCATGGTCCACTCGCTGATAATCTACACCCAGCTCATCCAGAAAATCATAAGTACGGATCTCCTTTTCCAGCCTGCCTGCTGCATCCGCAGGTCTTCCATTTTGTAATTCCATATTGTTTTCCTCATTTGATCATTTTTCCTGTAGATATGCCAGCAGTCCCCTGCACCCACGCAGAATGTCGTCGTATGTGGCATCAAAATCACCGGTATACCACGGATCTGCCACGTCACGTGCCGCTGATAGCTGATGGGTTTTCTCATATCCTGCAAACGAAAGCATCTTATAAATCTTATGATCCTCATCACCGCCCGCGATCCGTGTCATGTTTCTTATATTAGCAGAATCCATTCCAATAAGGAAGTCAAATTTTGCATAATCCTGCCGCGTCATCTGCCTCGCATGATGTGCAGTCAGCGGAATCTGCACCTGGCGCAGTTTATTTCTCGTTCCATAATGCGGCGGATTGCCGATCTCCTCACGGCTGGTCGCCGCAGAATCAATCTCAAAACCGTCCTCAAGACCCGCCTGACGAATCAGGTGGGCGAAGATGCTCTGAGCCATTGTGCTGCGGCAGATATTGCCGTGGCAGATAAAGAGCACTTTTATCATCGTTGCATAACCTCGCATTTCTTAGTTTTTCTTGATATTTCGGGCTTTGTAAGCCTCTGTGAATTTTTGCTTTCTGGCATAACCTGGTTTATTTTCGCATAATATCGTCAGCAAAAGGTGTAAAATAAGGTGTATGTTTTTCCATTTTACACCTTGCTATTTTCAATTAAAAATCGTAATTACACAACCTGAATCCGGGCAACTTCTTCCCTGGCATCCTCAAGATTTACATGCGTA
>ENA-OQDT01000917-OQDT01000917.1-human-gut-metagenome-genome-assembly--contig:-NODE-917-length-18548-cov-2.676131_pt1 | contig 18548 bp, 19 predicted proteins | sample MGYA00242786_ERZ504617 | MGnify/ENA primary metagenome ERZ504617 (study PRJEB26092, sample SAMD00036337) | human gut metagenome | host: Homo sapiens | study: EMG produced TPA metagenomics assembly of...
GTGGTGATAAAAATCAAATCCTTTGTCGATCTCATCAAATGATTCCACATGAAATGTTTTATCTTCAAGATTTAACTCTCCGATAAAATATACACTGGAAAACTCATTGTGAAAACGTTCTCCCATTGGTGTACGTCCCATTAATGATAAGAATAAAACATCTTTTCCATCTATTTCAATGTAAGATGGACATTCATACATATAACCAAGCTCCAGGTCAATTCCTGTCAGTTCAATATTTCCCTGATATACCCAGTTTTCAAGATCTGTACTCTTATACAAAATCAATCTTGCCTGCCCATCGGTGCTTCCACCACCTAAAAGCATCCAGTATGCTCCTTCTTTTTCAAAGACAAATGGGTCTCTGATCTCCCCGATCAGTCCTTCTGGCTGTTCATCGATGATCGGATTGTTTGGAGATTTAAGAATTGTACCATCACTGTTCATAACTGCCATTGCCTGTTTTGGGATCTTTCCCTGTTCTGTCTTATAGTTTGCTGTGTAATAAAGATAAAGCTTACCATCTGCTTCTATGGAATTTCCTGAATAACATCCATTTTTCTCATATTCCTGATCTGGAATGAGCATCTGATCAGACCATTCCCATTTTACGAGATCTTCCGAGATCACATGTGCCCAGTGTTTCATTCCGTGTTCTGGTCCAAATGGAAACCACTGATAAAACACATGGTATTTTCCTCCAAAATACGCCAGTCCATTTGGATCGTTCACTAGTCCACATGGGGGATGAATATGATAGGATGGATGCCGTGGAGTATCTTTACAATACTCCATAAGCTCCTTTAAATATGCTTCATGGCTTTTTTGGATCGGTGTATATTTTTCTACATCTAAAAATTTCATATTATTCCCCGATCACGTCTTTTCCTGCTTTGACATTGATTCCTGTCTTAAATGCCACAGGTGTCTGGTTACCTTCATCCGTTTTGACAAATACGACGACTGGATTTAATCCTTTTGCTTCAATCTTCGCTTTGTCAAATTTGAGAATTGGCTGACCTTCCTTCACGTGTTGTCCTTTCTTTACAAGATATTCAAATCCTTCTCCCTTCATGGATACTGTTTCGATTCCTACATGGATCAGAAATACACTATTGTTTGTTGTTCGGACACCGATGGCATGTTTTGAAGCTTCCATCACTGTACAGATTTCACCTTCTGCCGGCGCTAAGACTGTTTCATTTGTTGGGATGATCCCCACTCCGTCTCCTAATACTTTTTCAGAGAAGATTCCATCTTTTACATCTTCAATCGCAATAACTTTTCCGTCAACAACTGCTTTGACTGGTACTTTCGCTGTCTCATCAATTGTTAATGCAGATTCAGCTTCTTCCTCTTCTTCACCATGTGGAACACCTTTTGTTTTATTATAAATAACGATCAGTACGATTGGTACGATAAATGCGATCAGGTTTCCAATGACATAAAATACTAATTTATTTGGTACTACGATCAGAAGTCCTAATATTCCTGTTAATCCCTGTCCAATGGCTCTTACGCCTGCAAGTTTCATGAATGCTCCTCCACATCCAGCTCCTAAGCAAGAACATACAAATGGGATCACGGAATATTTTAAGTTTGCAGCAAAGATGGCTGGTTCTGAAATTCCTACTAATGTTGGAATGAAACTTGACATTGCGATATCTCTGTCTTTAGAATGTTTCTTCGCTAACAAGTACATTCCGATGGCTCCACCACCCTGTGCAATGATCGATACAGACCAGATTCCCTGAATGTAGTTAAATCCTGTCGTAGCGATCAGATTTGCTTCAATTCCCTGAATCGCCTGATGTGTTCCTGTAACTACTAATGGCTGTAATAACGCTGCAAAGACAAATGCTCCAAATGCTCCGAAACTGTTGTATAAAACATCGATCACTGCTGCTAATCCGTTACCGATCATATTTCCAACTGGTCCGAATACTGTAAATAATGCTACGTTTGCAAAGAAAATAGTAATTGTTGGTACGAATACAAATGATACCACAGCTGGTACATATTTCTGTGCGATCTTTTCTACTTTAGACATAAACCATGCGGTTAAGATTGCTGGGAATACTCCACCCTGGAATGCAACTTTTGCAATTGCTAATGGTCCAAAATGCCAGTAACTTGCGGCAGATGGGTCTAATACGAATGTATTACGGTTTACAAGATCTGGATGTACCATAACGATTCCGACTAAGATACCAAGGATCGGATTCCCACCGAATCGTTTGACAGCACTATACATTACAAGGATTGGCAGATAATTAAATGTTGTTGCCATGATCGCTAAGAATTCTGCAATATCTGCAACAAGTTTGCTCTGATCTGCTAAGGATCCCTCTAATCCAAATAATCCATTGGCTGTCAATAATGCTTTGACACCAGTCAGGATCGCTGCTGCAACAAATGCTGGAATGATCGGAATAAATATATCAGAGAATACTTTGAATCCCTGCTGTAATTTTCCCATCTTGCTCATTCCTTCTGCCTTGGCATCAGACTGAGACATTTCTTTGACACCTGTTAATTCAATAAATGCATCATAGACATTGTTAACTGTTCCTGTTCCGAAAATGATCATCAGCTGCCCACTATTAAATAAGACACCTTTAACACCTTCGATATTCTCTAATGCTTTACGGTCATATTTTGTTTCATCATTTAAAATCAGTCGAAGTCTTGTCACACAATGTGTCGCACCTTTGATGTTACTGATCCCACCAACGTGATCTACCACATCTTGTGATATTTTTTTGTAATCCATCTATACTTGTCTCCTTTATTTCTCTCTTTTTATTTGTTTATTTTTGTTGCTATTTTTGTGTTTTTCGCTTCTAGTGTACCATCTGTCACTGTCAGTGCCAATCCATTTCCTGGATGATCACATAATCTTGCATTTAATGCCGTTCCATTAATATATAATGTTGAAATATCCTGGTCTATGATCAGACAGATTTCATATTCTTTGTCTGCTTCCAATTTGATCGGACGCTCAAGTCCAATGTTAAAGCACTGATACCATGGATAATTTGGACATTTGTTAAAGACAACTTTATTTTCTTCCACAAAGAATCTGTATTCATATGAAACTTCTGTTTCTTCATCTTTGTAAAATCTGATAGAAAATTCTTTCGTTCCTTCTTCAAATTTTACAGTTGTTTTGAATGCTGCGATGCTTCCTGTATCTTCACAAAGAAGTGTTTCTTCTTTTGTGTCAATCGTTTTCATACAAGGGTTAAATAAATCTTTCCAACCATCGAATGCTTCCATCATCTGGTCTACCGGTTTTACCCCAAGTGTTCCATCTTCTTTCTGGAATACTTCGTGTGGCACGAAAGTTCCTCCCCACAAGTATGCGTTCTTGTCATCGTTATCGATTCTTGTTGGCACCCATCCAAAAAGTACTCTTCGTTCTCCATCAAATGCTGTACGTCCTGCATAGTATGCTCTACCGTCAAATGCATCATCAAAATGGTGCTTCCCAAGGCCCGTATAGGTTCTTGCTTCTTCTGTAATGGATTTTATTACCCTCACTGTATTCTGAGAATACAAGATACCACCAGTCTCCCATCTTAAAGATCTCTGGCATCTCAAACATTGTGTAGATTCCTGGTGCCCAGAAATCTCCTTTAAATTCCCATTTCTTTAAATCTTTTGATGTGAAATGTACGAGACGTCCTGTCTGTTTTCTCTTATCTTCTCCCTTTCTTGCTCCAAGGATCAACAGATATTCTTCTCTTTCCTCATCCCATAGGACAAATGGATCTCTCCAGTTTCTCTTATCATATCCTTCCTGTGGAGGAATCTCTAATGCTTCTTTCGATTTCTCCCATGTGATCCCATCTTTGCTTGTAGCGTGAAGCAATGTCTGTGATGTCTTTCCTGCCTTTAAGAATTCTCTATTATATCCTGTATAAAATGCATGAAATCCTGCCTCTGTTTCAAAAACACTTCCTGCATAGATGAACTGATCTGCTTCTTCATCCGTTCCACGCTTTAAGCTTTCTCCATAGTCTTTGTAATCTACAAAATCTTTTGTTGTTGCTAATGCCCAACCGAATGGTTCTCCAAAAGGTCCTGGATTTCTTGTATCTCTCTGATGATATACATAAAACTGACCTTCTTTTCCATAAGGCATAATATCTCCTACCCAAATACCTTCTGGCTGATAATATAACTGATACATAATTTAATCCTTTCTTTGATTTACCTTGTTGCTTTCTATGGCTTTATTATATGTCAATCGTTTTCATATGTCAATCGTTACCATATTAATTTTTGCACAAAATATTTGGGTGATTTTTGGTAGTTTTGCATAAAACTTATCTTATTTTGTACGTTCTAGCATATTTTTAGGCATCAAAAAAGGAAGAGTAGTATTTTCTCTTCCTTTTTTATTCTCTGTTATGTTGTCTGTCCTTCCAGTAATTTTACTGGAAGATCCATGCAGCTTTCTGCTGTTTTTCCTTCAATCAGATCGATCAGCTTATCCACCGCTACCTTTGCAATCTGTTTAACTGGCTGCTGGATCGTTGTCAGTTCTGGAACAAATCCTAAAATCTGCTTTGTTCCATCTACTCCGATGATCTTTAGATCTTTCGGAATATTGATTCCTTTTTGCCTTGCGACATGAAGTGCGATCACTGCAAGCGAATCATCTCCTGCAAAAATACCGTCAATCTCAGGGTGTGCATTTAACATATCATAAATAAGTTTTTGCTTCTCCACATTCTCCATGATGAACGGTACTTCTAAAATCATCTGAGGAAGCCCTACTTTCTCCATCTCTTGAATATAAGCCTGACTTCGATTGTTACCTGGCATCTTTAATTTACTGTTTCCTCGAATACATAAAATGTGTTGACATCCTTTATCGATCAAATGTCTGGTTGCCATCTGCCCTGCTGCATAGTTATCACATGAAACGACTGGAATATGTTCTCCAAGATAACGGTCAATTCCTACGACTGGCATCTTTAACTTGGAGTATGTCTCTACGACTGCGTTATGTGTTCCAACGATCATTCCATCTACCTGATTGCGTCTTAGCATATCAATATAGGCTTTCTCTGTATCCATCTGATTTTTGCTGTTACACAGAAGCATCTTATAATTTTTCTGTGATAAATAATATTCTATCTGTTCTACAACTTCTCCATGAAATGGTGATGTTACAGTAGGAACGATAACCCCGACAAAATACGTTCTGTTATTTAACAACGCTCTGGCAATCTCATTTGGATAATAATTGATCTCTTCCATAGCATCATATACTTTTTTTCTTGTTTCTTCGCTGATGTATCCTCGGTTATTTAATACCCTGGATACTGTTGTGGGAGAAACTCCCGCTACTTTTGCCACATCTTTTATTCCAGGTTTCATTCCATACCTTCCATTTCTAACTTATTCTTAAAGTATCCCATCTTCTCGAAGCAGCTTTCCTACTTCTACATATTCTTCTCTGCTTCCCTCAAGATATTTGATCTCGTCCTCTGTCAATGTACGTTTGACTCTTGCTGGACTTCCCATAACTAAAGATCTATCTGGGATCACTGTATTTTGTGTTACAAGACTTCCTGCCCCGATCAAGCAGTGATTACCGATCTTTTGCTCCATTCATAACAACAGATCCCATCCCGATCATGGAATTATCTCCGATCTGGCATCCATGGATCACGCTGTTATGTCCAACTGTCACTCCATCGCCGATTTTTACACTATTCCCTTCATCTACATGGATCGTACAATTTTCCTGTATATTACTCTGATTTCCGATCACAATAGACTCTTCTCCTTCACAGCGCATTGCTGTAAAGAACAGTACCGTAGATTCTTCTCCTATAGTAATATTCCCAACTAAAACAGTTTCTTTTGCTACTTTTGCTGAATCAGCGATCTTTGCCTGTTTGTAATTCATGTTCTATCTCCCGATATTCTTCTTATTGCTCTTCTGAGAGTAGTTCATTCTTCCTTCTTTCCAACCCTTCTTATCTGTCTTATCCCAGTCTAGGTTGTCTCCGAAGATATATCTTGTCATCCATAATAAGCTGACCGTTGGAACCACTACCCATAATACTCTGTATTCAAGTTCCATTAAAAATGGTAAAAATGCCAGTCCTGCTGCGTGGATCAGTAAGATCACTGCCCATGCGATGATCAGCCAGTAACCGATCTTAAATGCTTCTGGCATATCTCTTCCCATTTCTTTTCCAAAATAAAAACGTTCTGCTGATAAAATGGCGGCAGCTAATACTGTCATGATCACACACATTTTATAGAATACGTTACCATCCATATATTGTCCTAAAAACATTCCGATCAATGATACGATAAACATCAGGATCAGAACAGCCCAGAGAACCTTTTCAAGCTTACTTGTTACTTTGTTTGTTGTTACTTTTTCTTTCTTCATCTTGTATAACCTCAATCTCTACTTTCTATCAGAAGCAGTTTTCCTTCACTAAATGAAATGATTCCTTCTTCTGCTTCTAATTCATTACTGATCGCGAGCGATTGCTCAAACACTAATGTATGGTCTTTTAATGGATATTTAAATCCTGTTAGTGTGACACCTCGTGCCTCATATATTGGTATCAAGGATACATATTTACCAAACTGGTCTTTCTTTGATATTGTATCTTCATGATTTAAAACCCTGATACGATTGTTTGCATCAACAAGTTCTGCCTTCACACCTTTGCTGTGTGCGTAAAACAACTGTCCGAAATTGCCCATAACATGATCGAGTCTTGTTCCAGTTCCACCTATCATAAGGATTTCATCTGCACCTGTCTCAATTGCTTTTTGTATTGCAAGTCCTGTATCAGTATCGTCTTTTTCACATGGTACGATAATCTTCTTGTCTGTTGAAAATTCTTGCATTATATCCTTACTGCAACTGTCAAAATCACCTAAAATAATATCTGGTTTTATATTCAGTCTCTTAGCATAAAGCAGTCCTTTATCAGCTGTAATAACCTGATCTGGGTTCCATTTACTGATATAGTCTTTCGCGAAATTTTCTTCGACTGTTCCGCCTGTTAAAATCAATACTCGCATTTACCATTTTCTCTTTTCTTTTAGTTCTGTATAAATATTTACATAATTATCATAACGGATCTTTGAGATCTTTCCTTCTTCCAATGCCTTTTTCACTCCACAGTCTGGTTCATGTGTATGACTGCATCCCTGGAATCGGCATTCATCTTCATATGGTGCGAATTCCTGAAAATAGTCTTTGATCTCATCTTCTTCAAACATATGAATGAATAAAGAACTAAACCCTGGGGTGTCTAGGACATACGTATCTTTCTCGATACGTATCAGCTCTGAATGTCTTGTTGTATGACGCCCTCGCTTGATCTTCTCACTGACTTCCCCTGTTTCCATCTGTGCCTCTGGCTGCAGAAGGTTCATCAAAGATGATTTTCCGACCCCCGATGGTCCAGCAAGAACCGTCGTCTTACCGTGGATCAGTTCCCTGATCTCATCAATTCCTTCTTCTTCCTTAACGCTGATAAAACGAACGATATGTCCACAGTTTTCGTAGACTTTCTCTAATAATTTCAGTTCTTTTTCTTTTGCAAGATCTACCTTGTTAAAGCAGACGATCACAGGAACATCCTGTTTCTCCATCATCATCAGAAAACGATCTAACAGATTATAATTTGGCTTTGGATTCTTTGCTGCAAATATGATCAGTGCCTGATCTACATTTGACACAGCTGGACGGATCAGCTCGTTATGTCTCTCATAGATCTTTGTAATATTTCCTTCCTGCTCTGCCTCATCTAAAATATCGATTTCTACATTGTCTCCGACTAACGGTTTCATCTTCTTGTTTCGGAAGATTCCTTTTGCCTTACATTCATATAATTTATCTTCTGTCTGTACGTAATAAAATCCTGCGATTCCTTTTATGATCTTTCCTTGCATGAAATATCTCCTGCACCTGCTTTTCCTTTATTCTTCATCTGTTGTTGTTGATTCTTCATCCGCTGTTGTCGCTGTCTGACGAGGTCCAAGACTGACATAGATCCCAACGGCTGTTCCCTTCTTAACCTTGCTTCCAGAACTGATCCTCTGACGAATGACAAGTCCTTTTTTCCACACTGTCACTATATTCTGTTAAAACACTTCCCAATGATAATCCGAATCTTTGCAGTTCCTGACTTGCTTCAGATTCCGTGTAATAACGAAGATTTGGAACGCTGACCGTCTGATCTTCCTTCTTGCCTTTGCTGACTGTGATTCACAACAGTTGTATTTTTCGAAACTTTACTTCCATGTGATGGAGTCTGAGAGATACTTCCTTCCTTTCGCAACATCACACTGTTAAGCTTCTTTTTATTGAGACCTTTTGATGTCCTGCTTGCTTTTAATTCACTCTGTGCACCAGACTTCGTCTTACTTCGCACATCAGGTACTGAAACTTTATCTTCGATCTTCTGTCCTTTGCTCACAACTAACTTGATCGTTTTTCCTTCTTCTAATTCCGTATCGCTTTCTGGATCTTGCTGCATGACCAGTCCTTTTGCATACATATCGGAATATTCTTCTGTCACGTTGATCTTGAACTTGTTATCAATCGCCTCTCTAGCTGCTTCTAAAGACAATCCGATATAATTATCAACTGTGTATTTTTCTGTAGTATTGTGATGTTTGGCTTCTGTTGTTGCTGCGATCGTACTTTGTGTTGTTGATTTTCCTGATTTGAATAATCCAGAACTTTTGACAACAAATACGACAATAGAAATCAAAATGATCGCACCTACCACTGCTGCAAGAACAATGACAAGTTTCTCGATCTTTGAGTTCATTCCTGTTTCTTCTTCCTCATCATCCTCTTCCAGATATGCATTGCTATCTGAATCTTCCACAGGCTGTGTATCATCATTTGTCTGGATTCTCTGTGTCAGTTCGTTCTGATCGATCATAATCGTTGGAGAATCATCAATCGTTGGAACAATTCCCACATATTCACCAGAAGTATCTTCAAACACGAGTTTCAGATCTGCGATCAATTCATCTGCTGTCTGATAGCGGTCTTCTGGCTTCTTCATTGTACATTTTAAAATGATCTTCTCTAAACTATCTGGTATTCCATCTCTGATCTGACTTGGCGGTGTGATCTCATTTTGCAGATGCATCAATGCGATCGTTACACCATTTTCATGATCAAATGGCACATGTCCTGTTACCATCTCATACATCGTGATACCTAAAGAATAAATATCACTTTTTTCATCACAGAATCTTCCTTTTGCCTGTTCTGGAGAAATGTAATGCACAGATCCCATCGCTGTTGCTGTTGATGTAACGGTATTGCTGCTTGTTGCCTTCGCAATTCCAAAGTCTGTGACCTTTACATTTCCAATCTCTGAAACTAAAATATTCTGTGGTTTAATATCTCTATGAATAATATGATTCTTATGGGCATGTGAGATCGCTGACGCGATCTGCAGGGAAATCTCTACCGTCTCCTTCGGAGATAAATACCCTTTTCTTCGGATATATTCTTTCAGAGTCATCCCTTCTGCAAGCTCCATAACAATATAATTGATCCCATCTTCAATTCCAACATCGTATACATTCACGATATTAGGATGAGACAGCCTTGCAACTGCCTGTGCCTCTGTCTCGAATTTCTTTAAAAATTTCTCATCTTCTACGTATTCACTTTTTAAAACCTTCACTGCGACGTTCCGGTTTAATTTATGATCTTTCGCCATATAAACGTCTGCCATTCCACCGCTTCCAACGCGCTTTAGCACTTCATAACGGCCTGACAGCATCGTGCCAATCTCTAACATCTATCATTCACCTCATCTCTTTAAATCCACAATTACCAATGAAATATTGTCTTTTCCTCCGTACTCGTTCGCACGGGTGATCATCTGGTTGACCTTATTGGCAATCTGACTGTGATCAAGAAGAAGTTCCTTCAATTCTTCGTCGGATATCATATTGGAAAGTCCATCACTGCACAAAAGCAAATATCCATCTTTGGCATCAAACTCAAAGAAATCTGGTGTCGCCATTACGGTACCTAGTGCTCTTGTGATAACATTCTTCTTTGGATGGAATCTTCCTTCCTCTCTTTCCATGATTCCTGCATGAATCAGTTCTTCCACATAAGAATGATCCACTGTAATCTGTGTTAATTCTTGATTTCCATAATATAATCTACTATCACCAATATTCATAACCGTTACTTTCCCATCAGAGAATGGTTGCTGCAACGAATGTTGTTCCCATTCCCCTATATTCTTCATTACTCTGGCTTTCTGCGATCATTTCCTGATTCACAGATGCAATGGATGATTTCATTAATTCGATCGGATCGGTCTGTTTCGATTCCTCGATCAGCTGTACAAATCGTTCCACTGCAAAAGAGGAGGCATGCCCACCGGCACGGTGTCCTCCCATTCCATCTGCCACGATATAAAGATTTTTTAAGTTTCCAACAGGCTGGTCATGAAAGAAAATCCTATCCTGATTCTCTGTCCTTACCTTGCCTATATTGTGAAGCTCCTACGGATCGCATATCGTTCTCCTTTACAATCTTGACTGCAGTTTTTTTCTTCTAAGCTGTCCACAGGCCGCATTGATATCTGCGCCCATTTCTCTTCTTATGGTAACATTTACACGATTTTTTTCAAGTATCTTTTTAAATTCCATAACGGATTTCGGCATAGATTGCTTAAAATCACGCTCTTTGATCGGATTAACTGGAATCAGGTTTACATGACATGGAAAACCTTTCAATCTGCCTGCTAATTCTTCTGCATGAACTGGCTGGTCATTAACCCCTGCCACAAGGCTGTATTCAAATGTCATCCTGCGGTTTGTCTCTTTAAAATAATAATGACATGCATCTAGCAGCTCATCGATTGAATATTTCATTGCGATCGGCATCAGTCCTCTTCTCATCTCATCATTTGGTGAGTGAAGAGAAATGGCTAATGTGATCTGTAAATGTTTCTGTGCAAGTTCTTTGATCTTTGGCACGATCCCGCACGTTGAGATCGTAATATTTCTCTGACTGATATTTAATCCATCCTCTGATGTGATCAGTTCTAAAAATCTCAATACGTTATCATAATTATCCATCGGTTCCCCTGTTCCCATCATGACAACATTGGATACTCTTTCTTCTGTATCTCTTTGAATATAATAAATCTGTGAAAGCATTTCAGATGGCGTCAGATTACGATCTAATCCTCCAAGCGTAGATGCACAAAACTTACATCCCATACGGCACCCTGCCTGAGATGAAATACAGACAGAATTTCCATGTTTATACTTCATCAAAACACTTTCGATAATATTCCCATCATATAACTCAAATAAGTATTTTCTTGTACCATCAATTTTTGAAATAAAGCAGTCTACAGGTTTTACACCATAAATCTCCTGTGTCTGTTCGATCTTTTCTTTTAATTTTTTTGGTACATTATTCATCTCATCAAGAGACAGAGCAAGATGTTTGTGAAACCATTCATAAATCTGTTTTGCACGGAATTTCTTCTCACCAATGGATTCCATATATTCCTGCATCTCTTGAAGTGTCATTGATTTTAAATCCATAACTTTATTTTCTCCTTAATTTACCAATAAAGAATCCATCACATGGATGTATTCCTGGCAACAACTGAATAAATCCTTCTTGGGCAGTTTCAATCTTTAGATCCTTTGGCAGTTCTTTTGTAATATCAACTGCTTCAAAATCAAAGTGATCAATAATCCATCGGAAATTTTCTTCATTCTCTGCTGGATTGATCGTGCAGGTACTATAGATCAATGTACCTCCATGCTTGACATATTGCACTGCATTTGCAAGAATCTCTCGCTGCAACTTCACAAGATCCTTCATGCCTTCTTCTGAAATGTGGTATTTAATATCATTTTTCTTTCCCATGATCCCAAGTCCTGAACATGGTACATCTGCGATCACAATATCCGCAGCTTCAATATGTTCTTCATCCAACACTCTCGCATCAAATACTTCGGATTCCATATTCGTAAATCCAACACGATCAATGTTATCTTCGATCAGATCTGTCTTGTATTCCGTAAGATCCCTTGATAACACTCGCCCGCTTCCCTTCAGCTGATCTGCAACATATAAGGACTTACCACCTGGTGCACTGCAAAGATCCATCACAAACTGCTCTTTCTGGACACTGGCAAGTTTGGCACACAACATGGAACTTTCATCCTGTACATAACAACTTCCTTCACGAAATGCTTTCAAACGATACAAAAAATCATAATCTGAGATCTGCACTGCATTTTCGATCAAACTTCCATCTTCTACTGTAACGCCTTCTGCTTCCAGTTCTTTTCTGACAGCTTCTTTCCCACCCTTGGAGATCAGACAACATAATGTTGTTTTTCTCTCTTCCAGATAAGAAGCTATGATCTTCTCTACTGTTTCGTTATCATATGTCTTCTGAAAGAATTTTATGATCCATTCTGGAATAGAATAAGCAACTGATAAATATGTCTCAAGATTCTTCTCTCTTGATGGATATTGGATCTCATCTTTCTTCCTTGAAATATTACGAAGTACACCGTTCACAAAACCTGATAATCGGGAAAATCCTCGTTTCTTTGCAAGTTTCACTGCCTCATTACATGCAGCAGAATCTGGAACCTGATCCATATAAAGAATCTGATAGATTCCCATACGAAGCAATGCACGGATCAGTGGTTTACATTTTCTGATCTTCGTCTTTGAGAACTGATCTGCAACATAGTCGATCGTGATCTGACGCTCTAGGGTTCCTTCCACCAGTCTTGTAAAAAATGCACGGTCTCTTTTTTCAGAAAACTGGTATTTTTCTAATACATTTGAAATTGCGATGTGTGATAATTCTTCTTTTTTATCTACTTTGATCAGTACATCCAATGCACATTCTCTCGGATTTTGCATCGTATCATTCTCCTAATTTTGTTCCGGCTTCTACTTGATATCCAAGTAAAAATGCCTGTACCTGCATACGTTTCTTTCCTGCCAGCTGAATCTCATGAAGTGCAAGATCATTGCTTCCTGTTGCTACGATGATCTCTTTTTTGTTGACTTCTACGATCGTTCCTGGTTCTTCTTTACTCTGTGCATCAAGCACATCTGCTTCCCAGACTTTCATTGTCTTTCCATCTAAGGATGTATAAGCACTTGGCCATGGATTCATTCCACGGATCAGACATTCGATTTCTCTTGCTGATTTTGTGAAATCAATCTGTCCCATATCTTTACTTAGCATTTTTGCATAACAGCTTTCTTCGTCATTTTGTTTTTCTCTGACGGCTGTTCCATCTTCTAATTTCTTTAATGTTTCTAATAATAAATTTGCTCCTAATACCATCAATTTATCATGCAGAGAACCAGCTGTTTCTTTCTTATCTAAAACAACTTCTGCTTTATCGATCATATCTCCGGTATCTAATCCTTTTTCCATATACATGGTTGTGATTCCTGTCTTTTCTTCTCCATCAAGAACTGCCCACTGGATTGGTGCTGCTCCTCTGTATTTTGGAAGGAGTGATCCATGAACATTGATACATCCATACTTTGGAATATTTAAGATACTTTCTGGTAAGATCTGTCCATAAGCAACAACAACGATCACATCTGGGTTGAGGTTTTTAACTCTTCAATGAATTCCTCATCTCTGGCTCTCTGTGGCTGATATACTGGGATATCATATTCCACTGCTTTTTCTTTGACTGGAGGAAACTGCATCTTCTTTCCTCTACCTCTTTGTTTATCCGGCTGTGTCACAACAGCAAGCACCTCATGGTGATCGATCAGTGCCTGCAGTGTTGGTACTGCGAACTCCGGTGTTCCCATAAATACTGCTTTCATCTTATTCTACCTCTTCCATCGTGACGTCTCTTGCTGGTTCTTCTGCTACATCTGGATATAAAATTCCATCCAAATGATCTGTTTCATGACAGAGCGCTCTTGCAAATAATCCAAATCCTTCTACTGTGATCGGATTCATATCTTCATCAAATGCTTCACAGATCACATGATCTGGACGTTTCACAACTGCTACTTTTCCTGGAAGGCTTAAACATCCTTCTTCTCCTACCTGCTCTCCTTCTTTCAGTGTGATCACTGGATTGACAAGAGTTACACATTCTCCCTCTTCTCCAGTATCAATGACTACGATTCTTTTTAAGATTCCCACCTGAGGTGCTGCAAGACCAACACCCATTGCTTCATACATTGTATCATACATATCTTCTACTAATGTATGCATTCTTGGTGTCATTTCTTTTACTTCTTTACATTTTTTCTTAAAACATCGTCTCCTAATACTCGAATCTGTCGAATTGCCATAATTGTTCTCCCTTTCTTTTAATAACTATTCATTGGGTTAAAATCAAAATTGACCAGTAAATTTTTCCTGATCTTATTTAAATCGATCCACTGTTCCAGACGGTTCTTTGCTTTCACCAGTGTCTCGTAATCTTTATTCTTAATATATATCACTTTGCGGTATTGATCATTGATCTTGCCAAATCCTGCCTCGCTCGGCCCGATCACCATCAGATCCATATGTTTTACCACATTTGCCATCGCATCCATTACTTTATCAAGCCATGCTTTATCTTCTCCTGATGCAAATACGACCAACATCTGCCATTCTGGTGGATATCTCATCAAGCTTCGGTAGCTGATCTCTTCTTTGTAAAATGCGTGATAATCCTGTTTGGCTGCAGTCTGGATACTGTAATGTTCTGGGGAATATGTCTGGATCACTACTTCTCCTGGTTTGTCGCCTCTTCCTGCTCTTCCCGCAGCCTGTGTCAATAACTGGAATGTTCTTTCTCCTGCCCGGTAATCATTGGCATGCAGGGAAAGATCTGCTGCCAAAACACCTACCAATGTTACATTCGCAAAATCATGTCCTTTGACGATCATCTGTGTTCCCACTAAAATATCTGCTTCTCCATCAGAAAATGCCGATAAGATCTGTTCATGACTATTCTTTCTCTTCGTTGTATCCATATCCATACGAAGCACTTTTGCTTGTGGAAATTCTTTGTATAATGCAGCTTCCACTTTCTGGGTTCCAAGACCGAATGTTCCAATATACGGGCTTCCACACTCTGGACAAACCTTCAGCATCGGCTGTTCATATCCGCAATAATGGCAGCGCAGTCTTCCATCTCTGTGATATGTCATAGAAATATCACAATGAGGGCATTCCATGACATGACCACAGCTTCTGCATGAAACGAATCCCGCATAACCACGCCGGTTTAAGAACAACATGATCTGTTCGCCTTTATTCAAACGATCCTTTATCAGTTCTTTCAGTCTTCGACTGAACATGCTACGGTTTCCCGCTTTTAATTCTTCTCTTAGATCTTCAATATAGACTTGCGGTAACACTGCTTCTTTGGCTCGTTTTGTCAACTCCCACAGCCGATAAGTTCCATCCAGTGCATGTTTATAACTCTCAACTGATGGTGTCGCCGAACCTAAGATCACCGATGCACCTTCCATCTGTGCTTTTTTGATTGCAACTTCTCTGCATGGTATTTGGGAGTTTGTTCACTCTTGTAACTGCCTTCATGTTCCTCATCGATCACAATCAGCCCAAGATTCGAAAATGGAACAAACAATGCAGATCGTGGTCCAATGATCACATCCACGTCTCCCCTCTGTGCACGAAGCCACTGATCGTATCTCTCACCTTTGGATAATCGTGAATTCAGAATTGATACACGCTCTCCAAATCGTTTGGTAAACCTTGTAACCGTCTGATAAGTCAGTGCGATCTCTGGGATCAGGACGATTGCCTGTTTTCCCTGTTTGATCACTTCTTCGATCGCTGCGAGATAAACTTCTGTCTTCCCACTTCCTGTGATTCCATGTAAAAGATAGGTTTTGTGGTCTTCTCTTAAAAAATCTTCCCGAAATTCATCGATCAGTTCCTGTTGCTGTTCATTTAACACATGCGCTTCTGCTTTTGCTATACTGAACTCTCCAGGATTCCGGTAATAATATTCTGTCACAACATGAAGAATTCCTTCTCTTTCCATGCTGTCTACTGTACTTTTTGAAATCTTTAGATCTTTCGATGCCATTTCCCATGAGATCTTCCCATGGTCTAATAAAGCTGCAAGAAGTCTTGCTTTCGCCACATAATGCTTACTGAAATATTCATCAAGCATCGCTGGTCCATGCACTTTCTCAATGCATAGCTCAATGTATTTTCTCGCTTTTCGTGCAACTTTTTCCTGCACTGGAAGTACGGTTTTTAATGCCTGGATCATTGTTGATCCATAATTCTCTCTGATCCACGCAGCTAACTCGATCATATTTGACTCCACACCAACATGATCCGTCTCAATCCTTAAGATTTCTTTGACTTTACTCTCATCATAGTCAACTGTCCGTGAAAGATTGACTACATATCCCGTCTGTTCCTTATTAGAACGTCCAAATGGGACAACGACTTGCTGTCCCACCCGAATATCCTTGATCATGGAAAATGGCACCTTATAGGCAAACACCTTATCCAGTGCCTCATGTGAAATATTAATAATTATATCCGCATATAATTTTTCCATAGATTATTTGATTACGTGACCTTTCTCTCTTAAAACTTTGACCACTTTATCTACTTTCTCACGGCAGATCTCATGGCTTCTTGCCTCAACCATAACACGTACTAATGGTTCTGTTCCACTCTCACGTACAAGAATTCTTCCTTCATCTCCAAGTTCTGCTTCTACTTCCTTAACTGCTTTCTGTACGTCTTCATCTGCCTGTGCAACTGCTTTGTCATATACACGGACATTTTCAAGGATCTGTGGGAAGATCTCAACGGGTTCTGCTAACTGTGCAAGGCTTTGTTTCTGCTCGATCATTGCTTCCATGATCTTTAAGGATGTTAAAATACCATCTCCTGTTGTTGCAAACTTGCTGAAAATGATATGTCCAGACTGTTCTCCACCTAATGCGTGACCATTCTTCACCATATTCTCATTAACATATTTATCTCCAACAGCAGTCTTCTCATAAGCAATTCCTGCTGCATCAAACGCTTTATATAATCCAAGATTGGACATTACAGTTGTAACAACTGTATTATTGTTCAAGTCTCCGTGTTTCTTCAGATACTGTCCACATACATAAAGGATCAGATCTCCATCGACAACCTGTCCATTCTCATCGACTGCGATACAACGGTCTGCATCTCCATCATATGCAAATCCAACATCTAAGTGGTTTTCTTTTACATATCCCTGTAAGATCTCGATATGTGTAGATCCACAGTTTGTATTGATATTTGTTCCATCTGGTTCATTATTGATCACATGTGTCTCTGCACCAAGTGCTTTAAATACATTCTCTGCGATCGCAAATGAGCTTCCGTTAGAGCAGTCTAATCCGACTTTGACACCTTTAAATGATCTTGTTGCTGTAGAGATCAGATACCCGATATAATGATTTCTTCCGGCTGCATAGTCTTTTGCTCGTCCAATCTCTTTCTTTGTTGCAAATGGGATTTCATGGATCTCCCCATCAATATATGCTTCGATCTCATTTTCAACTTCTGCTTCCATCTTATGCCCTTTGGCATTGATCAATTTGATTCCATTATCATAGTATGGATTGTGGCTTGCTGAGATCATGATCCCGCAGTCAAACTGTTCTGTTCTTACGACATAAGCCACACTTGGTGTCGTTGTTACATAAAGCATATATGCATCTGCTCCAGATGCTGTCAATCCTGCTACTAAAGCATTCTCAAACATATAGCTGCTTCTTCTTGTATCCTTACCGATGACAATCTTTGCTCTGCTACTTGACTTCTGGTTAAAAATACCATCCAATATAACGTCCGACTTTATATGCATGTTCTACAGTTAAATTTATATTTGCTTCTCCACGGAACCCGTCTGTTCCAACGAAACAAGATTGGTCTGGACGTTTGCGCGGAAGTAATACGTACTTATCTGAAAAAGCCGAACCGTAATCTCGCCCGTTTGCAGGATTACGCCAAGCGTCTAAGAGTGTTTAACACGTTGAAAAAAGTTATCTCGAAATCGCAATAGAATAAGATAATGGGAAAGAAAACCTATGGCAAGTCTGTAAAGACATGCTTGCTCAACCTCATGAATGAGACAGGCTATAAATACATGGTATCTTCTGGCAAGATACTTCAACGAGAGACTGCTTTACAGGGCTTCTGTAAGCCGGTACAAGGACAATTTCTTGTTGAAAGGCGGCTCTTTGCTTATGCCATGAATGGACTAGAGGCTCGTCCTACGGTTGATGTGGATTTTATGGCAGACAGGATCAGTCGTGACAGGGGATTTCCTGGCTCGTGTATTCCAAGAAATCCTGGGTATCGTATGCCATGAAGATGGGGGTATCTTTTGACGCAGGAAGTATCAAAATAGAACCGATTACATTTTTGGTACAAGGATTCTATTTTTACTGTCCCATATGGATTACCATAGCTTATAATATGTCTGTAGATATTGGCTTTGGCGATGTCGTCATTCCA